>Ga0207997_1001091_pt1 | contig 14070 bp, 12 predicted proteins | sample AntAceMetag02UKN_FD_184777 | JGI IMG/M metagenome (GOLD analysis project Ga0207997, IMG submission 184777) | Saline lake microbial communities from Ace Lake, Antarctica - Antarctic Ace Lake Metagenome 02UKN (SPAdes) (version 2) | ecosystem: Environmental > Aquatic > Non-marine Saline and...
GGAAACTTATAATACCTTAAAACGAATGGGAGTTGGTTTTAAGGGAGTTTCTGTTGATACCGATAAGACTGCAAAAGCAGCAAGAAAATTTGCAAGCGAATGGGGAGTTTCTTTTCAAGATGCTTTTAAATATCAATTAAGGTTGGGAACTGGTGTAAGAAAATCTACTAGTGATATTAGAAGTTCTTTTCAGGCTGTTAGTCATGATATTGATAAGACAGCCAAGATAGCCAGAACCTTTGCTCAGAATTGGGGTGTTTCTTTTAATAAAGCCTATAGTTATATAAATAGGTTGGGAGCTAATACTAAAAAAGTGACAAGTGCTGTTTATCATGATATTGATAAAACTTCTAAGATAGCTAGAACTTTTGCTCAAAATTGGGGAGTTTCTTTCAAGAAAGCTTATGACCATGTAAGTAAATTAGGAGTAGGTATGAAAAAGACAGAAAAGCAAGTTGCGAAAAGTAGTAAGGGAATAGGTTATCAACTTACTTTTGTTGCTTGGCATTTTAGATATTTGGGGAATATTTTTGATAGAGTATCAAAATCAATAATAAGAGGAATTAAAAATGTAATCAAAGTTTCGGCTGAATTAGAAGAATCGTTTTTATCTATTAGAACTGCAGCAGTTTTATATGGAAAAAATGCAGAAGAAGCTACAGAATTATCTAGAAAATTAGCACTCACTGGTTTAATACCACTTACAGAATCTGCAAATGCAGTTAAAAACTTGATGATAGGTGGGTTGGGAGTTCCAGAAATGGAAAGGTTTGTTTATAGATTTTTGGATGTTGCATTTTTATGGACGAGTAGTGCAGATGGAATGACAAAAGCCTTGAATGCTATAATTGATTCTGTTTTAAGAGGCAAACCAAAAATAGGAATGGAGACTACTGCATTAAATATTTGGAGAGAAACCAATGAAAGATTGGAAAAATCATTAGGAACTAGTTTGGAACAACTTTCTAAGCGTGGTAGGCTTTTAGCGATATTACAAACCATTGAAGAGGATTATGCTGATACTTTAGGTCTTCATGAAATGGAAATGGAAACTACAAGAGCTGCGATGACTAGATTAAACACTTCAATTACTTTGATAAAAGATGCTTTAGGAAGGGCATTGATTCCATTATTAGAAGCAACAGCTTCAGTTCTTGTAAAGGTTTCGGTTTATGTCGAGCATTTGGTAAATGTACTTGGTCCAACTATTTCAGTTATGACAGCCCTTGCTTTGGTATTTAGTGTTGTAATAGCAAAAGTTGCTTTTGCTATTGGTATATTTCTTTCCTTTTTTCAAATAATGAAACAGCTACAAGCTATGAGTGGAATTGTTGCTATATCAATGTGGAAAATCTATTTACCATTAATTGCAATTGGAGCAGTAGTTGGAGGTGCAACATATTTATTTTTAAAATACTCTGGTGCTTTAGATAAAGCAAAACAATCTGCGGCTAATGTAACAGCACAACTTAAAAGAATACAAGGGGCTCTTGAGGGAGTAGAGAAAATAGGAGAAGAAGAAATTGGAGTTGAAGAAGGCAGAAGAATTGCTCATGAAAGAACTACCGAAGATATAATGGAAGACTTAGAGAGAGAAAGAAGTAAGGGATTATGGGCGAATCAAATGACTATTAAAGATTTAGAGAAAAGGTTGAAAAGAGAAAATGAAGATTGGAATAGATATTTGGATGAATTGGGAAATAAAGATGTTGATGATCCGACAGCTGGATTAGGCTTAGGTGGGGTATTTGGTGATTTATTGAATGATGCAAATACTGCTGCTGAAGAGTTGGGTAGAATAGATTGGTTTAAAGGTTTAACAGATCCAGCTTCTTGGGCTAAAGTAAGAGATGCTATTTTAGGAGTTACCGATGGAATAATGGAAACTGTCAGTGATCCAAATTTTTGGAGATTTTTTGGAGAAGAACTAGCAACGAATATGGGCAATATTATTACTGGTATAGGCGATACTATAAAAGCTTCTTTTGAAGGATTATTTGGCAGTGTTATGAAAGGAGTTGCAGTAGTGGCAGCATCAACTTTTGTAATAGCATTTGGTGTAGCATTTTTAAAAAACTTTAGTGTTGGTGGGGTAGGATTTTTAGCTGGAACTTCAGCAGCGACATCATTGGGCACTGCTTTTACTGCCGCACTTTTAGCAGCAGTTCCAACTACACTTTCTATCACATTAGTTTTGATTTCAGCATTAGCTCTTTCTGAGGCTATAAAATTTAAATTACAGATAGATGAGATAAAGAATTCCCTCGATAGACAAGAAAAAACTGGAAAAGAACTTATGGATGTTTATATACAGAAATTTAAAGATGGAACAATGGAGGCTGATATATTTAAGAAAAAGACAGAAGATTTAGTCAAATGGCAAAAAGAATCAGCAGCTATAGCAGCAGAGGCTTCTTGGAGTTGGGGAAAATTTTTTAAAGGAGAGTATCTGACGGAAGGATTGTCTAATATATTTATGAAAGATGGTGGAATAGTTCCAGGACTCCCCAACCAACCAGTCCCAATAATAGCCCATGGTGGCGAAAGAGTAATTCCAGCAGGAGAAGTTGGTGGTGGGGGAAATATCACAGTCAATATAAATAATCCAACTGTTCGCAACCAAGAAGATATTAATAGTATCGCTCGGGCGGTTTCAAATGTTTTGGGACAACGCCAAAGATTTTCAAAACTCGGAGCTCTATGATTTCATTAAATTACAAAAATAAAATATGGCTTAAAAAGAAATATTCTAATGAGGGTTTGACCCTTGTAGAAATTGCTAATCTTTGTAATATTTCTTTAACTACTATCTTTTATTGGATGAATAAATTTCAAATAGCAAGACGCAAACCTTGGAATGAAGATATGGAAAGTATTCGTTCTCAACGAATAAAAAAACAATTGTCAAAAAGTCTTTCTCAGGCTTGGAAAGATAGCAGGTTAGGTAATTGGCAAAAAAATCAACCAAAGACATTTAAGAAATGTGTAGTTTGTGGTAGAGAATTTAGAATAAGTCCAAGCAAAATTGAACAAGTTAAGTGTTGTTCAATGAAATGTAGAAAGATATGGATGAGTTTAATAATGAAAGGAAAAAATAAAAAAAATCTACCAATTAAAAAATGTAAAAATTGTGAAAAAGAATTTAGAGTTAAAAGTTTTTGGAATGTAAAGACTAATAATTTTTGCAGTCTAAATTGCAGAAATGAATTTATTAAAGGTCCGAATCACCATCAATGGACGGGAGGAAGTACTTTAAGAGAAATATTATACCATCAAAAAGAAAACTTGGAATGGAGAAAAGCTAATTTTGAAAAAAATAATTATACTTGCCAAAAATGTAGAGCTAGAAATGGAGAAGGGATAGCTATTTCATTAAGAGCTCACCATATTAGAAATTGGAAAGATTATCCCGAATTAAGATATGAGATTTCAAATGGAATTACTTTGTGTAAAGAATGTCATAGGAGATTTCATAAAATATATGGATTTCGATATAATAACGAAGAACAATTAAATGAATTTTTAGAAAGTAATATTTGCATTAAGCAAATTCAAAATTCCTTGGTTTTTAATAATTGAACCTAGGTTCAAAATAAAATTATGGCAGAAACAAATATAACTTATACAACAACTAGTTTGGGGACATATGATTTACAATACGAAGACCCATTGGGTCAAAGTACGATTTTAGTCTCCAATATAACTTCCAGGCATTTATCACAAAAGGAAATTATTACAAGGGAAGATACCATTAGGGATTCTTTCGATATAGTAGATGTTAAATATTCCAGAAAAATAATAACAGTCACTGGCTGGCTTATTTCTAATAATGTGACAAACCTCAGAACTTTGAGGGATAATTTTATGCATCATTTAAGGCCTAGTGAGGGAAGTTTGACAATAAATGACGGTTCTGGCAATTTGGTTTATAAGGCAACTGTTCAATCAATTGATGTTCCAGAAGAGTTTTGGCACATTACTCAGTTACCATTTACAATAACATTTTTATGCGAACCATTCGGAAAAGGTGCCCTCCTATCTCCAACAGCATGGACAGCAATAAGTACAGGTGCGACCAATAAAAGTGCTTGTATCGATGGAACTTATAAGGCAAAACCAATTATAACTATAACAGTAGTTACTGAAAGTGATTTAACTATATTCAAGTGGGATAATGTCACTACTGGCGATTGGATTCAAGTTGAACCAAGTAGTGGTTTTGCTAATCTTGATGTTCTAGTAATAAATTGTGAGAACGAAACAGTTACACTGAATGGCTCCGATCAAGATTTCACAGGCGTTTTTCCTCTTTTTAATCCAAGAATTAATAATATAACTTTAACTACAACTGCAATTGCATGTAATGTAACTGTGAGTTATACTTATTATCCAACTTATTTATAATTTATGGCAACAGAAACATTAAGACCAAATGCTATAGGAACTACTACTAATATTCAAAATATTGGTTGGGAGCAACCACCAGGACCTGGAGAACATTATGAAATGGTTGACGAGGTTGTTGCTGATGATTCAGCTAGTTATGTACGGGAAGCTAGAGAAGCTTATTATACAGATACTTATGGTTTACCAAATCATTCTCTTGGTGACGGAACAATAAATTCTGTTACTTTACATTTTAAAGGTAAGTGTAATACAGTTACAGCTCCTGGAAAGCTGAAAGCAACAATTAGAACTCATAGTACAGATTATTCTGGAGATGAAGAAACCCCTAGCATAGGTTGGGCAAGTTATAGTAAGGCATGGACAGAAAATCCCAATACTACCAATGATTGGACTTGGGCAGAAATAGATGCTTTAGAAGCAGGAGTTTCAATGGCTAGACCAGATCTTGGTCATGACTCTCAATGTACACAAGTATATATAGTAGTTGATTATAATCCAAGTAGCTCTAGTTCATCTAGTATTAGTTCTTCCTCTTTTAGTAGTTCATCTAGCTCTTCATCTAGCTCTCTTTCATCTAGCTCATCTTCTTCAAGCTCCTTTAGTAGTTCAAGCTCTAGTAGTAGTTTATCTTCTAGTAGTTCTAGTTCTTTTAGCTCTTCCTCATCATCTTGTAGTTCTAGTTCCTCTTCTTCTAGTTCTAATTCTCTTTCTTCTTCAAGTTCCTCTAGTTCTTTTTCGTCCTCTAGTTCTAGTTCGTTAAGCTCTTCTAGTAGTTCAATTTCATCTTCTTCTCTTAGTAGCTCCAGTTCTAGTAGGAATGCAGAACCAGCATATATAAATCCAAATATATTTCAAATTGATTTTGATGATTTAGACGGTTGGAGTAACCAAGATGTTAATGGTGGTGTTTCTGAAATAGACCCAACAAGTCAACTTCATTTAGATTTAAGAAGTTTAAGTGATGATGGTATTGCTCGTAGAGATAAAGATTTAGGAACCATAGGTTCTGGGGATTATTATGTTGAAGTTAAATTTAGTGGAGATGCTTGGGATGGATTTAGTGGTAGTGGAGTTACAAGAGGAATTTTAATGGAAACATCTGCTGATCCGAATAGATTGTATGTTAAGATAGGAAATGATTATACTGGAGGAGATGGGATTCAAGTACAGAAAGATGGAGAGGGATTTACTTTATCTGCTAATACTTGGGATAATAATTGGCATAGAATAGTATTTTATGTTCACAATAGTCAAACAGATGTAGATATTTGGATAGATAAAGATCCTCGTACAGAAGGAGCTGATGCAACTGATGTTCAATGTGATATAGCTAGGGGTGGAGCTGATGGTTATGTCAATGTTGCTGGTTGGGGTAGTGTAGCTGGGAATGGAAGATATCATATAGATTATATATATGTTGGAGATGGACTTTTTTCTAGTTCTTCTAGTTCAAGTTCTTCTCTTTCTAGTTCTTCTTCTTCTGTTTCAAGCTTATCTTCTAGTTCTTCATCTAGTTTTTCCTCTAGTTCTAGTAGTTCATTCTCATCATCTAGCTCTAGTTCTTTTAGCTCTAGTAGTTCCAGTAGTTCGCTTTCAAGTAGCTCTAGCTCTTCTTCGTCTTTTTCTTCAAGTTCTAGTTCCCTTTCATCTAGTTCTTCATTTAGTCTTTCTTCCGTTAGTAGTTCTTCTTCGTGCTCTTCTTCACGTAGCAGTTCGTCCTCTTCCATTAGTTCTTCCTCTTCTAGTAGTTCGGCCTATCCAGTGGAATGGGGTATAGCATGGGGCAATGAAGATTGTCCTCCAACTGAAACTCCAGAAAGTTGGGCAACATGGTCAGATGGTGCAGGTGGTGCAGTAACAGTAATGGGAGACCCAGATTGGGGAACATTATTTTTAGGAAGAGGTGTAGTTGCCCATAGTCCAGTTCATCATTTTAATGCTTTGGATAGCCATACGACTTTAACCAAAAACAAATATGGTGCTGGTGGAGTTGGAAGTTTTAAAGTTTATTATAGAGAAAGTAATACTCCATTTTTACAAGATGATGGGTCGCCAGTTTGGAGTTTATATACTAATCCAGTCCGTTTAACTAACGCTTATCGCCAAGTTAAATTGGTTGGTGAATAATTATGGCAGATACAGGATGGAAATATCCATCAGCTACAGGAAAAATTGATAATGAATGGGCTAGTCCCTCAAATGCACTAGGTGTTTGTGATTCAAGTAATTATGCGATTGCTGACGGACAATCCCTTGAGCAAGATTATTATAATTTTAGTCTTAGTCTACCTGCAGGAACAATAATAGATGGACTTGAAGTCCGAGTTACAGGACATGGTGATGAGTCTTCAAGTAATGTCATACTTGTTAAAATTTGGTCTGAGAGTAATAGTCAGTGGGGAACTAAGGGTAGTGGAGCAGGTGGATGGTGGTTTTTGGGCAATGATAGTATTGATGATACTGCAACAGGAGGTGGTGCTAGTGATTTATGGGGTTATACATGGACGATAGATGATACTAGCAATGCAAATTTTATGGTTAGACTTGAAACATTCTTTAGTGCAATTAAGGTTTATGTAGATTGCCTTAGTGTAAAAGTTTATTATCATGACAGTTCTTCCTCTTCATCATCTTCAAGCCTTTCTTCTAGTTCATCAAGCTCAAGTTCTTCAATTTCTAGTTTTTCTTCTTCTAGTTTTTCTTCCTCTAGCTCAAGTTCATCTAGTCTTAGTTCTTCATCAAGTTCCTCTTCCTCTTTCTCTTCGTCATCTAGCTCATCATCTAGTTCATTTAGTAGTTCTTCATCAAGTTCTAGCTTGAGTTCTAGTTCAAGTTCTTCTAGTTCCCATAGTAATAGTTCTTGTAGTTCAAGTTCTAGGAGTGGAAATAAGATGGATGACTTAGTAATGGAATGGCAATCCTTTTCGTCTTCTAGTTCTTCATCCTCAAGTTTTAGTTCAAGCTCTAGCTCTTCAAGCTCTCTCTCAAGTTCGTCATCATCTTCTTCTAGCCTATCAAGTTCTTCAAGCTCTTCATCATCTTCCTCTAGTCTTTCTTCTAGTTCTTCAAGTTCGTCTCTTTCCTCATCTAGTTCTAGCTCTTTTTCTTCTAGCTCAAGTAGCTCTTCTTCTCTTTCTTCCTCTTCTAGTTCTAGTAGCTCTTTTTCAAGCTCATCATCGAGCTCTTCCCTTTCAAGTAGTAGCAGTTCTAGTTCAAGCCTTTCATCTAGTAGTTCTTCATCAAGTTCAAGTCTTTCAAGCTCTAGCTCATCAAGTCTTTCTTCTTCCAGTTCTTCGCTATCTAGTTCTTCATTATCTTTCTCTTCATCTTCCCATTCCTCATCTTCGAAATCTAGTTCTTCAAGTAGTGAAAGTACCACACCAGAAAGAAGAGTTATTGTTAAGCTTTATGACAAAGACAATGTTTTTGTAAGAGTTCTAAGCGAGGCTCTTTATGATGTCGCAATTGAGAAGACTTTGTATTATGGTTCGGGTCCTGTAACTATAACTTTGAATACCAAAGTTGATGACTTGGCTATCGATATTACTTTAAATAGTAAAATAAAAGTATACTTCAGGAATAAATGGAACACAACGCCATTTTTAGTTTATTATGGATACATAACTTCGATAGATCCATTTATCCAAAGTGGGGAGGAGCGAACTGCCTTAACTTGTTTGGGTGCTATCTCAAAATTACAGAATGATTTCTTGCAACATAGAACCCAATTATATAAAGGGCAACTTGCATATTTGGCTTATGAGGTTGAGAATAAGGAAATTGATGAACATATAAAAGAGATTTTAGTTAATTATAGAGAAAAGATTAACGACACTTATACAGATTATGACCCTTGCATGATAGATAATCCTGCAACTTATTGGGCTGACACTAATTATATCAAGGATAGTTCTGGAGTAGGAACTTTCCGTTATAGGTATTTTACAATGAAACACTTGGAGGCAATTAAGGAAATTACTACTTTTCTTCCGAAGACTTCAGGGAATTACTATTATTATTATTTAGCAGAAGACGATGTGAGTGCAACCAATCCATATGGGAAATCCAGATTTATTCTTAAAACACTTTCTGCTACTGCAGATCATACTCTTCAGATAAATAAACATATTACTAGTTTGTCGCTGAGAAGAAATATTGAAGGAACAATAAACACTGTTTATTTCTGGAATGAATTGGGCAAGACAGGAGAGAAAGTTCTGATGACTGCAGAGGACAGTGCTTTTCAGCAAAAATACGATGTCATCGCAGATAGGATTACTGATTCAAAGGTAACTACCAGAACCCAGGCAAATTTATTGGCTCAGTCTAAATTAGAAGAATCGAAAGATGTGAAAGCGGAAGTTACAGTCACAGTTTCCGATGCCAATTTTGATATTTTGAATGAGAACAATATTGGTTTAAAATTGGGGCAGGTTATTAATATCAGAGATACGAAAAGAGCAGGAAGGGCAGATGATACTTACAATTTATTTCCTGATGATACCTTAGTTATTCAAAAAATTATATTAACTCCAAGGGAAGCAGTTTTGGAATTAGCAAGACCAAGGCCTGATTTGTCAACTCAGGTAGAAACAGATAGAGAATATATTGACAAACAACTTGTCAATTTTGGAAACATTCTTACTAGAATAGATGCCTCGAGATTGGATCCTGGTGGATTACATTGGATTACTGATGACATTACTTTTAGTGCTGTTAATAATGCCAAAATACAATGGATAGGTGGAGTTACTACTGATGTTGGAACTTTCAAATTACCATCAGGAGTTCAAAGAGTGATAGCAGGTGGGGATACTGGAACAATGTCAGTTGGTTCGGATTACTATTTATATGTAGATGAAAAGAATGTATGGTGTGGTAAAGATACTGGAATAGCTGCCAAAGAAAGTGGAACTGGTTCAGTAAAAGTAGGTGAGAATACTTTAATAGATACTGGCAAGTCTTGGAGAAAAGACCAGTGGAAAGGTTATGCTTTATGGATAGATCCAACAGGTGGAAGTGAAGAGAAACATATAATCGCCCAAAACTATGAAACTCATTTAATTGTGGAAGGACATGATCCATTTAATACTACAGATGTAACCTGTCCTTATGAGATACATCCTTTAGTTCTTAGACAGACTACTCTAAGAGGCAAAAAGGAAGATGCAGGTGGATTTCCTCTTCAGGCAGATTCTGGTACTACCACTACTTTAGTTGATAGTGCCTTAACTGAAGTAGCAGATTTTTGGAACGGCTTTGAACTGATGATACTCTCAGGACAGAATATAGGATTGAAAAGAATAATTACTGACTTTGTCGCTACTGCAGATAGATTGGTGTTTGATGCCTTGCCTTTTGCAATGGCCAATGGTGATTATTATGAGATATATCTAAATCCAGAAACTCAGTTTGGAATAGTAACTGGGGTGGCAACATCTGAAGTTACTCAAGAAGCAGAAGTTCTTCCTGAAACACCTGCCGTTGAAAATAGTGCCTATTTTAATGCTAGTTCTCATATTGTTAATAAATCAATTACTGCTAATGAAATAAAGGCAGATTCTATAACTACAAACGAAGTCAATTTTACAGTTCCTGGCATTGGAAACATAATTGCAACAATTAATGCCTCAACTGAGGGAATTGAAATTAATGCTCCATTGTTAACTATAGGAGCAGCTACTATTTTTTCTGCTAATTGGGAAGCTGCTGCTAATGTCGGAGCTCTTGCTGCCAAAGATGCTGTAGATTATGCAACTCAAGTTTCTGGCGTTAAACCTCCTGGTGATGCTGACCATACTGCCAATATTGTAAGTGCAATGGCTTATTATGGTTTGGTGAAAGATGCAATGGAAGATGAGACTATTATAGTTGGAGGATATATTGACACTAATTTTCTGACGGCAGAGAATATAAAAACTGGGACTTTAACAGGAAGAAAGATTCAAACTCAACTAGGAAATCCAAAAGTAGTGATGGAAGTAAGTGGTGCTTATTCTAATCAATTAATTTTTTATAATAACTCTGGATTTGTGGTTGGAGGGTTAAAAAATTATGTTTCTTATCTTAATATTTGGACAGGTGTGGGAGCTGGAACAGGAACTGACATTAGAGCTGGAAATTATGACCTAATGTATCTTTCTAATGTAGCAGGCACAAGCACTGGTGGGAAGATTCGTTGCAATGGACTTTTATATCCCAGTATAAATAATCAATATGATATTGGTTCTTCTCCTAATAATAAATGGAAAGATTTACATCTGTCTCAATATTTATATCTTTATGGAGGCAAAATAAATATGGCTTCGGATGATATAATATGTCAGGCTTATTCCAATGCTAGTACTGATTCTGTCTCATGGGCAAAACATATGCGTCCATGGGTAAATCCAAGTGGTAGTTTGGGTTATGATTTAGGTTCTTCCTCTCTTAAATGGAGATATCTTTATGTAAATGAAGTAAGAGGAACAGGTGGAAATATTGAATTTGATAATGCTGGAAGATTGCAAATAACCAATCATTTTGATCCAACAGGACAAGGTGTTCTTAATTTTGGTGGTGATGATAGATATTGGAATTGGATTACATGTAACAACATCAATAAGAAAACTGGAGGAGGAGTGGGTTGGCTTTATCTTGATGATGGGGTTGAGTTACAAGATGGAAGAAAGGTGTCTGATGTTAAAGCAATAGAAGAAATGAAACCATCAACAGGTAAATTATCTAAAAGTGGTCAAAAAACAATAGATCCTAAAACTCTACCAAAAATAATTTATAAACAAGCAAGGTATCGTAATGGAAAATTGATGAAAAGAGACAAAAAAGATAGACCTTACTTTTTTGATGAAAATAAGAAAAAAGTTTTGACTAATGATGGCGAGGATGTCTTTGCTACAATTTCACTTTTATTGGGTGCAATTAAAGAGATAGACAAGAGATTAAAGAAATTAGAGTAAACCCTTGACCTTATTTGCTAACAAAAGTAAGATTAATTAATTGGTTTAAATTATTAATAAGTTGATTGTATAAATTTATGTTTAAAATGGGATATATTCCAACAGAAGAACATAGAAGAAGATTGAGTTATGCTCATTTAGGAAAAAAAAGACCACCATTTTCAAAAGAAACTAAAATAAAAATGAGTAAGGCAAAAATGGGAGAAAGAAATCCTAATTGGAATGGTGGAATAAAAAGACAAAAAAGAAATGATGGTCCATATTATACTTGGACTAAGAAAGTAAAAGAAAGAGATAAAAATATCTGTCAATTGAAAGATAAAAATTGTTCTGGATATAATATAGTTCATCATATTAAAGGTTGGTTAAAATATCCAAAATTACGTTATCAAATTAATAATGGTATTACTTTATGCCAAGCTCCTTAAAAATCTATTGACAAATTAGAGTAAATGGAATATCATTAAGTAATGAAATCATTACTTAAACCAAAAGGAATAATTATTTCTTGTTCAGTTTGTGGAAAAGAGTTTTATGTGAAACATTCAAGAGCAAACACAGCAAAGTATTGTTCAAGGAAGTGTCATCATAAAGGAATAGAAAGTGGTGGAAAGATAAAGAAGAAATGTAAAGTATGTAGAAAAACTTATTTTACTTTTCGTTCTCAATTAAAAAGAATGAATGGAAGTAAGTATTGCTCAAAAAAATGTCAGAGTGAAGGAATAACATTATTTCATTCAGGAAAAAACGCACATAATTGGCAAGGAGGAAAAACTGCCAAAAGTAGGATATTGAGAAGAAGTGCTAAATGGAAGAAATGGCGAGAAGCGGTTTTTACAAGAGATAATTATACTTGTCAGATATGTGGAAGAAAAAGAAAAAAGGGTGATAGGGTAGTTTTAGAACCTCATCACTTAAAACCATTTGCTCATTTTCCAAAATTAAGGTTTGAAATCTCAAACGGGCAAACGCTTTGCTACAAATGTCATCAAAAAACCAAAACTGGAAAATAATTTGTTATAGATTTTAAAGAGAGCTGAAGAGAAACGACTAATTCCTATTTTAGAGAGATTAGTGTCAGTATCAAATTAATTATTTTGGAACAAAACAATAATGGAAAAAAAGTAAGGGACCAAGAGCAAGATCGTAGAATATTATGGTTAGAAGATCATTGGTCTAAGTTCAATACAGAAATGGGGGATGTTAAACAAGCTATAGTCTCAGTTAAATCAGACATTAAATGGCTTAAGATTGAGTTTACCAAGATGGGAAAAGTAATGGAGGATATAAGCAAAAAAGTCAATGGACGACCAACTTGGATTACAGCTACAGTTTTCAGTGTACTTTTCTCCACTCTTATTGGTCTTGTTGTTTATCTGATTACTAAATAGCTTTACATTTATTTATTAAAGTATTAATATAAAACAATGGAATATAAATTAGAAGATAAAAAAAAGGCTCTCGGAGTTAAGCTTCAACAGAAAGTTCAGCAGTTTCAGAATGCTGATAATATTCGGAACAGCTTGGCAAATGAAATCACGGAAATGAGGGGAAGATTGCAGATGCTGGATGAACTGATAATGGAAAGCAATCAAGATGAAAAGCCTTCAAAGGAGATTTCTGAAGAAAAATAATAAAAGGTCGGATTATATTAAAAATTAATTCGAATAGTAACATGAAAAAAACTATAAATCTAGTCTACAATGTTTTGATTGTTGCGAATGGAGTACTGTTGTTGCTTGGAGTTTATGAGGTTGCACCGTTTCTAGCAATCTTAACAATTCTTTATGGTGTCAATAAGTTAATCACTCCTATTGTAAAATAATAGTGAACCCAGGTTCAACTAAAAGAGCTCTTCGTAAGAAGAGTTCTTTTTTTAAAAAAAGAGGACATCGTCCTAACGGTCGATGTCCTCTTTAGATATTGTTTCACCCCCTACAATACATTTGTACTTTCAGAGGTTCATTTTTATTTTATCAAGCCTAAGTTATTTGTCAAGTGGACCTGACAGGAATCGAACCTGCCCAAGCTCCTTGCAAAAGAGCTTCGCCTGCCTTGGACATTCAAGCCCATATATTTAGCTACTATGCGTTGGATAAGACGAGTAGGCAATCCACATACCTAATTTTTTTATCCAACGCACAGAAGCCAAAATGTGCTCAAATAAACTTCTGTGCTAAGTAAGACTCAGGAACTTTCGCTCCTGAGGCCGGAGTTATCTTGCGACAACCCCAGACTCAAGAGCTAAGGTTATTTATACCAATTTTCAATGTTGCTGATATGAGCTCCCTTTCCTTTATTAAGTTTTTTACGAGCTCTCTTGGCTTGTTTTCTTCTAATAGAATCAGGTGCTCCCCTTGGAATAGGTTTCTGCCTTGCATCTTTTCGTATGCTGTGAGATTTTCCCATATTATAATGACTTTAGTGGTTGTTAACCGACCTTTTACGTAGCCATTATAATTTTTGGATTAACTTTATAAATCATATATTTAAGGGTAGCCAAGGATTTGCACCTTGGAAGCGATTTTATACGCAACCTTCCCCAACATTACTTGTAAGAAGTGTATTAACTATTCTGCCACTACCCTATTTATTTTATTGAACCTGGGGTTATTTGTCAAGTGATTATTTTTCTTCAACCTCTTCGTCAATTTCTTCTTCAACTTCTTTCTTAAAGAGAATTACATAGTAAACCCTTATAAGACAT
>Ga0207997_1001098_pt1 | contig 14013 bp, 16 predicted proteins | sample AntAceMetag02UKN_FD_184777 | JGI IMG/M metagenome (GOLD analysis project Ga0207997, IMG submission 184777) | Saline lake microbial communities from Ace Lake, Antarctica - Antarctic Ace Lake Metagenome 02UKN (SPAdes) (version 2) | ecosystem: Environmental > Aquatic > Non-marine Saline and...
TTTATTAAAGTATGGGATAGTTTTGATAGCACATATTGGAACGGTTTTAAAAAGAATTGGAAACAAGATAGATGGAAATTATTAAAACAAAAGAAGATTAGGCAAGCTAGAAAATCAAAACATTTAAATATAAGTAAGTATTTTACTATTTTATAACTAAGTATTAAGGTGATTTAACTAATAAAATGCAACAAGCAACGAATTCGGGAATGTGTACCAGTACAAATTTGTTACTGGCGAGTCTCATTTGAGTCTCTGTTCCGTTGCTTAAGATTTCTTGATGTTTCGAACGCGGAACTTAATATAACTTTCATTGATAGCAGTTTAGGGTAGTCAGGTCTAACTCACTGCGCTCATGACGCAGAAAACGGTGGTTCAAATCCGCCAACTGCTACTTTATAATCATAGACACTACAAGGATGGGAGATGTATAGAAGCCCAAGAAACTATGGTCGCCAACAAGTCCACTATATATGTGCATAGTGGCGTAATGCCTTTGTAACGATTGTGGTAAGACGTGCCTGACTGTTAATCAGGATTATAGCAGTTCGACTCTGCTCGAGGGCGCCAACGGGAGTGGCGGATTGGCAAACGCGCTGGACTTAGGTCGGCAAGACCGTTCATAAGTGGCGAAGCTCAAGTCAAGCCGAGAGACATCCAGTTCAACGAGGTTGTGGAGCAGGTTCGATTCCTGCCTCCCGTATTTTTCGTTTTGTTAATATTAACAAAACGTTATGGTGTAGAACCTAAATGGCGAGGGACGTGGTTGCAACCCACGGTAAAGCAAGTTCGATTCTTGTCTATACCTTATGGTAACAAAGAATATGTAGTTTGATAAGTAATGCCGCGGTTGGGCAGTCTGGTTTGCCTGTTCGGTTTGAACCCGAATTCAGAAATGAAATGCAAGTTCAAATCTTGTCCGCGGCGTATGTCGTGAGTGAATGATATGGTACATTCGTTTGGTTGCTAACCAAGTTGCGAGTAACACTCCTATCTCGGTTCGAATCCGAGTCACGACGTTATTAATAGTAATATAAAAATGTATTATGATTAAACAACGGGCCTTTGGTGAAATGGCATCACATCTCTCTTGCAAAGAGAAGTTCTGGGTTCAAATCCCAGTTGCGTCCATATGAGAAGAGACAGTATAACAGGAAGAGTATTAAAAGTAAATCCTTTAAATAAAAAGGAATTAGATAGATTCGAATTTGATGAATGGATGATGGAAAGTTGTGAATAATGAAGATAACAAAACAATTAATAAAACAGAGAGAAAAAGAATATTTAGAAAATATGTCTGAATCAACAAAAAAAGAAATTGAATTATTTAAAGATTTATTTTAATGAACTATGCTGATATAGCTTAGGCAGTAGAGCGGGAGTTTTGTAAACTTCGGACATGGGTGCAATTCCCATTATTAGCTCCAAAAGACACACACAGCAAACAAACCAAACAACCACCGTAAATGGATGAACCCTGTGTCTTGTTATTTTAATCAATACATTTATATAATTTAGTTAACTTATTAAATATATGAGAATGCATAGAAAAAAACAGAAACCAACAAAATTAGTTGATAGATGTGTTGATTGTAAAATTCAATTAAAAAAGAATAATAGACATCATTTTAGATGTGAGAAATGTTGGGAAGAATTTCAAATTAAGAAAGGTAATATTGCTTTACTTGGAGGAGTTTGATTAATTTATCATAATCTTTATATATTCTAACATATTTTGTAAGAATAAGTATGACATCTGGGAAAATACATATATTTGGAGGATTGATTCTAACAGGATTTGTTATTTCATTTTTCTTTACAGTATTAAAAATTCGATTAATAGACTTGCCAGTTGTAGTAATTATTATATTTCTTTATTCACAATTACCTGATATTGACCATAAAATGTCCAATATAACTTGGTTAAATCTTATACTGGGTATTACTTTATTATGGATTGGTCACTTTACTAAATATGATACTACGTTGTTTGGAATGATATTACTTACCGTTATAGTAATTTCTGTCTTGAAATTTCCTCATCGAGGTCCAACTCATACTATGTGGTTTGTTTTTGCTAGTCCTTTTTTACTATTATTTTTACCAGACGGATTATTTTATAAACCAGGTTTAATGATTAGTGCCGCGATTGCTTGTTACAGTCATTTATTATTAGATGGTTATTGGTTTAAATTAACATTGAAAAGTAAGAAGAAGGATTTTACAATTTTGAGTAAATAATCAAAACATTTATATATAAGCTATACTTTATAACTTTATTATGTATAACAATAATCACAAGTGGGATAGGGAACAGAGACCGATAGTAGTATCAGTCTTTGGAATCTATCAAGGCAAATAAGCCTCAAGACTTGTGATTAAAAATTTCTACTAACAAATTTTCGGTCACTTGTTCTTGGAAGATTAAAAATTTATATTTATGGAGGCGACCCCTGCAGTACTCAATTTGAGTTGTCCTAAGCATGACAAAAACTGCTTATATGTTCCTGTGGTGTAGCGAAATACATATCTAGCTTTCGATAAAAAAGAAGAAACTAGAAGCCCTGGGTTTGACTCCCGGCAGGAACATTCCGGCCTAAACTATGGAACATCCTAAGTATGATGTAAAAAGACTTAATGGGCGGTTAATTCAATCCGGTAGAATGTCTCTTTTACAAGGAGAACGCTGTAGGTTCAAATCCTGCATCGCCCACCAGGTGATTGAAATGAATAAAAAAATATATTGGAGGTGTTGCAAACGTTGTAGTAGGTATTATTATGTTTAACCATAAACATAGTAAAATATGTGACAAATGTAAATTATCGAAAGGAACAAATTATTTAACAAAATTATCAAATGAAGTAATCTGTCCAGAGTGTGAAGGATAGCACGTTTGGCTGTAGACCAAGAAGAGTGAGTTCAATTCTCACTGGACAGACCAGTGGAGAAGACGTAGGTTCGAATCCTGCACAGATGCCTTAATTGGTATCTGTTAGTTTAGCGGACAGAATATCTCCTTTATTATTTATGGGCTGGGAGTGCGGTTTGGATGCATCCGTGGTTTGGATTTACAAAAACAAAAGACTACGTGGACGCTGGTTCGAATCCGGTTCAGCCCACTATTTAAATGCCGCTGTGGTGTAACGACAACACAGAAGTCTGTCTAACTTCAGCATCGGGTTTGACTCCCGGCAGTGGCGCCAACGGGAGTGTAGCTCATCGGTTAGAGCACTTGCCTGATAAAACAAAGGCAGCTCAGTTGCCTTATAAGGAAATCGTTGAGAAAGTAAGTGGCAGAGAGTTCAATTCTCTCCATTCCCACTCATATGGAAGGATAGCAATGAAGCTGTGATACAGCGAAACGTGGTTGTATTATTAATTGTGTAATACTAGAATAAGCAACGTGGGTTTAAATCCCACTCCTTCCACATATTCATAACGGCGTGTAGTTTAATGGATTAGAACATATGGCTTCGATATTTTTCATATGGCCAGTATATGTTTTGAAGATACCATAAAACGGGGGTTCGATTCCCCTCACGCTGACCAATGAACAGTTAGTTCAGTCTGTCTAGAATGTCCGACTTTTAATCGGAAGGCCACGGGTTCAAATCCCGTACTGTTCACCAATCCCTGTGGAGTAGCGGTCAAACTTACTAGGCTTTGGAAAATATCTGAAGAAACCTAGAGCCCTCAGTTCGAATCTGAGCAGGGATATTTCATAACCTTTATATAATATTAAGTACATATTATATAAAATGAAATGTGAAAAATGTAATAAAGAACATAAAGGAAATTTTGGTAGTGGTTTATTTTGTAGCAGAAGTTGTGCTAATTCAAGAGTATTTACTAAGGAAGCAAGGCTTAAAAAATCTATTGCCGGTAAAAAATATTTTCAAAATAATGAAAATTGTATGAAAGGTATTCCTAGAAAACCACATACAGAGCAAACTAAAAAATTATTGTCACAAATTGGTAAAGTAAATTACAAAAAAGGTTTAATACTTAAATTATCAGGAAATTCATATCCCAGAAAATTAGAATTAAAATATAAACCATTTATTGAAAAATACTTTAATACTAAAGATTTAAAACCAGAAAAAATTGGAAAACATTGGTTTGATTTTGTAAATGAAAATTATATTATTGAGTTTACAATTGATGCAACAGCAGGAATACATGATGCAATAAAGAGATTTAAAACAGTAGTTGAGGATAAAAGAAAAAAATTTTTGGTATGTCCGTCAAATTGGTTTGGACAAGATAGAAGAAATAGATTATTTTTAACAGGTGCGATATTTGTTGATATTAACAATGTTGGAAGTGGTGTAACGGTTTAGCATAATAGACTGTGACTCTATTGGAGCGGGTTCAACTCCCGCCTTTCAACCCAACTAAAATGATAAAGAAAACAATCGAACAACTGGAAAAAGAATTAATAACAATGACTGCCGATAGGGATTCGTCTATTGAGATGTATCAAGAGTTTCATAGTCAATCTGTTCAACGTGGTAAAGCTATTGATATATTATTACCTATGATAAAAGATGATATGTTAGTTGATTTGTTAGCTGAGACTTATGACTTAAAGCAAGAAGTAGGAAAATTAAAATCACAAAAGAAATTTTTATTATGGCAAAAAGATAATCCAAGTAAAGGAATTGTAGATTGGATTCAAGGTATGGAGTAACGGGCCTATGGCAGAATTGGGAATGCGCTGGACTGAAGATTCAGTGAGGAAACTCGTGGGGGTTCAAGTCCCTCTAGACCCATTATTTAATAAAGGAGTATAAAATGGCATACGAAATATATAAACAAAAAGTAACAAGAGAAGAATACTTTAAGAAATGGGATAGAGACAATGTTGAAGACTTAACTGATGAATTAAAAGATTATATCTTTAATAAACATTTAATAAAGTCTGCGGTTTTCAATAGAGATAATTTTAAATGTCAAAACGATAATTGTAAAACACCTTTAAGCCCTCTTACGTTTCATCACGTTAAATTTAAGAAAAACGGTGGAGCTTACAAGGAGCGTAACGGTGTTACAATTTGTCAAACTTGTCATAAAAGTTTTAATAAAGCAAAGATGATGTTAACATTTACAAATGAAAACATTCCTCCTCATTTTAGAGGTCATTCTTTTAAATTAGAAAAAGAAGAAAAAATGAATTGGAAAGTAATTAAATCTGAAATGGGAAAATTAAGAAAAAATTTAAAAAGTAACCACGGAATACTTATATCCTCAATACAGATGAAAATATTAATAAGATGGTTAACTATCCCTTATGAGGAATGGGACGATTAATATTTTAGTAAATAATGCGTCCATAGTGTCAACGGTAGCACACAAGGCTTCCAACCTTGAAGAGTGGGTTTGAATCCCGCTGGGCGCACCAGATGTAGTAGTGTAATAGCAACACGATAGTCTCCAGAACTATTAATGTGGGTGCAACTCCTGCCTACGTCATATTGATTAAAATCAAAACATTTATATAAGTATTATATTATACTTAATATACAATGTCGGAAACAATACAAGATTTAATTAATGAAACTATTAAAACAATTCTTGAGGCACATACTAAAAAAAGATTAGAAATTTTTTTTAGAGAAGTTCTAACGAATGTTCCTGGTATGCCAATAGATGAATATTATTGGTGTGAAGTGAATCCTGTTACTGGAGAAGGAATTAAAGAATTAACAATGGATAATATTAAAGAGATATTAAATTCTAAAAATAACGTTGATTAAAATCAAAACATTTATATATCAATACAATATTATATACTTATAAAATGAACAAAGTTATAAAAGGCATTGGATAAATACTACCGTGGTTTAATACCCAACGGTAGTAATATGGAACAAACCCATAAAGTCCAATGTGACTCAAAACTATTAATGGTTGACAACTTTGAAGTCAATCAAGTGTCAGTGCAAGTTTTTGTGCTGAATACAAAGAAAGACGTAAAACAATACTGTAAAGATACAGAATTGGATTTCAGGAAAGGATTATATCATTATTATAATCCCAATTGGTTATACACAAAATGAACAAAACAAAAACCTTTGCACGTATTTAACTCGTTGCCTAAAAATTGGCAACTGTGGTATAAGTTTGACAAACGAAACCACAGGACGGGTTGGACGTGCAAAGATGAAGAAAAGAATCTTGGAATGTAAAATACATGGTTTTACACTTCACAGATGTAAAAGAAAGTATTGGAAAACTGCTAAAGACAAAATAGCAAGTGACTACAAAGAACAATGCTTTAAGTGTATCGGAGAAGGGAGATACAAAAAAACATCTGAAAAGAAAACAGGAGGCCACGTAAAAATTGGCTGATTTTATTTTTATTTTTGATTAAAATCAAAACATTTATATATGTGTTAGTATTTATTAATAATAAAGTCACACACAGCAAACAAAACCAACTACAAATGGAAAACCCTGTGACTTGTTTTATAGTCTTAGAAAGACACACACAGCAAACCAAACAACCACATTCAAAATGGAAAACCTGTGTCTTGGAGGAACTTTAAAATGTTAGATGAATTAAAAAAAGAAACAAATTTTACACGAACAGAAAATGACGCGTTGACACATAAGACAACAACAAATTCTAACTTGGACTTTTTCGCTTTAGGCGGAGCCCTAAGAAAGAGAACAGAAGAAGACATACAATTAATATTCTCAAATGCCTTTACAACTGACGATAAGTTAGCTTTGAAGACATTATTTTATCTTAGAGACATACTGGAAGGACAAGGTGAGAGAAGAACTTTCCGTGTTATAATAAAATACTTAGGAAACGAATATTCTGAACGAATAAAGAAATTAATAAAGTATGTTCCTGAATTTGGTAGATGGGATGATTTAATGTATTTATTAGATACAAAGGTAGAGAAAGATGTAATTGTATTTATTAAAGAACAATATGAAAAAGACTTAAAAGAAAAAGTTCCAAGTTTATTAGGGAAATGGTTACCTTCTGAAAACGCTTCTTCATATAAAACAAAAGTGTTAGCTAAGAAAGTTAGAAAAGCATTAAGTATAACTTCTAAAGAATATAGAAAATCTTTGGTTATATTACGAGACAAAATAAAAATTGTAGAGAAACTAATTTCAGAAAAGAAATGGGGAGAAATTGACTATGGACATTTGCCAAGTAAAGCAGGACTTAAATATAGAAGTGCTTTTAGTAAACACGATGCAGAAAGATATAGTGAATACTTAGACGATGTTAAAGCAGGAAAGAAAACAATTAATGCCAGTGCTTTATATCCTTATGAAATAGTAGGTAAAGTTCTTGATGGACAGTCTGATGAAACTTTGAATATTTTATGGAGTAACTTACCTAATTATGTTAAGGAAGATGAGAATGCAATAGTTGTAGCAGATGTAAGTGGAAGTATGATAGGTTTACCTATGAATATTTCTGTATCTCTTGCTTTATATTATGCGGAAAGAAATAAAGGTAAATTTGCAAATCATTTTATCACGTTTAGTAATAATCCTGTGTTAGTTGAAATTAAAGGTAAAGATGTTTGTGAGAAGATTAGTAATATATCAAGAGCAGATTGGGATATGAACACCAATATTGAAGCTGTGTTTGATTTGATATTACATACAGCAATTAAATATAAGTTACCACAAAAGGAAATACCAAAAAAGATTTATATAATTAGTGATATGGAATTTGACAGATGTACCGAAGAACCAAACGCAACTGTATTTAGTGAACTAAAAAGAAAGTTTAAAGAAAAAGATTATAAACTTCCTGAATTAGTATTTTGGAATGTAGATGCAAGACAGAACCAATTCCCAGTAACAAGTGAAGATAATAATGTACAATTAGTTAGTGGAGCTTCTCCAATACTATTCAAACAAATTGTGTCTGGAAAGTCTGCTTACGATTTAATGGTTGAAATATTAAGTAGTGAGAGATATAAAGATATTGAATAAATGGCGGCTTACGCAAGTAGCACAGCTGGTAAGGATAGGGGCGAACCTAGGATAACGCACGCTTGAAAGTAACCAGATGGTTCGTTGTGGGTTTCAACACCTCGGCTGCCACCCATTTTTATGGAGGTTATTAATATGGAAAAAATTAAGTTTAGTAATTTGTCTTGGCCACTAAGGATAGCAATTATATTAGCGTGGTTTGCAGGAACAATAACTTTAGGTTTATTTATATATGGTTTTATGATGTAAGTAAATCATAACATTTATATACTTGCTAGTTTTACTAAATCTATAAAACAAGGTTTTAATAAGGGTATAAATCGGGAGGTGCCAAAATGGCAGAAGAAGGAAAAGTAGTTAATGAAAAGAAAAATGAATTTGAAAACTTAGGTGAAGATTTCCCTGAGCAGACAGTTGCAGCAGTACCAGGTGAAAGTTCTGATATGATTGCTGGAAGTAATGCAGGCGTTGAATACGATTGGGGTAATGCACCAGATTCTGTAAGGGCTCCAGAAAGAGTTGACTTAGATGGAAAGACAGTAACTATCACTAAAGCAGAAATAATATTACCAAGTAAAAGTACTCCTTGGGAGCGCACACGCGATAAAAGTAAGGAAGTGAAATTTTGTATTTTTAAACTACACTACGATATTGAAGCGCAGCAAGAGTTCTATTCTGGGGTTAGGGTGTTTAGGAATAATCCAGACAACGAATTATATAGCCATCCGACAATGACAAGAGACGGTTTAAGTCAAGCAAGTGGAGTTCTTATGGCTTACGCAAACTATAAGAAAAAGGACATAAAGGAAATTTCTTTAAGAGAATTTATGGGCTTTTTAAATAGTAAACCAAAAGCTTTAATCAAAGGGAAGGAATTTAAAAATCCAACAACTGGTGGCGTTGTTAAGAAAAATATGGTTGACAAATTTGTGGATTAATTTCTTTTATTTCTTTTATTATTTTTAATAAATAGTAAAAGTTATAGGAATCAAAATGATAAAAGATGTTAGAATATGTTCTTCTTTAGATTGTTCCAATAAAGTTTATGCTAAAGGATTATGTGAGAAATGTTATAATAGACAATATCAAGCACAATATAAACGACCATTAATTATCTGTAAAAAATGTGGAAAAGAAAAACCACATCAAGCCAAAGGCTTATGTGATAATTGTTATACACAACCATTAATTATCTGTAAAAAATGTGGCGAAGAAAAAAAACATTGTGCTAAAGGATTATGTTCAAAATGTTATCAAATACAATATACACAACCATTAATTATCTGTAAAAAATGTGGAAAAGAAAAACCAAATAATGGGCGTAATTTATGTTCAAAATGTTATACACAACCATTAATTATCTGTAAAAAATGTGGAAAAGAAAAACCACATAAGGCAAAAGGATTATGTGAGAAATGTTATAAACGACCATTAATTATCTGTAAAAAATGTGGAAAAGAAAAATCACATAGTGCTAAAGGATTATGTGACAAATGTTATAATAGACAACATAAACGACCATTAATTATCTGTAAAAAATGTGGAAAAGAAAAACCGAATGCGTCAAAAGGTTTATGTAAAAAATGCTACACCTTATATAAAGAACATACAGATATTAATTTTAAGTTAAAAATGATATTATCAACAGGAATTAGAGAAGCAATTAAAAATCAAAAAAGTATAAAATCAAAAAGAACGTTATCTTTATTAGGAGCAAATATACCAATAATAAGAAAACATTTAGAAAATAATATTTATGGATATAAAATTAAAGATATTGGTCTAAAAAAAATACATATTGACCATATAATTCCTTTATCAAGTTTTGATTTAACCAAAGAAAGTGAACAAAAAAAAGCTTTTCATTATACTAATTTACAATTATTATGGTACGAAGATAATTTAGAAAAAAGTAATAAATTAAATTGGAAGAAGGTGCAAAATGTTAAAAGTTCGAAGTAGTTTCTCGCAACATGAACTGTTCGAGAATTGTTCTAGGCTCTGGTTTTATAACTATGTGTTAGGTATCAGACCCGATAGTGATATGTCTTATGCTAATGCAGGTAATGCAATACACGAATGTTTGGAGCTTCATTATAAAAACGATATTTCTATTAATGATGTTAAAACTGCTTTTAAAATTAAGTGGAAACAAAAAGGACTAGAAAATGGAATTCTAAAAGATAAACAAGATGCTTACTGGCTTATGATTGTCGAGGGAATAAACAAGGACTTAGTTATAACTGATACTGAAATGGAATTATCTTTTCCAGATTGTAAAGGTTATCTAGATGTAGTAAATACAAATAATGATAAAATATTTGATTGGAAGTCTTCCACTCGAGGACCGTGGAATGAGAAAAGTTATAAAAAACAAATGCTTTTATATTCATGGTTATATTTTAGAAAGTTTAATAAGTTACCAAGTGAATGTATTGTGTATTATTTAAAGTATACAGGCACTAAAGGAGAAATAAGATTTACTCCTGAAATGGAAGAAGTATTGGAAATAGAAACTTGGTATTATGATATTTTAAAACAAATGATAACACTTAGAGAAACAAAAATATTACCAGAAAAAGTTGAAGAGTGTTATATGTTTTGTCCTGATGCATTAAAAGAAACTTGCATGAATAATATGCAAGGAGAAATAGATATTAAAATAATAATATTGGGAAATTTTATTAAAGTGTTCGGTCCTATTACTCCAATGTTACATTATGGTATTCAAAAGAAGTTTAGTTATGTTTTAAAAGACTCTTTTTTCATTTTAAAGAAAATGCAAGAAAAAGAAAATGCAATAGCAAAAAATGCAGGACGAGCACCAAGACATATAACGTTTGATGGAACTATTCATTACTGGAATGTAAATAAGCAACTACTTCCAATCGGTTTTATGAAAGAATTTATAGTTACACTTAATGATTATGCTGAACATAAAAAATTAAATCTTAAATTAGATATTGATGATAGACGTAAAGAATACAAACCAACGTTGACAATGCCGGATTTGTTTAAAAACGGGGTAGTATTGCGTGACTATCAACTAGACGCAGTTAGTGCATTTTTGAAAGAAAAGTTAGCAATACTTGAGATAGGAACTGGCGGGGGGAAAAGCGAGATTGCAATTGAAATTATTAGAAGACTTAGATGTCGTACTATATTTATAGTAGATAAAATAAGTTTACTTACACAAACAAAGAAGAGAATTGAGAATGCACTAGGAATAGAAGTTGGTACAATTGGAGCAGGAGAAAATTCCGTTAAAGAAATTACGGTCGCAACAATACAAACACTCAATAAAAATCTTCCAAAATATAGTGCGTATTTACAAACAATTCCTTTTGCAGTTTTTGACGAGTGTCATCATACTTCCTCAGCGTCCTATACGAAGATTGCAAACTATTTAGGTAACACAAGATATAGATTAGGTCTTTCAGCTACTGCATGGAGAGACGATGGTAATGATATGGCCATTAACAGTATAGTTGGATATAAATGTTTTGATTTAAGTGCAAAAACATTAATTGAAAAAGGATGGTTAGTTGACCCAACAATAAAATTTTTAAAAGTAGGATTAGAGAAAAATGAAATAAAGCAACTTGAACAACAAACAAAAGAAGGATTGATAAATGAAACTGAGAATTATGCAGATTATTATAAAACATTTATTAGTGAGAATGTTAAAAGAAATGAATTAATTAAAAAATATGTTAAAAAATACAAAGACAAGAAAATAATAATATTGACTAAACTTGTTGACCATGGAAAATTACTTGCTGAAATGACTGGTGGTACACATTTATATGGTGAAACATTAAAAAAGAATAGAGAAGAGATGATGCAAAAACTAAAAGATGGTAAAATTAATGTTTTAGTTAGTACAATAAGTTGTATAAGTGAAGGCGTAGATATACCTCATTTGGATATTATAATTAATGCAGCAGCTAATCGAGGAGATGTAAAATCAATACAAGTATTAGGAAGAGTATTAAGGAAAAAAACAGGAAAAATATCTGCAACATATATTGATTTTGTTGACCAAACACGATTTTTTGAACGAGCAAGTAGAGCGAGAATAAAAATATTTAGAAAAGAAAATTATAGCGTACTAATAATATGAGAAAAAATAAAAAGAAATTAAACTGTTTAATATGCGATAAAGAATTTGAAGTTATATTTTCATCTAAAAGAAAATATTGTTCAAAATTATGTTCAGGTAAAATGAATATAGGAAAAAAATATTCTAAAGAACATAATAAAAATATAAGTTTATCAAAAATAGGAAAAAAATTATCTAAAGAACATATAGAAAAAAATAGAATTAATAGTATTTTAGGAGGACAAAAAATTTCTAAAATAAGAAAAGGTAAAACATATATAGAATTATATGGTAAAGAAAAAGCAAATAAAATAAAAGAAAATTTGAGTAAAAAACATATGGGACAAAAAGCTTTTATGAAAGGAAAAAAATGGGAAAATATTTTAGGTAAAGAAAAGGCAGACAAGTTTAAAGATAAAATAAGAAGAGGAGTTTTAAAAACAACAAAAGGGGTAGCTCCAAAAAGTTGTTTTAAAAAGGGTAATATACCTTATAATAAGGGAAAGAAATGGGAGGAAATTTTTGACATAAATACTATTGAAGAAAGAAAAAGAAAATGGAGAAAAATAATGAATGAAAAAGTTATTATGCCATTAAAAGATACAAAGCCAGAAAAAGAAATGCAAAAAATTTTAGATGATTTAAATATAGAATATAATAAACATTTCTGCATAAATAATATTAAACATTTTTATCAATGTGATATTTTTATACCAAGGGAAAAAATCATAATAGAAGTTGATGGTAAATACTGGCACAATTATCCAAATTTAAGATCATTAGACATAATAAGAAATAAAGAATTAAAAGAAGCAGGATATAAAGTTTTAAGATTTTGGGAAGGAGAATTTAATACGAATATAGTAAATAATAAATTATTAAAATTAAAAACACCCGGCTGATATTATAAAATGAAACAACTACCAAATATTTTAGGACAAAGAGTTTACCCTTTATGGAGACTAGATAAAAATATTAGTTGGCATAATGTAATAACTTATTTTTAGGGATTATATATGGTTTCATTATATTAGAATGGATTAAACCAAAACAACAATATTGGAAACGAATATGGCCAGTATGGAAATTTTGGTTACCAATTATATGGGGAGAAAAAGCAAGTAGAGCAAGAATAAAAGCATTTAAAAAAGAAGGTCACGAGGTTGATATTATAAAATGAACTGTAAAAATTGTGGAGGAGAAGTGAAAAGTCGCAAAGATATATGTAACAAATGTTACCTTAAAAATTACTATCAAAAGAATAAAGTAAAAATAAATAAAGATTTTATAGAATATTATCAAAAGAATAAAGTAAAAATGAATTGTAATGCCAAAAATTACTATCAAAAGAATAAAGTAAAAATGAATATTGAAGCTAAAACTTGGAGAATAAATAATAAAGAAAGAGACAATGAAAATAAAAAAAAATGGTTATTAAATAAAGAGCATACAGATATAAATTTTAAATTGAAAATGTTATTAGGTACAAGAGCTAGAATGGCAATCACTAATAATGGAACAAAGAAAAGTATAAAAACAATTAAATTAATTGGTTGCTCAGTTCAAAAATGTAGAGAACATTTAGGAAAACAGTTTCAAAATAGAATGTCTTGGGATAATTATGGTAAGTGGCATATAGACCATATTATTCCTTGTGCTTCTTTTGACCTTACTAAAGAAGAAAACCAATTAAAATGTTTTAACTATAAAAATCTTCAACCTTTATGGGCAATAGATAATTTAAAGAAAGGAGCAAAAGAGCAAGATGGATATACTTAAACTAAATGATACAAAAAAGAGAATGTGTGCTGTTTGTAGTAAACAAATCCTTAAAGGAAAACTTATGGTTAAATATGAAGAAGTTATTGATAATTTTAACAATACAAGAATGTGGTTTGCACATTTGGATTGCCTAGTTAAAAGATTAAAAGAAGCAAAA
>Ga0207997_1001100_pt1 | contig 13993 bp, 32 predicted proteins | sample AntAceMetag02UKN_FD_184777 | JGI IMG/M metagenome (GOLD analysis project Ga0207997, IMG submission 184777) | Saline lake microbial communities from Ace Lake, Antarctica - Antarctic Ace Lake Metagenome 02UKN (SPAdes) (version 2) | ecosystem: Environmental > Aquatic > Non-marine Saline and...
GTCAGCTTTAGAAGATTATAGTGCTATCATTAAAGATATTAAATACACACAATCGTTCAAGGATAAGAGTTTTATGTCTGCATTAAGCAATTATTTCATAATGAATATGCTACTGCATAAGAAACTAAGAGATAATTCAGACAAGATTATAGAAGCAGACGTTACGTTCATACGAAGAAGCGTTAAACTGTTCGAGATTAAAAAGATCAAAATAAAATCAATTACTAATAAATAATTCACTGAACCATAATGTTTTTCAACAGGTTTATATATAAGTATACACACATATAATGAAGAGGTAATAAAAAATGATACACATTAACGATAAAGGCAAAATAGACCCGATAAAGACAGACATTAAGAGTCTTGAGGATTGGTCTATAAAGCACGATATGGGTTTCGAGTTTCATTCCACACATAAAGGGATTAAGATATTAGAGACACCTTCAAGGATAGAGGAGTGTTAGTAAATAAACCCCTCCTATATAGATAGAAAATATAAAATATAACAAATAGATAATTAAAATGAAAACTGTTGAAATATTTGCTGGAACTGAAAGCTTTTCTAAAGTTGCAAGAGCAAGAGGACATAAAACATTTACAACTGATATAAATCCTTTATTTTTATGTGATCACACAGGCAATGCTTTAGAGTATGAAACTCAAAACATTATTTTTCAAGAAGTTAAAAAAGCAAAAGTTGTTTGGATGTCGCCTGTTTGCACGACTTGGAGTTTAGCATCAGGCAATACACATTGGAATGAGTTCAGACAACCTAAAACTCAAAAAGGATTGGATGCTATTAATATGATGATGTTTTGTCGATTTATTGCGGATTATTGTGATAAACATAATAAAATATTTTTTATTGAAAATCCCAATGGCAGAGCTGTTTGGATATTGGATAATTTGTTTTTAAAAAGGTGTTGGTATTGTCAATATGGTGATACAAGGGCAAAACCAACTAATATTTGGACTAATCTTAAAGATTGGAATCCTAAGACTTGTTTTAATAATAATCCTAATTGTAATCATGAAAGGGCAAAACGTGGTTCTAAAACAGGAACTCAAGGATTAAAAAACAATATGGAGAGATCTAGGATTCCTGAAAAATTATTTAAAGAAATATTTGATATTATAGAAAGTAAATAAAGAGAACTGGTGAAAGAAGAATGAAGATATTAAACTTATATGCTGGAATTGGTGGAAATAGAAAACTATGGGGTAACAACCACGAAATAACTGCTGTTGAATATAACCAAGAAATAGCTAAAGTATATGGTGAATTCTTTCCTAAAGACACAGTTATTATTGGAGATGCACATAAATATTTATTAGAACATTATAAAGAATTTGATTTTATCTGGACTTCTCCACCTTGTCAATCACATTCTAGTTTTAGACAAAACATATGTGTAAGATTTAGAGGAACAGAACCTAAGTTTCCAGACATGAAATTATATGAAGAAATATTGTTCTTAAAATATAATTCAATTTGTCCTTATGTTGTGGAAAATGTTAAACCTTATTATGTTCCATTAATCGAAGGAAGATTAATTCAAAGACATATGTTTTGGTCTAATTTGGAGATACCTGATATTACAATAGATAAAGATAATATTAGAGCTGCACAAATTCCAGACTTAGAAAAGAAGTATGGATTTGATCTTTCAAAATATAAGTTAAACAATAAAAGACAAGTTCTAAGAAATTGTGTAGAACCAAAATTAGGGCTTCATATATTACAACAAGTAGAAAATAAACAATGCGAACAGGTGAAAGAAAAATGATGATTGAAATAGACTCAGGATGGATTGAAGATTTAATGGGTTGTGATTGGAAAGGTAAAACTAGAAAAGAAAAACGATTTAATTTTGAATTTAAAGGTGAATAAGATGAAAAGATGGTATATAATTTTATGGGGTTTAATTTGTCTTTCATCAGTATATTATACACTGTTTTCAACATATAGACTAAATATGCTTGTTGGTTTTAATGAATATAGTATAATTTCAATTTTAGTTTGTATGCCTTTAATACTTATAATAATTTATTCTTTTGAATTGATTTTTAAAAATAAATTAACAGAAATTAAAGGTGATCAAAATTAATAAAGAGCAAGTTTATTTGGTGAAAGATAATGAAGAACATAGTATTGGTTTTTTATTAGCAGAAGATCTTGATGAAGCAAGAATTAAATTGAAAAAGTTGAAGATAACTAATAAAGAATTGAAAGGATCTAAGGTGTTAATTAAATGAAACAAAGCGACAAACAGAAAGGCAACGCTATAGAATTAAAATTCAAACAAGTATTATTGAATTGGGGTTATGTAGATCAGCAGATTGAACGAGCAAGACCCACATACAAACATATATTTGTTAGAGGTAAATCTATGATTATATCAAGTCAGAATGACTTTTATAGTTTGTTTGATTTCATTGTGAAGACTGAGTATACAACTTTCTATTATCAAGTAAAATCCAACCCGCAGAATGCGTCTGCTGCAAAGAAAGAGATCATCGATTTTATTGCTAAGTATGGTATGGAAACTGATACTTTCGCTATTGTTCAGAATGTGTTATGCAAAGGATTTATTCTTAGGCCGTTAACAGATCTTGGCGAGCAAGAAAAGAAATATATAAACTTCAAAGGGGTAACAGTAGATTCATTCACTCAGAGTTAAAAAAAGAAAGTTTATATACTAGTATACCTAAGGAATATTATGATTGAAAAAAATGAGAGGGATGCAGAAAAATGATGGATACACCAAAATTAAATGTATACAATACTAGCGCGAATCCGTTGATGATCATCGGTATTTTATTGTTCTGCGCACCGTTCTTTTTAATGGCTGTAAACAAGATGAGTCAAGTTGTCTCATACATATTTTTCATAATTGGTGGATTGTTTTTTATAATTGGATTGGTGATGTACATTGCAGAAAATTATTAGTGTTATTTTATTGGTATTATTATTACCAATGGTGTCGGCGTATACGTTCAAAGATTTGGATTGTTCGAGCGATGTAAAGATAGGTATCAACGCGGAAGATCTCTCGAAAGTCTACTCTCCTGATTGTGTGAAATCAGATAATAGAATTTGGGTTTGCGAATGTCAGGACGAGATAAGGATGCTGTCTCGAGATAAGGGTGCAGACTATAATTTGATAGTTACTTATTCGGATTATAATGACGTGCCAAAGATTAAATCATTATACAACATACGTCTTGCGGATACAAAAGTTGACAAGTCGATAGTGACTTTTTTTGTTGTCTTTTTGGTCGCCTTGATATTCACCCCGATATTGATATTGGTTGTGTTGATGTTTTATTTTAATAAGAAATTAAAGGTGATTAAAAATGGTGCTAAGTGAAGAAGGAAACGGTTTTGTATTTTTAATGTTATTGAGTGTTATTTGTGTTTTATTTTTATCTGTTGTCATTATTGTGTTGAGCGATGATGTGGTTTATGATACGGAGATAAGCTGCAATACTGGCGACCTAGATTTGTATTATAGTAATAGCTCGGAAGAGTTCAATATTACCGGTATTGACGGTCTGACTTGCAGTGCTAAGATCAGTGGGAGCATGCCAGTCTATATGGTGAAAACATTGATGATGGTGGGTAGATAATGCAAGCGATGAATAGTTTATTATCATGTTGGGATTCTATCAATACAGAATTCATGGAACTCAAAAAGAAGAAGGAGCTTTACGAGAAAGAGATCAGGAAGACTATGATTTCTAATCATTGGCAGGATTATAAAAGTGATAGGCTCAAAGTCTATATCATTGAGAAAGAGGTTAAGACTATTGACGAGTCTGAGTTGCCGCTCTTGTTGAATAAATCTGACATTGAAAAGATAACCAGGCGTAGACTCGAGAAGAGTATGCTGATCATAACTCCCGAGGCAGAACGTCTTATGAATAAGAAAATCAAGGGGATGAAATAATGACGCGATTAAAGATTAACGAGCAAAACGGTAGCGAGAAGCGCGCTACATCATTTTCACAACGTGCAGCAAAAGGCAAGTTAACTGTCGAGAAGGAAGACTGTCCGTTCTGTCATCATCATAAGGTGTTGGAGAATACGACAATGAAGAAATGCGCACGATGTAAACAAGAAATAAAATACCGAGGTAAATAATATGTTTAAAATTAAAGACGGAAAATTAAAGATGCAAAATAAAGATGCTGTAGTAGAAGCGCCCATCGAGAAACCGGTAGCGGAAGTTGTTGTGGAACAACCGGAAGTTATCGAACCAGAACCAATGTTAGAACCAGTACCTATTCAAGTCCAGAGTTATGATTTAATGATAGGCACACCGTCCGGTATTATTAAGGTCGAATTGAAAGATGAGGCAGAGCTTGAGAATGTAATTCACAATCTTGATACCAGTATCAAAACTGGCGTTATGATCACTATCGATAATTACGCTATTATTGGCAGCAAGATAGATTTTTACACTGTTGAAGAGGTGCATAAAGATGAATCTAATTGAGCAATTTGAGCAGCCAAAGACTATGAAGGCAGGTATTCCATTCTTATGGGGTCTTGGTGGTTTCTTTTGCGGCATAGTTTTCATGTTTTTCCTAGCTATGTTGGCGATGGTATAAAATGTTTAAAGACGTGAAATTCAAGGACCTCTCTTTGGCGAAGAAAGTTATTTTTTTTGGCTCTTTATCGGCCATAATTTCAGTATTGACATATACAGCTATTAACTTTGATGATTTCCATAATAGGATTGATGTTATTAAAGAAACAAACCAGTGCGAATACACATTCCAGAACGGTGTTTTGATAGATTTGACTTGCTTGTCAGAGATTGTGGTGAATCAAACATTAATAAACAATTATACGTTGGTGAATTATTATGACGATAGAAGACCGAAAAGAGACTATAATTTCGAAATTAGAACTGATTAAGTCCAAAGAGAATGAGCTATTACGCGAAGGCCAGAAAATATTGCATTGTGAGCCGGCAAAGATTAATAGTTTTATTTTTAATGAGCTTATAAGCAAGTATAGAGATCTCCAGGTTCAGAAGGAATTCTGTAATTATTGTCTTATGTTTGATTATGTATCTTACGATCATGAGGAATAGTGGGTAGCGGCGCCTCGTGAGGGTTTTTACTGTTCGTTTTTTACCTTTTTCACGCCGTCCACTTTTATATTCATTGAGTCAAGTGGTATAGTCTGGATATCATAACGTGTTGACATAAAAACTTCCTTAGCGGGAAGAGCATTTGCGGAGACGCAGGTTCGAATCCTGCCTTGACTCATTATACTCATTAACCTCGTAGTGTAGTTGGCCAATCATGCAGGATTTTGGGTCCTGCGACCTCGGTTCGAATCCGGGCGAGGTTATCATATTTTTTATAATAATAAACATAATGGAGTGATATAATTATGGAAGAAACAAAACTAAAATTTAAAGCAACAAGAAATATTACAAAAGACGAGATCAGAGCGTTACTCGAAAAGAACCAAGGTAAAGCTATAATGCTTAACGACTTACCAGAGAACACACAATGGACTTTGAAGATCAAAGAGAAGCCAACAGTGACAGCATATCCAACCGAAGATTTCGATGATGACGGTAAGATGATACCTAAGTCTATCGCGTATATCAATGTCGAATATAAATATAATGATGCGCGAATCCCGTTACGGTTAAGACTTAGTATGACTTGTTATGGTAATTTCATGAAAAGCAACGGTGAGAAAGAGTTTATTGATAAGTATGCTATCTTCTCTAAAACTATAGTTGATAATAAAAATTATCAGAGCGTTGGCGTAATTTATAAGGAAGGCTTCGAGCCGAGAGAGTTTGTGGATCCATTAGTGATGATGAACGCTGCTAATGAAATACCAGCACCAGGCGCAATACCGGAGTCTGCAAAGATAGATCTTGATAAGGTCAAGGAATGGGTAAATAATTTCAAGGTGTCTGTTGCACAATATAATTCTATGAAAGAGACAGAAGGCAAACTTGATGAGATAAAACCTATAACTGTAGAGCTTTGTGTTGTCCAGTATTTCAAGACGAAGAATAAAGAGATATTCGAGTTCATGAAAGGCCAATTTTAAGGGTGATTGTTGTGAATGATTTTGATGCTTTCATTGACAAGGCAACCGTTACACTATCCACCCCCATAAGTAGTGCGAGTTCTAAGGTGGCTACGTCATACCCTGATCCAAACAGGGCGAGTTATGTGGTGGTTGACGAGAAGTCCTATAAAGCAGGGCTTCTCTTTGCCGCCATCAATAAAGGGATGACGACATTATCGTTTAATCACGGTATGGGCCTTAAGATAACTCGGAACGGTGAATGGGTGACAATGCAGATCATAAACGCAGGATGCGGTAGGACGATAAAACATCAGAGCGCGCCATACTCTGCAACAAGGGCAAGAGCTAGCAATACTAAGAAGGGCGATGCTAAAGGGAAGCGTGGTGTAACACAAGCATGGAGTGATTAGGATGGGTGATGGTTTTATTGGATTTTGGAAGAGGGCTATGGTTTTTGGGGTTTTATTAATGTCTATAAATAATTAATGGAATGATAAAATGGATGAATTAAACAAATCGAATAAAATAAGACGAGGAAATAAAATGGTGATGAATAATGAATGAAGATTTGATGTTTATTGTGGCTATATATTCTACTATATTAGCATGTTTACTTTTTGTATTCGCGATATATGACCCGGGTATGTTTTATTATGAATTAGATAACGGTGTGATTTGCAAAGAAGGAAAAATTTATGATGGTGGAATTATTTTTTCAAACTGTATTGATGAGATGCGTTATATAAATCCAACAAGCTATAAACGGATTAAATACGCGATTGATGACGGTGTTGTGATCCGCGTGAACGAATAATTAATGGGATGATAAAATGGATGAATTAAACAAATCGAATAAAATTGACGAAACAAACCTATGGAATTTCGCGTATTGGGCGGAGTTCTCGGACATGGTATATTCAAGAACGCTTAACGCTGCAGACTTCGTGTCGAAGGGTGCAGTGCAGCATCAGGACACGTTGTTCGAGATTGACGATACCGGTAAGTCAGCGTTCTACCAGTTCATGAACATACACGACCATTTCTTCTATAAGCTCACGAAAGGTAATACTAATTATCTGTTATCAAAACGGTTTGTTGAAGATTTGCCGATGGTGCCTACCGAATGTCGTGACTTGAAACTGAAACCTTCGGACAGTAATGTCTGGAAGTTTGTTGAAGAGTTCGACTCGTTCGTTCTCCCCGAGACCAAGATTCACGATTCGTTAGCTTCTTATTTGCAACAGTTCAATCCGGTAAAGCATAGTAATCCGCCAGCCTGGACAATTCTTAAATGTGTGGCTATAGCGAAAGGGTTGAAGATAGCTATCTGTGGCACATACAAGATCGGCAAAAATGCTAATTATCATATCAAGTCCGCAATTCAGAATAACGCTATATCTGGAATGAAGAATAAGACCGAGGCGATGTTCTATAAGTTGTGTTTATTTAATGATGATCTTAATCTTGACGAGATAACGACTTGGACGCCAAAGAAGATCCAAGAGATAGAGGATAAGCTTGCGGTGTACGGTGATCAATCAACGAGTGATTCGAAGCATGCGCTAGACTCTAATAAGAAGAATGAGACCATTAAGAATATCAATAATAAGAGTTTTATAATCACGTTTAACCCGTACGATGAGGATAAGCATCCAAAACGGTTTGGCGATAATATGGGCAATCCTGGTAAGATTAAGGATAGGTTTCCGTTTATCTATCTCCAGGGCGAAGTACTTGATGCGCCACAGAGTCCGGTGAACGGTACAGAAGCGCAAGTTGTGTCTGATAATGTCGGTTTTTTCAGAAAGCAGGCTGGCGAGTTCATGTACTGGCGTAATAATTATTATAAGCATATGCACGGTTATGATAGAACCGAGTTATGTTTTTATAACGATGTTAGGAAAATGCGGAATATAAGCCCGTTGATAGATGTTATTGATGCGATGTCGATAAGTAAAGAAGTGTTCGATTACTGGATTGATTTCTTGAATAAGTCTAACGCCGATTATATAGCGATAGATAGTAATGTTCGAGTTACCGAGCCGGAAGCGGTGCAAGCGTTTAACGAATATGTTGGTGCTAAATAATGCGTTTAATAAGAGGTGCTGAGGAATCGAACGCAGACTATCTGTATAGAATCTATAACGATATGGGTTGTACGGATCTTGCGCTGACAATGACGCAGAAGACCGCTACCGGTATATGTTGGTCTAGTAAAGTTCGGTATGATGTCGTAATGGACCTCGAGGATTGGCAGTATGTGAAAGGAACATACTACCGGCGATACCACAGACCGTATACGAAGAAAGAGTTCTTTGCGGGCGTGAAGCATAGGACAATCCTGGACATAGAGGTTATGTTCGATATCGATGATGCGCATCATGCGTTCTTGGAAGATTTCTTTCCGGACATCGAATCGAAAGCCAAGTATGTGTATTATTGTCTTTGTAAGCTTGATAAAGAGCCTGTGGTGTATTTTACCGGTAATAAGTCGTATCACATAGGCTTTCTTGATTTAACGCTTAGATCACTATCAAAACAAGGTAGGAAGAAGTATAGGGATACTATGTTGCAAGAGTTCTTTGCAGATTTAGGTCTTGCGTCAGACATCCGAACTGTTGCGCTTGAAGGAGTTGAGCATTATCGGAGCGAGAAAGTCAAGGAGTTGGTGGTCTGGTGAGTACTCTTACTGTTGTGCAAGAGTATTCTGCATGGGATCAAGACGCAAAGAACGATCTTACGCTCGACGAATTTTATGTCTTGCCACGGATAGGTAAATTTTATACTGTCTCTGTGGATCCGAAAGAGAAGTTTAAGAAACGACGTGACGGTCGGATGACGTACTGGACGTTGCATGTTGATTTTCCTACCGGCTCGTACGCATACTCTGAGAAGATAGGTATGGAGATCGAGAATTTACCTGCTATGGGTAATGAAGTCCTTTTGATGGGTAAGGTCGTGGCGTCCCAGTTCAGAGTTTTGATGGATAAATATCAGGATAAGCCCGAGATTATATTAAAATTTAAGCGTACAACATGCCGTACGTGTTATATGAAGTTGATGAGTAAATGATAAAGAAATGTTTGAAGTGTAAGGAGGAATTTAATGATGGAACGCGTAGCGAGTATTGCAAGAAATGTCGGTCTGAACGAGCTAGAGAGATTAATAAAATCAATTCGTTGCAACGGTATCATGAGGATGCTGATGCGTGGGCCGCGTTGGATAAGTCAACACAGTTAGAGCGGATGCAAAAATATATGATTGATAGATTAGGTGATAGGAAAAATGGATAGAGATAGAATTAGGATAATTAGTATTCAGAGGTGTTTTTAATGGGGTTCAGAAATTGGTTACAAAGAAAGATAGAGTTGAAGAAGAAAGAGAACGACGCTAAAGCGGAAGCGCTAGCCAGTGTTTATGAAGGCAATGCGTATAAGAACGCGATCCAAGCTGCAGAGATTAAGAAAATTAAAGAAGGTAAGACTAATAGCGCAGGCGATTGGTTAAAGCGAGTCTCTAAGAACGCTGCAGCATCGTTCGGTGATGAGAAAATATCATTAGATATGGATAAATTCACCGGTAAGAAGATAGAACAGAAAGGTGATAAGAAATGACTGAGAAACCAATGCCAAGTTTTGGCGGTATTATAGGATCTTTGCTTGGCGGAATAATGGCCGGTTCAATGAAGAAGGAGAGTGATAAAGAAATGGAAGATTATTATGTGGCTAGCAATGTGCCGGAATTAATGAAGATTCTCGGTCAGGAGTTGAAAGATAAGGATAATGAATTACTTAATAGGTGTACTAGAAACACACGGTTAAGACAGTCTGTGGATAATAAAGAACGACTCCTTGAAGATGCGTACGGACGTATTGCAGAACTTAGTAAAGAGATTGTGGCATTGAAGAAGACACAGAAGAAGAAGTGATTTGATGACATTACATGATTGGCAGGCTAGAGCGTTAGAGTTCTATAAGACGAACCTGAATTGCATCATAGAAGCTGCAACTGGAACCGGTAAGACCTATCTCGCGGTTAATATACTGAAACATATATTTCGTGTATCGCCAGAGTCTAGCGTGCTGATCATAGTGCCTAAGAACGTAATCCTGGAAGATACATGGTACAAGGAGCTTGTGCCGGTGTTCGGGCTTGCGGATGTTGGGATGTATTATGGTGAGATCAAAGAGAAGTGCAAGATCACACTGTCTAATATGCAGAACATACACAAGGTCGGCATCGACGAGTTCGATTGTGTCATCTATGATGAGGTGCATAATTATATGTCGGCTAGGATGCTGCACTATCTCAAGAAAGAGAAGCAGTACAAGCTAGGGCTTACCGCGACCTTGAAACGACGCGACCTCGCTCACTGGCCTGTTCTGGAACATTTCGGTTTCAATTTGTTCAAGTACGAGCTTGCAGAAGGTGTCAAGGAAGAGATACTCAGTAAATATAATTTTCATAATATAGGGCTTACGATGGATGAGAGCGATTTCGATACTTATAACGAAATCTCGTCAAAGCTCCGGATGTATTCGATGATGAAGAAGGCAGGGAAATGGTCCGGCGAGTTACAGCTTGCCAAGTATAACTTACTGGATCAGCGAAAGCAATTATTAGGCAGTAGCGCTCAGAAGATAAGCTCGATAACCGTGCTCAAGACGAAACTATTGGGCCGGAAAGTCATTGTGTTCAACGAGTATAATAAAGTCGCGTCGGATTGCTATTGGCTGATGGTGGACCTCGGATTCAAACCGTGCATATTCAATTCGGATATACCCAAGAAGATCCGGATGGCGAACCTTGACGGATTCCGTGACGGTAAGTTCGATACTATAATAACGACTCGCGCTCTCGACGAGGGGTATAACCTGCCGAAGATAGATGTTGCATTAATACTGTGTGGCGGAAGCTCAAGCCGACAGATGATCCAACGTGCAGGCCGAGTCTTGAGGAAGAAAGAAACGATAGCTGATATTTATCAGGTGTATTTCCTGGAGACTATCGAAGAGGAGCAAGCGTTGAAACGGTATGAGCTGATGCAGGCTTCGTGTAATGAATATACGAAAGAGGAACTGGTGATATAGATGAGTATAACGACAGACATAGGCCAAGTGCGCCTTATAAAACAAGCTGTGGACGAACTGTTCCCCAGTACGAAGACTACATTCAGTATCGACGAGATGGCGCATGTGCTTCGCGAGATCACCGAGGACCAGGGCAAAAAATATCTTTTGAAGCAACCTAATATATCTAATGTCATGATCTATAAACGGTTCATTAGATTCCTATTCCAGAAGAATCTTACTAATCTGGATACTATGATGTTACTCACCGCTATGAAGGGTGGTGGGAAGAGTAGTGTCGCGATCCAGTTCGCAAGGGAGTGGTGCAGTATACTAGGTAGACCGTTCGACCCTAAGAAGTATATTGCGTACACTAATGCAGACTTGAGCCGGAAAATAGATATCCTGCCACCGTTCTCACCGTTGATAGCTGACGAGTCGGTCCGGTTCATATCTAGTGAGGACTGGAATAAGAAGGAGAATAAAGAGCTTAAGAAGAAGCTCGCGCAGATTCGTGAGAAGCATCTTTTCTTTATATTATGTTTCCCTTTGAAGATTAAGAAGGTCGAGAAGACGTACCTGGAATCGTTTGTTAATTACTGGATGGAGATTTATAGTAGAGGCTATGGTGCGGTGTTCGTCCGGGATAGTAATCCAGTGTTCGATAGTTGGCGTCTTGACATGTTCAAGAACGTGGGCACGTATAACGAGTTCACGCAAGTGCAGCATGTTGAAGAGAAGCTCAAGAAGCATCCTAATTTCTGGAAGCTATTAAAGATACCCAAAGTACCAGCGCCCATCTATGCGAAGTATAAGGACATTCGTGAAGCGAACGTGTACAATAATGACGACTCGTTCATGAAAAGCATCACTAAAGAGGATGTGTATAAGTCCGCGCTCTTGATGGCGTTAAACGATATCATGACTAACGATAAATCGTTCACAATGCATCGGATTGGAATGCATGTGAAGAATAATTACGACATTACTATATCGAAGAGCGATATGGCAAGCTTATTATTGGACGCTAAGAAGCTTGTGAACGATTTCCGGAGTAATATGTCTGAGGTTGCATGATCTATTTCATTATGCAGGTGGCGATAGTAGCCTTAATGACTTATTATATACCATTAATTAGATTAGGTGTATTATGAATATTTATGATGTATTAGATTTGATTGAGAAACAACCTCAGACATATTCGACAATACTTGGCGAGATCTATACTAACTGCTCGCAAGATCGTGTGTTACGTCGTAAGCTCAATAAGGAGTTTCGGAATGGGGTGGTGTTCAAGACCTTGATACCAGACAGTCTGTTCTTGTATATAATGTATTATTCGCCAACGAAACAATACACAATATTCTTCGTGAGAAGTATGCTTAAAACACACGTATACTATGCGGAATTGTATGTTGATAAGGATATTAAGTTCGAACTGCATAATGTTTATGAGCTTGACGGATGCAGATGGAAACAGATTAACGATATTATGATAGATAAAGAGAATTTGATAAAGGTGATATAGGATGGATGAATGTTTAATGTGTGAAGGTGCTTTGATGAAACCGATAAGCGATACTAAATCTGAATGTCCTAGATGTGGATATGTTGTTGAGGATGATCAATATGTTGAATAGACACAGAGCGGACATAGACATCAAGACGCTACGCTTTATTACAACGAAACAAAAAGAATACGCGTACTTCAATGAGAAAGAGTATTTAGTGAAGGTGAAAAAGGATGATTGATTTATTAGCTATTTATGAAGCGCAGCATTGGTCAGTCAAAATTTTGTTCTGGATCTTTTTTTTGGGTAATCTATACGGAAAATGGGATTAATGAAAGGAACACCGGAGAAGTACGATCCTTGGATAATGTGGATGCTGATGCAGAGTCCAACGCATGTCCCAGGGCATAATTTCATAGGCGAAGCATATTTAAGAGGGTTAAAATGATACAAAGCACTAATTACACGCAAGCGTCTACCATAAAATGGTTGGACGTTATAATGACTTACTTTAATACTGACGAAGTATCGTTCTTTAAACTCTATAATCGAGTTCGTGGTAAGGGATATCGCGGGCATCGAAAACAGTTTTTGATAGACATCGAGCGTCTTGTGCATGATAGACTGATAACAAAATCCACCACTTGGCCTATAATATTGTATAAGCTCTAAAAGTCGGGCGTTGGCACTCTAGTATCGAAATCGTCGATACGTTCTATGCACGTTAAGAGACCCATTTCTAATAGGATATTACTGATGTTCTTATCCTTGCTAGCGCCGAATCCTGCGGAGTACGCTTCCTTGAGGTTGTCCTCGTTGATCATCTTCGTCTTGAATACTGCTTTCAGCCTATCGTTATCTTCTATCTTAGGCGCTTTCTTCAATACACCCTTGAGGTTTGAGTACATATTCATAGCTTCCTCGAACTCTTCCTGTTCGCCTACGATGTCGCCCTTGATGGTTATTATCAGCCATTGCAGGTTGTAGTATGAGTCCTCGCTCTCCGTGTTTTTAGCGATATCTATGAGGTCTATCTTGCCCTTGCCCTTCTTCGAGCCATTAGCCCATTTCTTCTTTGAGGCATTGAAGCTCATGCCTATCATAAGCCATATATTCTCCTGGAAGCCGATAAGCCCTTGAATCTTGCTGATGAATCTACTCTTGAACGATTTCGGCACTCGTCTACCTATTTTAACTATTATTGTCATTGATTGCACCTCTATTTCTTGAATAATGTATCGATACCGTCCTGACGCTGCAGATTAAACTTACCCAGTATCTTATTTATGACCGTGGTTATAATAACTGATATGATTAGTGTTGTGAAGAATTCCGGCTTG
>Ga0207997_1001104_pt1 | contig 13981 bp, 27 predicted proteins | sample AntAceMetag02UKN_FD_184777 | JGI IMG/M metagenome (GOLD analysis project Ga0207997, IMG submission 184777) | Saline lake microbial communities from Ace Lake, Antarctica - Antarctic Ace Lake Metagenome 02UKN (SPAdes) (version 2) | ecosystem: Environmental > Aquatic > Non-marine Saline and...
CTCTATCAACTACTTTTTTTATAACCCAATGGTCTTTTTCAATTGGATTAAATGACATATAAATAACAGGCTCCTCGCTCGTCCTGCTCAATCTTATTCTCAGTTGCTTATAATCCATCTCTGTGAATTCTGTGACTTCTTCCAGCCATATCTCAATGAACTCAGCACCCTTAATCTTCTCAGAATCATCAAGGGATAAATAATACAGTTCATTATTACCCACCCTAAAAACATGGTCTGATTTGTTCTCTTCGTACGGAATACCCCAGTCTCTTAGGATATCCTTTAAAACCAAATAGGTGGTAGCTTTCAGGCCAGGGAATGTTTTTCTTAGTATAGCTCTTCTGTGACCGTCACCGTTACACAATTGCATGATAAAATGCTGTGCTATTGAAATGGATTTACCACTGCCTGAACCACCATAGTAGCATTTTATTCGTTCTTTTCTGGCAAATGTTTCAAAGAACGTTGAGTTGCATATCCCGTATTGCATGGTTCCTCTTTTTTACTACAATCCTGTAATTCTAAATTTATATTAATGCCGCCAGAATGCACCATTTTAACAGCACCATCAAGACCGTACAATTTTGACCTGCGTTCGCTTATCTTGATGCAAGTATTAACCGCTGACATATCCCCGGTAAGTGCTTTTTCATAGGAAGGTGTCCACAAAGATTCAAGCCGTTGGTTTTCAATCTCACGATACTCAAGTGCATCTTCATCGACTTCTTCCATAAGACGTACTAATTCTTTTTTCACAAGTGCATATGCATACTGCCTAGTGTGTCCGATTTTTACACCAACGTCTTCATATGTTTTCCCTTCCTTTTTCATTTCAATTGCAATGCTTGTTTTTTCAGCCGTTGTTAATTTCTTTGATATTAAATCAGATGCCATGTCAATACCTCTGTGTAAATACGCTCATACAACCCCGTGGTGCAATTTATCACAACAACCCATATACTTACACCACATCACCATATTTTTGTCCACCACAACCGTCTGTCGAACTCTCAGCATATCAACAACGTCTTTCACTACATAACCTCCGAGTCGTGATTGTCATAATATTATCGGGGATCTTATACTCTTTTTGAATATGTTTTGTATAATTAATTTTACCAGTTGGTTTTAGAATGCCCCTGACAGTTGCAGAATGATGAAGTCCATCGTTTTTCAATTCGGCTGGAAGATCCTGATGAAAATAACAACGTATTCCAGCTTGATATAGTTCTTTGAGGTATTGATGGACATCATAATTTGAATGTACTCTGTGATTTGACATTATTAATTTCCTCCTTTGCAATCATATCGTTCGCATGTTTCACATTCAATGAATATGGGGCACTTTTCCAATAGTGTTTCCCGGGGCCAAACCTTGAACTCTTGTTCTGTGATCTTTTCAACATAGTACATTGATTTATCAAAATCATAATCAGATTGGTTCTTGAATAATTCTGTCAATGCTGTTTTATCAGTCATCCCTGAATTCCAGAACTCCCTGACAATAGCAACTCTCATTTTGTTTCCCTGCTCTCCATATAGATCCTTCTCAAGTGCTGCCTGAATACATGGCCTAACACCTTTCAACTTAACATCGATATGTACTGAGTTGTTAGCTCTCTTCTTTCTGGTACTGACAACTTCAACATCAGAAATATCATAAACACTTATTTCCATTGTTTCTTTATCCCATCCATGAATAAAGGAATTTGTTCCATGTTTTTTGTGAAATGCAAATGGAAGTTTAACCAGGTTACCATATTGATTGTGTGTATTCCATGTCCTTTGTTTAGGGTTGACTTCACCATCAAAACCTGATTCCTTTGCAATCAAATTTGCTACATAGTAAGCCTTTGCAACTTCAACCTCTTGAATGAATATCCAGATATGGTAAGAATGTGGAGATCCTGAAGACTCAACCAGGTTGTTTATGTTGACACTTTTTAAGAATGTTGTTAAGTTGATAAGATCTTCTTCTGCTTTGTTCTCCTTCTCTATAACTTCTTCTATACTGTCAGTGTCCTTTTTATGTGCATCAATGTCGAAACATATCCATTTACACGTACCTTCTAAACTTGTTGAATATGAACCAAGAGTTATTTTATTTCCGATGTGATTATTTAAGAGTGTTTCGCTTATTTGATTTGAAACTCTGAAATAACGTCCGTCTCTTGTCTGTTCTGCGAATGTATCATACCTGTTAATTAGGAATTTGTTAAGCAAGTCTAACTTTGTAACATTGTAAACGAATGCAACTTTTTGCCAATTAGTCCCTATTATATAATTAATAGGGGCTTTGTGGCAAATACTTGCATTGTCTTTGATTTGACGTAAATCTTTTTTAAATGTCTTGTGATTATTACCAACTTTCAACATTTCATCGAATCCATTACACTTAATTATGGAAGGAAATGTCATAGTTCCCCCACCAATTCGAATATCTACTTGTTTTCTGTGTCCATTTTCATATTCATTGATGATAACATTCCGATCAATTCCCCAGGAAACAATATTCTTACACTTATCATCAGAACAACCAAGTGCAAATACAATGCTTGGATCTTTGCCTTGTGGATCCTTAATCCGACTCCATGCTTGCCATGTATCACAGTGCATTGCTTCTTCCCTGAGAACAAGAGAACTTGATTTATCTTTTGTTATTGCATCAAATGCATTGCTCGGTTTGTCAGCGACACCAACGGCAATCATAACCCTGGCATCTGCAGAAACCCCCATCATTTCAGGGGCCTTGTAATAAGTCACATGGTGTTCATGACCAATTGTTTTAAGATATTCTTTGAGCTGCATTGCTTCCCTAATGTTCATCGTTATGATGATGCAATTATCGGATCCATATGCTTCCAGTATGGTGCAAACTCGTTGAGCTATCTCTTCTAACTTGTTGTGTATGGAATTGCGGCCAATTGCTCCATACTTCTTCCTGTCCGCAAGTATGAGCATCATTGAGTTAGTGCTCATTGGGTCACCACCCGGACCAAACCTTACTTTTTTTGGTTCCTCTCCCTGCATGAAATAATTTCCATATTCGTGGCTGCATATTGTAGCAGATGTTAACATTATCCGATTACATTTGTCTTGTATGCTCATTGTGAATGACCGAAGCATTGATGTATAGAAATTATCAACTGAAACGAAATTGACCTTGATATCCCCGGCATCCCGGATAGAATGCACTACTACACGATCGTTCAGTATTATCCGGAGCATGTCATAAACAATGGTAATGTCTTTCATTTCGAGTCCGTATTGCTCTCTTACCTTCGTAAGTTCTATTATCTCAGCATATACACCCATAATTGCCTTTGTTTCGCTACACTCCGTCAGGAAGTCAATTTTACTGAATTTGTTATCAATCGTAATTGATAGCTTATGTTTCCAGTAGTCCTCACTTTCTGCGCCTTGGTATGCCTGGAATATAGCAATCTTTGTTTGTGTATCCTCAAGCAATTGTTTGAACTGCAAGACCACACTTATTATGTATTTAAAGTCAGATGCCACAGGCAAATATTTATTCAAATCGATGTATTTATCTTTCAATTTGTCGTTATAGACGGTTAAAGAAATGCTCTTTCCATATTGCATTTCATGGATCTCATCAAAAACAGCATTCTTACATTTTGAAATTGTGTTTATAATGTCCTCGGCCATTGTATTTGGTCGGGTACTCATTGCCATCATCAACGCTGCAAGTTTATCATATGTGAGAACAATACCATCCCTCCCTTCGCCCCTCATAATAGCAGTAACTTCACATGTATTGAAATGTTGGCATTCTGTGCATTTGTCTGCAAGTGGTAAAATAGGAAGTTTGGCAAGATCAGGGAACTGCTCAACAAGTTCTTCATTTAAAACACATTTGTGGTTGGACGGAATATGAATAATATCAGCATGTGGTTTATCATCTGAATACTTCTTTGCATCCTTGATTATTGTTTTATCTGCAATATGATTAGTTGGAACAATTACAAGGACCTGTTCTTTTCTGTTCATAGATTCCGCCACCAATGCGGTTGTGCATCCTGCCCTGGTTGTTTTGTATATTAATATCTGGTCATATTCGAAAGAATTATATATATCATATGCCGTTTTTATACGTGGATCTTGATTAATACGTGGGCTGGTTAATTGCGTCTGTGCCTGTTCTACTACTTGCATTTTATCACCATTTAGAAATCAAACAACCTACTCTTTTTTATAATTCTATTCGGAGCTTTTCCACATTCATTTAGAATGTTTTCATAGTTAACATATTTACCCCATCCATTTCCATTGTCATATAATTTTTTGACGTGTATATATTTATCGTCAGATACATTAAAATATACATTTCCCCATATTGATTTATGTTTGTTTTCAATGTAATTAAATAATATAATAATCGATTTTTTACTCCAATTCTGCTTAAATTTTATTATATCATCGCGGTGTGTCAATATCATATCATCCATTTTGCTTCTGTAATCAAAAACCCAGTGTATATTCTTTTTGTATGCATCATAGTTGATATTTCTCATTAATATTTCTTGATCGGATATACTCGATTTTTGAAGTTCAATTATATTATTCTTAAAAACACAATCAGCTATTCTATTTCCGATATGTTTTTCCAGTTCCCATCCGGCACTCTCTGCTTTTAATTGGTGTTCAAGGTGCCATTCGCTCATTTCTTTATATATACATGAATTTGATTTTGTAGTGTGTGCCCAATGCCATGTATTAATATCTCCACATTTGGATATGACATCACCGTTACAGTATGGACAGTTTCCATGCAGTTTAGGAAAAGCTTTTTCCAATTCATTGTTATGTTTAGCATATATCATGTTTAAATTCCATTATTTGTTTGTGCTTAATACTTGTGACATTACTCCCCCAACAATCGTTTAACTTCATTCTCAGGAATCCGAATCCTGCCCGCGCCAACCTGCACAGTTTTTATTTTATTCTCCCGATGCCATCTTCTAACCGTTTCAGGATCAACACTAAGTAGTTTTGCAACCTGCGATGCCGTGTACATTTTTGTTTCTATCATCAATTACACCCCATACGATATAGTATAATGTAGTACTGTATAGTATATAATACTTACCCACTACCCAAAATACACCCTATCAAAAATAACATCCCACACCCCAAAAATAGTAAAAATAAAATAGAATATTTCTATAATTGTCATTGTATTGTAACCTCAATATTCTGATAGGGAAGGTGTATCTAACATAGCTCTTTTTCTTATAATTGATTCATACTTTTGCTCTTTTTCAAATCCTATACAATTTCGGTTTGTTTCTCGGCAAGCTCTGAGAGTCGTGCCTGAACCTAAGAACGGGTCACATATTAAGTCGCCTTCTTTGCTGTAGTTCTCAAGAATCCATTTGAATAGTGCAACTGGTTTCTGAGTTGGGTGCAAACGTTCTTCTTTGTTTTTCATATCTTCCTGAAGCATTCCATTCCATCTAAATTTAAACTTTCTAACCGCCGTTTTGAATGAAGTCCACGCAAGTTCACAGTCTGCAAAATCACCAGTATTGTCTTTGTCCCACACTATCCAGCATGACGATGGAAAAAGATAATCTATATAATAATTACCACCAAATATAATTTGATTTTTTGATATTCTGAATATTTCTGCAAAATATAATGACGATATTCTTTTATTATCCCAATCTGAAAATATAAAATAGGTGGCCGGAACACCCGCGCCGGTAGTATTCCGAGTATTTTTCCATTTATTTGAATGAGTCGCGGACCCCCGTGATTTGTTTTTACCAGCTGCTTCTCCGATTCCATACGGCGGGTCTGTCAAAACTAAATCAAAATGATTATCATCAATATCTTTCATCAACTCTAAACAATCACCTATTTTATATTCTAATTTTACCATTAAATACCCCCATCATTTCAAAGGACAACATTCTAAACACCCACCCCTCAAAAAAACATCATCAGAAATAATCAAAGGATTTGCATCTTCAGGTGATAATTTACAGTATTTTACTATTGCACCAGGTTCCCGGGGTTGATGACAATAAGCAGCCCCTTTGAATGTTGGGATTGTTCCGAGGTGTGGGCATTGTTTGCAGTTGTGAATCATTTAGTCCACCCACTTTTCTTTATTCTCCGTAAAATGGTTCTCTCAGATACACCAAACGCAGCAGCAATATCTGCATTACTAAGCCCTTCTTCTTTTAAGTTTAATATTCCTTTTTGAGTTCTCAGTGGTAGTTCTTTGATTGGTCTTGCCATGTTATTATCCATCTATTACATATTTCAGTGCAAAGTCATACACCGAATCGTTTCCGGTTGAAAGGGTTGCCCATGCTTGTTTTGTCATTCCTGCGAAATCACCATTTTCAAGTTTCCTAACATATCTCTTTTTTGAAAGGTCTGTTTTCACAGCACCTAGGTAGTCTTTTGATATTTTGGTTATATCTACATTAATGGTTTTGTATGAAAGTCCTACTTTTATTTTTATTTCTGTCATTATTTACCAGCTCCTTATGTCCTTCGACAATATACTATACGCAGCCTTATTATATATAGTTATGGCGCATTGTATGAATAAAAAAAAGAGTTATTCAGAAAACTCCCTTCGTTTTCCACAATCCAAACCTCTCAAAACATCATTGCAAGAAACAGATTCCTTTGAATAATAATCACATTTGTGAATAAAAGGACATTTTATAATTGGCAGTATTGGTTCTTCAGTTGTCATCTTCATCACCGAGTATTAATTTCCAATTCTGCAAAACCCACTGCCTTATCATATCTCGGAACTGCTCAACCATATCTGCTCGACTGCCTGAGAATATAACTTGAACACCTGGACGAACATTCAAAGAATTGATAGTTGCCTTTTTTGAATTAAGTATTTGTGACCTGCGATCTTCTTCAGTCTCCTTGTCATCAAAAACAGCACATGATTCATGCTCCCCTTTCAACTGCACAACGTCATCACAGTTGCAAACTCCAACATCTTTGACTCCTCCCCGGTTCCTTGTCCAGCACTTGCAATACTGACATGATTTTCTATCAGGAACATAGTCTAAAAACTCTTGCCGTGACCATTCACACAAAATAATAAAACTATCCAGAGTACTATCAGCCTGAAATCGTTTTATCTCTTTGTGGAACCGCTCTCGTTGGCCAAATAGCGTACTGTACAGGTCATCTGCTTTGCGCTCAATAACAAATCTGGCCTTTGTATTTTTGACAATGACATGATAGTCACCGGTTTTGAGGGTGGCATCTCGCACAGGTAACCCAAGTTCATCTTCTGTAATTCCTAATTGTTCACGTTTATCTCTCAGAACAAATATCATATCGTTCTTCAGGAGCAAATCAAACCATATGTTTATCATTGAGGTGGGGGGTTCTGGTGTTGTTCTGATTTTAGCTTCTTGTTCTGGAAGGGTGGTCATTATCTCCACCGTACCTGTCGAATTTCATCTTGTTTATGCCAAATCGCCCTTACTTCACCGATGGTACAAACATCATATAAGTCAACACATGGAGTGATTCTATACATTCTATTATCATGGTCACCTTCAATCTTTCGATTATCAACTGAGCAAATTAACAACTTGTTTTTCCAGCATATTATTACTCGCTCATGTTCTTTGAAATCATAATGTCTGTCTATTTTCCATTGCTTTATTTTACTGCCCACTGCACCCTCTATTATAATCAACATCACCAATGTGCCAATTGTAGATAGAAGAACAACTATAATCTGTGGAATCCATTCGAAATTCATTCTCCAGCCTCCCTTCTCTTTTTCACAATCCTATACGCTGTTGCATAACTAATACCAGCTTCCTTCGCAGCAGTTGAAACCACACCACATTTATCATATTCTTCTAAAAATTTAATCCTTTTTAAATATGATATATGCCCCCCGGGTCCAGTGTTCTGGTATCTTTTGTTGCGATGTTGTTGCCATCTATTGTATTCATCTTTGTGAACTTTTATTGGAGTCATAAAACAACAGCCCCTCTTTCAACTGCAAATACAAACTGCCGAATAGCTGTCAATCTATTCACCCGATTAGGCAGACCATCCACGACTGAATTAAGAGCTTTTGATTGAGTATGATCCGGTGACGATGTTAATTGATTAATCAATCTTTTTGATAATATAATCGGGGAACAATTCGCATATAAAATCAAAACATTTTCATCACCAACTTCATAGAGAATTTTCCGACTGCCTGTTGTTGTTGTGAATGTTTCAGGAGCCATTATGAATCATCTTCATAGCAATTTCTGCATGTATATGTGTTTTTTCCCCTTGAATTGACCAACATCATTTCTATATTATAGACAAATCCACATTCAATGCATCTGAAAGTGGGTTTGTTAAGAGGTGTAAGATCTTCAGCAATTGCAGTATCACACGTGACTGTCAGCCATTCCTTAACGCCTTTTATTTCTTCTGGAGTTGGTGTCATTTCATTCACTCCCCCCCGCTAGAACATCTCATTCTCAAATACATTCCTTTCCAACTACAACCCACATCATCAGGGTCATATTCAGAATGTAAAAAGGGGGATGGGATTATGTCGCCTTTGACTGGCATGTTTACACCCCATCTTCAAGTAAATCCCTGCGTCTTTGTTCCTGTGTAGCAATATCGTCCTTCATTTCTTGCTCATGCTTTGCCATGTCCTCGGTTTCATAGTCAGAAAGTGTATGATCCAAAAGCCCAAAATCAAGGAGCCTTCTTTCCCCTATCATCAAAGGAACATATTTCTGAATATCCATCTTGCTTTCGCATTCAATTGTCAGGGACATTGTTACAAAATTATTATCAGTTCCTTTCATTGTGACTTTGAAAGTAGTTGGTTTCTTTTCTTGGTCAATTGATTGAACTTTGGTGACATATAGAATCATTCTATAACAACTCCTGTCGATGTAATTGACATCACAGCTAACTTCGTTTGATATCCCGCAGACCGACTCCTGAATGCAATTATCTGGCTCCGTGTTTCAGATGATGACCTCTTAACAAATTCAGTTTTCCATATTTCCTTTGCAGCAAATTGCGATTTATCGCCAAATGGCCGGAGAATGTGATCTTTTGACTTGTTGAATTCTGACTCCGGCTGGTTCGTGACAACTGCAATTCCGTTGTTATGATAAGCCCACTTTTTCAAAGCACCAAAGATGGCAATCATGTCCAACAAGGCATCTCCTCTTTCCTTCAGTGACATTGTAGCAAACTCTGTGAGGATAGGGAAGCCGATTGAATCAATGATAATCACATCAGCTTTTGGCAGTCTCTTCACGAGTGTTTTAATTTCGCTCAGTTCTGGAGTGTATTTGTACTCACATCCTACCAGGTCTTTGATATCGTCTGCTGTGAGGTTCCTTTCAGTATCCAGATAGTAAACTTTCTTTCCTGTTTTGATTGCTTCCTGAGCCACATGCATAACAAATTTAGATTTACCTGTGCCAGTATCCCCGAATATTTCAAGGACATCATTTCCAACTATTTTATGAATCAGGTCAAGTGTTTTTGAGCCTGTTTTGTTTTGAGGTGGGCGTGGCTCGGTTTCTTTGGTCGACTGAGCAACTTCTTTACACGCTTCAACTTCCGGCTCATCATCAACAGGACCATGTATATCTTCAGCAGTATGCTCTTCGGGAATAGATTCACAATCACTACCCGGAGGGAACATTGCAGACATACAAACATCTTTGACATACTTCAGGTCTTCATCTTCAGGGTCAACATCAATCCGTGTGAAATCATCCATTCTGCATATTTGATTCTTTCCAAAATCAATAATATAAGGTTTTTCATTGATTACCTTCTTCCATATTTTTCCAAGTTCTTTCGTTCCTGATGTATTAATGAACCCAAGTCCTTTTATAATTGGGACTATTTTTAATTCTGCTAGTTTCATTGCCATTTAAAATCACTCCAATTTATGTTTACGAATTGCCTTTTCAAGTACATCAATACCACGTTCAATACGAATCATATAAGGTTTTCTTTGATTTCGGCTGCTGTTGTTTCACCTGACATTTTATGATTCCTCCATTTCTTTGATATAATCGGTTATAATCACATCAGCTTCCATGTTACGCGATTTACATTTTGCAATATGATTTTCGACTTTGAGCATGGCATTGTTGAACAATGTTTTGAAGCTGATACCAAGGAACATGTCTATCCAACGATGTGAAACTGTCTGGCGCATTGGGGGATGTACAAACAACGTGTCAATGTAGATTTTTCCATTCTTTGAATATATATGCATTCCATTTCCCCAGGATTCATTTCTTATGACTGGTTCATCAAGGTTGTTCATTATTCCACCTTCTTACCTTCCAAATATTCTTTCCAATGTTTCCCGCATATCCGCCTACCAATCCACTCAGGAACATCACAATCTGTAATAGTTTTCATATCAACATCAATTTCATCACAGACAATACATCCTTCATCATCCTGGGGGTCATAGTCCAAGGCATACTTTTCAACATCTGCATCTGTATAGCTCATTCTTCCACCTTTTTCCAATCTGCTCCATCAAGCACATCATACGGACAACCAGTCGGTGCATTTGGTTCGTATTCTTGCATTCCGTCACTGTCTGGTATAACTGTGCTAGTGCATTTGGTCGAGTGAGCACATTTTGTACATTTGAATGTTACCATCAGTTTGACCTCACATCAGGTTCATTCTCCTGCAGGATAACTTTTTCATGGTAGTTGTCTACAAGATACCCAAGTGTTTCACGATCTCCCGCCCTCTCATTTCTATTAATATCATCAGCAATTGACAAGATAGCAGCGTGCCCAAGTACATTAGGAATGTTTTTAGATTCCAGATAATTCAGGACACCGTCTCGTACACTTCGAACATTCTCAGCTGCTATTAATTCCATTACTTCTTTTCTTTCCATCTCTAAACATCTCCAAACACAACTTCAAAGCTCTTCCCACATTCACAAACAACTACAACAACCTTGTCTTCAAACAACCGAAGACGATTTAACTCCGATACTTTTACCATATGTTCACATGTAGTTGAAGCACATGGCACTGAGTGAGCACCCGTTTTGATTATTATTCTTTCCATTTTCAATCAGCTTCCTTCTCCTTTGATATAATCTTCCAATGCAGTACACATGATTATACATGTATGATTATCTCTTTCAATTGATACACTCATTTTAAGCACTTCTCACTGTCATTGTTTGTTCTCTTTCCTCCTCATATTCTTCATTCAGCACTAACACAACAGCCCGCTTACCTGAATATATCCGGCCAGCGTTCACTGTACCAGTTCCATAAACATGAGCTGGTACAATTGCCATGATGTCTGTTAATTTTGGTATTCTTGATTTATTCATTTTGTCACCGAATATCACTCATTTACATTTATGCAGTTGATCTTGCAGTAGTTGTTAAGTGACCAGAACATACGGGTTTTTATACAGTGATCGAATGTTTCACCACGCTGTTTATACAGGTCTGATAGATTTACTCCTGTGCCCGCATTCAGCATTCTAAAGATGAGGTCAAGTTCGTCTTGTGATTCCAGTGTAATTGAAATTGGATTGAATTTCATACATGGTTTATCATTTATTTTCATTGTTATTATTCCTCCTATCGGTCTCCGGCTTAATCCTTCGACAATATACTATACGCTAACATCTTATATAAACATTGCTAGCAATAAAACAATAAATATAAAAAAAAAGAGAACACACAACAACCTGTCTAAAGGAGGTTGGTAGAAGGTTGGTACATTGTGGGGTTGTTTTTGGTTGCTGTGTGTTTTAGATCATCTTGGAATTGAATCGACAAGATGATCACTTTGATAAATAAAAATTGATAGACCAGAATCAGTCTGATTTATCAACTACATAAATGAAGGATCTTATATTTCCATCTTTGAAAACATTCTCCGTTTCACCGTAACTGTTCACAAATGCACCAACCCCGGTGTTGCTTTCGAATACAATATCACCGTTGCCATACTTCTCAAGTATAATTCCAGTTCTTATATTGTTCCTGATTACTATATCATTGTCACCACGGAACACTTCATATACAAATGCTCTGTCATTGTCCTGAATATAGAAGTTCGGAAGATCGTTTGAACTACTTGATGTTTTAGGAGCATCTTTGTAATGTACGTTAGAGTGACCAACATGCACCCATATATCACGTTCAGTACTTGCATCTTGATGAGTTGTGAGATAGATTAGTTTAGCCATGTCCAGGCTGACAGGAACATCATTCCAGTATATTTGTTCTTTTGTCATATCAACGGCTTTCATCTCTCTCAGAATACCGTCTGTGATTTCGTCACCTGTGAAGTAATTATCTGCTGCAATTGCCGGGGTTATGAACAAAGCCATTATAGCAATGAACACAACCAAAGTTGTTTTAATATTCATGTTTTACCATCTCCTTATATTATTTGTATTGGACGAGGTGGGGTTTACACCCACGTTAATTGACCATAGCTGCATCACATATTCAAGATTTATGGCGCCTTATACTTGGTGAGGTTACACGCCCACGTTGATTTGAAAGTGCCTGTCTTTCCAGGCTGTCAAGAGATTCAATATAAAGCCGTTTTTATTTTTTGAAAGATAGATAGAAACTAGACACATGTTTTTTTGTTGAAAGGGAACATTATAACCCTTGAAGCCACATACCGGACTCGAACCGATAACCGCCTCCTTACAGGGGAGATGCGCTACCATTTGCGCCAATGTGGCATTTGGAGGAAGTACGGGGCAGATTAGTGGAGTGCCCCTTGTATAATCATAAACTTAATCCTTTTAAAGCCTTTTCAATCGCATAATGTGACTCATAACATTCAATTGCAAGCCATTTATGAGTTATTCCAGGATTATCTTTTTTCATTTGCCGAATAGCTTCAATTCTAGCAGGTTCGATGTGATCCATTACACCTGCGTGAATTTGTCCTGCAAGTGCTTCTGAAATAGGAACAGTTTTTTTCATTTATGCCTCGACCATTTCAAACCAAGAAACAACTACCATGTTTTTATCGGCTCTGAATTCTTTTTGCAATTCAATTGGTATGTCTGGCAGGTCAACAGTATCATCATTAGAAACACACTGCTCTACATATTTCACACGCATCAACAAAGCCTCCTTGATTCCCAATCACGCTGCTGAGCTTCTTCTTGTCTCATTATTGCAGCACATTCTGAGCAGTTATGTTGTCCGCATGTACATGATCTTTTGTTATCAGCCATTTGAATCACATCGTGTTTAGTAATTGGTTGGTTTAATTCCCATTGTTTTCATCAGATGGACAATGGTATGCTCTTCAATATCACATGGAAAAACAGCTTTGTTTATTTTTCGGAGGTCTGTAATAAGATTGTCAATATCGTCTTCATCTTCATCTGAAACAATCCCGCCCATTACATATTCGCTACCAGTTGATTTACCATCTACCACAACATCGTATTCAACATATTCATATTTCCAGCCGTTTGATTCGATTGTTTTATTTTCGGTCTTGAATTCCATTGTCATTTTAGTATTACCTTCCTCGTCTTTCGACATTACCTAATTAGTTTCAAACTATATATAGTTAACGTATTGTTACCAGAACGTTACCGTTATATAAGATTAATGTGTATATTATAGTAGGTGAATGAATGGCAGCAGATACCCACGTAAGAATAACACAGAAATTAAAAGTTCTTATTGAATCACACAGAACCAGAGAAGATGATAGTGATTGGAGAGTATTGGAAAGAGCGTTTGAGAAGGCTAATCTGTATGATAGATATTGTGAGGCTTTGGAGAATGATTGTAAATGATAAATCAAGATGAATTAATAGATTGGATTGAAAAGAAACAGGCTGTTATACGCTTGATTCTTGAAGATGTGGATAACGATGGTGATTATTATTTTTCTGGAGAAATGCAGGGATTATCGGATGTAATAGAATGCC
>Ga0207997_1001106_pt1 | contig 13962 bp, 15 predicted proteins | sample AntAceMetag02UKN_FD_184777 | JGI IMG/M metagenome (GOLD analysis project Ga0207997, IMG submission 184777) | Saline lake microbial communities from Ace Lake, Antarctica - Antarctic Ace Lake Metagenome 02UKN (SPAdes) (version 2) | ecosystem: Environmental > Aquatic > Non-marine Saline and...
GTTATCTACCTCTATTTTTGTGTATGTTGTGGCTTGGTCTGCTTTTAAGTCGTTAGCTGTCTTAACCGCTTTAACTGTTGGGTAAAATTCATCACTTGTTGATAATACTGTTTTTTTATTAGTTAAATCTTCTTTTAAGTCCAACGCTGTTTGACCTGCTGTTGATACTGGTTTATTTACGTCGCTTGTGTTATCAACGTTAGTAGTCGCTGCTTCTAAGTTGTCAATATCTAATTCGTTGACTGTCAATCTGCCTTGAATTAAGCCATCTGCTGTTTCTAAGTCAGTTATTTGTGATAACTTAATTGTAACGCCACCATAAACAAACTTAACATCTGTGCCATCATAACTACCAACTGCTGTACCTGCTGCATTATATAAGGTTATGCTCCCAACATTATCTAAGCCGTTACCGTCCATGTCTAAATCGCCAGTCATTACGTCGCCTGTATCATTTACTTTCTTATTTAGTTCAGATAAGACAAGTTCAGTGTTACTTGGTGCATAACTAGGATCACCTGTATATATTCCTTTTTCAAGATTAAAATCTGATGCTGACGTTGGAGCTTTGGTGATTCCAACAAGTTTAGTTGCTTCAAAATCTTCCCAAATTGTGCCGTTAAATACCCAATCAGTTTCGGTATCAATTACTCTAACATAATTATCTGCGACTGCTAAAGGATAACTTGCTGCTAAAAGCGCTGCTATACCTATTTCAGTATCATAGAACTCAACACCTATACAATCTCCTTCGATATACCAAAACTCTACTGCAACTCTAATTCCAGTACAACTCATCAACGACATGTCATTTAATGTCGCACCCGGTATCACATTGCTCCAGACGCTATATACTCCGCTATCAGCAAGAGGCGACATAAATAGTCGCTCCGTTGCTCTAAGTTTAGGATTGATAACTCCTGATTTTAATCCTTGGTAAATTATGAACGCTGTATTGAAACCACTCACAGGCGCAAATATCTTAACTGTGTTAGCTTGTTCAGCATACGCTCTAATCGGTTGTTCAGTCTTGGCGCTTACTGTCAAGTCCTCGTTGTATATTATCGTGTTTAGATTTGTCATCGATTGCCTCCTTTTTGATTATTATATATTCTACTTTTAATTTACCTTTTAATTCATTCATATTAATCCACCGTGTATGTCATTGATGATATTCTAATTATCTCGCCCGGATCTAATGATACACTACCTCCAGGCAACGCATATATACTAACAGCATCACCGGTGTCTACTAATGCAGTAGCACTAGAATTTAACAAACAGAACCCTACTGGGCTAATTGTAACACTTGTTGTGTTCTCAAAGTCAAGAGTTCCAGTCATTGTTAATTTACCATCAGCAGCTACTGTCCATGTAACATCAGGCGTTAAAGACCATAGTACCCCAATTCCTGCTGCAACATAATAAAATGTAACCTTATCAATTTGCCCACTTGCTAATCTTAATGTATCAAGCATTAGTTCTTTGTTCTCGTTATTCATAATTTCCTCCTATTTTTTTTACAGCAAAGGGGAAAAACCCCCTTACTGCATATATTTTAATCTTCTTCAAATTCAACTAAATAATAATCTATATTGCTATAATCTGCTTTCCAATATGTTACCGTTAAGTTTTGGTCTGTAATTTTAATTACTGTATCCGTCATAGTTCCTGCTACTAATATAGCATATTGAGTTGGATTATATGACTGTAATACAGCTTCTACTGTTGCTGTTGATGAACCGCTTGTTATAGTTTCAGATGAAGCCCCTATATCAACTTGCGTTCCTGCTCCTCCATACTCTACCGAGTTAGATGATTGCAAATTGTAAATAGTTTGTTTGAGTGCATCACCTAAATTTGTAACAGTTGGTAATGGTGTGCTTGTTGAATTTACCATAATAGCAGTTTTGGTTGTTGCTGCTGTATATGCTGCTAAAGTACTATCTTCCCAAACTCCAGTTCCTAATACTATGCTTAAATCTAAGCTAAATAAATTATCCATTTCAGCTCCAAATTTGAATATTTCAACTAAAGTAGATGTAATAGTTAAGCTAAAATTATTTTCAAATTCACAAGAGTACTCAAAAGTTTCTAGGATTTTATATGTAGCTTCTAAACTAAATAAATTGCTATGCTCCACACCAAATTTGAATATTTCAATTAAATCAGCTATTACAACTAAGCTAAATATGCTATCAAACTCTGGGTTTGTTATTGTTCTTTGTTTTGAAGCCGTTAATGTTAATTCAAAATAATTTACCATGTTGATATCAAATGAAATCGTGCCAACTATTTCATAATTTCTTCTATTCTTAGTGAATATGTACTTAATTACTGATACATTATTATTTGCTGCTAATATAATTTCGCCATCATGAACGATAGCCCAATATTCTATACTTTCACCTATAGCATCTGTTACTGTTATACTATCAGTAGTCAGCGTCACGTTAGCTGTTACCAGTGTTCCACTCACATACTTATCAAATATCGTATATGATTCAGTATTGCTATAGACCTCAATCTCAGGCATGTCATCAAAATATCTTATAAGGTTATTGAACTTAGCGAAACCGTTAGGCACAATAATATTTTTGCTATCTGATACAACAACTATTTCGTAAGTTATTGCTAGAATATCGTTGACATCCTTATCGAATGGAAACGTTAATATTGATACCTTATCAACCAGTGGTCTAAATACTTGCGGATACCATTTAGTATAATCAGTATCATCTATCAAATTCATATCATTTGACAAGACTAAACTACCGCTATCCAGCTCATAATCTGAATCTACATAATACACAGGATTCTTATACCATGCGCTATTAGTTTTCTTTAGGCCATATCCGCCTACTCTTGAATCTTTAAATGCCATGTGCATGACAATGGTATTACCACCACCCACACCATATATAGGCATATCAAGATATAATCCACCACCTGTACGATTGAATGTTGCGTTCGTTAATGGTGTGTTATATGTATCTGAATAATCAAATAAGTTCATTATCGTGCGCTTGGCATCGACTAGCAAATTGCTATCACTATTTTTTGAGGTAGTTCCTTCATATAACACTAAATATTCTCTATAAACAAAATTACTTTGAATATTTTTACCTGTATATACAAACGCACTAGGTTCTCTTGTGATTCCTGTTTCTCTATTTATATTACTGAACCCCTTAGTGAAATCAGCTATACATTTAATGAGTGTCTTATCTAACACATATTTAATATTAGTTATTATCCAATACTCATCATTTATAGTTATATAATCGCCTTTAACCCAACGATCCGCCCACACATAAAATGTTTCTGTTAGGTTCTTAATCTCATTACCTATTCTATTAGCAATAGCTGAAGAGTTTTCCATGTATCTTGATAACTCTATTGAGCCATCACGTTGATTATTACTAATTGTTGCTTTATTAAAACCTTTTATATTATATTTTTCTGTTACGTAAGCAATGTCTCTTGATGGTCTGTAATAAAATCTGCTCTCTATGTTTTCAGGGCTTATATTTATATCTAGTTCAGCTGACTTATCAATATAATCGTCATCACTAGGACCTAATTGCTCTCTTGCTGATATGTTTAAATATGCAGTTATTGTGTTTTTTAAAGCATTTATATTTTGAGTAAACACTATGCCCTGTTTATTCCAATATAAGCCCTCTATTGTTGACTTGCCTGAATTATAATATATGTTATTTTGCTTGTATGTTGGTCTTTCTGTTGCTTGTAATTGTTCTAAAGGATTTGCTTCCGAAGATATTTCTAAACTCGAATAATCTTCTTCTAGTCTAATTCCGTTTGTATAATCAACTGTGATAGTTGCCGTTCCTAATTCTACAAGAGGGCCGACCATATAATTATAAGTAATATCTACTTTTGCTATAGCCTGATATACAACTGATATATCGCTATCTAACTCAAACTGTAAGTCGCTTGTTTTAAGCATCGTTGATTTAGAACGTGGTGTGATATAATAATCCTTGTTTGGAAACCATATACCGTTACCATCTTCGCTCAATGCGTTTCTAGTTTTGCTTAATATCTCTGTTGCATAATCGACATCATTAACATTACTCTGACGTCCCTCTGCATTGATTGTTAATAATGTATTTCTGTCTGTATATTTTTCATAACTTATATACCATTTGTTGTTTTGCCATGTAACTCTTGGTATAGAATTTATTTTCCTGAATAAATCATACACTATCACTGCAAAATCTACACCTTGATATTGTTTGTTTATCATTTTTTCATTATAAATTGTATCTGTTTCATCAAATTCAAACAAGAAATCTTGATAAAAGCCTAATTCTCGTTGATAAATCAACAATATTTCTTTGATTGTCTTAGATGGAACTGATGTAAATTGTCTATCAACTGGGAATATCGTACTACATATCGCTATATTTTCAATCAGCGTTAATTTATGCTCCCATAAATCGTCTCTTAATTGTAGAGGGTTGTCGCTCTCTATCAAATACTGTTCACTATTGATTGTGCATCTAGTAAACGGTTCATATCGGCTTTCTCTAGTTGACACAATAGTCAATGCACCAAAGTCGGCTGTTTCTTGTCTATTGCGATTATATATAGCTTCGCTTGTTATTTCAACAACTACGTCATTGATTGTGATTACTATACTATCCATAATAAGCACTTCCACTCGCTATATTAGCACGCTTGCCTTGCATATCTCTTTCATACTTATTAGCTATATTAGTCCTAGCCATATCTCTATAATATGTAACAGAATTTAAGGCTACATCCGCACCTACTAGCCCAACACCTACAAATCCCGTTGCTGCTATGGTTGTTACATATCCTAAACCTTTCATAACATTGTTGATATTAGTTTGTAATATTTCGTTTCCTGTTGTTGCACCTATTTCACTTCTAACTGTATCTATTGTGCGTTTAGCTACTGTAAGTCCCATAGCTATCAACGCACCTTTTTTAATTATGCTTGTTTTATTAGTAGGGCTTACCCCTATTTGATTATCAGGGCTTGTAGGTGCAAGAGGTGTGTCTCCTGATTGACCTTTATACCAATATATTTCGTATGTTCCACCATTAAATGTACCTGGCATATTTTAGCCTCCTTTTTATATTTCTACAAATCTTAATGTGATCTGTTTAACTCCACCTTTAGTTTGTATTTCACTAGCACTTTCAACTGTCATATTCCATGTAACAGGTGTTTCGCTGCTAAACGTTTCACTTAACCAATACGTTGCGTCTAAATCAGCTGTGCTATCTGTTTCATCGAGTAATGCTGTTTCGTCGTTATAGTTAATTGTCATTGATATTACCATTGAACGTCCTATAACTTTATTGTAGTCATTATCTGTCGTACTCTTCTTATCGCCTGTATAGAATCTGCGTGTTGATACTTTATTGATACCAAATGCGTCTATTATTGCAACGTTTTCTGCCGTTGTTCCAAATTTCCACACGCTATCTTGACCGAAGTAACCAAAATCTATTTGTGTTACGTTCAACGTACAAGATATAATCGCATATTTACTATTGCCTAAAGTCGTCATACCTTGATAATTAGGCGCTTGAGTTTTGAATGTATATTTCTTACCTTCTATTGTTGCTGATGTGCCTTGTAACGCTAAGAGTACACTAGCTATATTTGCATAGTCTAAATCTGTTGTTTTATCATATTCTTGCCCTTTTATTCTGATTAAAATACCAAATTCTAGTAACCAGTCTATTCGCTTGTTATTCTCAACAAATACAACAGGTTGCTTAGTCCGTACGCTAACCGGTGAAAACTCTAACTCTTCATTTACAAGTTTACCAGTAACAGCTTCTAGCACCGTCATTTTATCTTGATAGAACCTGAATACATAATTACCTTTATATAACAAAGTTCCAGCATTTAGTTGTGTGAGAAAATAATCAAATATTGCTTCCATCTGCTTCACTCCTTATTTTTTCCATTGCACCTTGACTTATCATGTTAACTGAGCCTTTGCGTTTAGCCCGTTCTTCTAACTTTAATAATGGAGCTTGTTGACCGTTTTCGGCATAGCTTTCATGACGCATTAAGTCGCCCATTGTTTTTCTTCTGATAAAATATTGATTCTTAGTACTGAATATTGTACCCTCTTCATTATAAATAATGTACGGCACACGTTCTGTATCATATTTACATAACAAGAAATGCTCATTCTCGAAGAACTTAGCACCTGCCATAAACATAAACCCTGTATCATATGGCATATCAGTTGTCACTACCATACGCATAGTCTCTAGGTTCATTGTCCCGCCCTCATCACGTTGTAACCAATACTTTAGTTTTACGATATACTCCACGTCTTGAATTGTTGTCAGCCTTAGGCCTTAGTTCAGGTATATCTAATATACGCACTTTTTTTTCGCCTATGATTATTACGTCGTCTATTACAAAATTTATGTCGCTATCGGTTATGTATCTTGATCCCGTATCCTTAACTGGCATATTGATTAAAAATGCTACTTGTTTGCTATTTGTTACCTCGTTGCATTGAAACTTATTCTCTAATCCATCAACATCTTTATGAGTTAATGTCATATTATTATATTCGGGCTTACGTCTAATCATGTCCAATCAACTTCTTCTTGTGTTGTGTAAGCTATTTCAAAGTCCGTACCTATTTTATAACTTCTATCAAGCAACAACCCATTATTTAGCTCATCATAAGCTGTTTGTGGAAAAGTGTCTTTAGGATTGTTAATATAAGCATTTAAGTCCATTCCGCTTTGCATAGCTCCATGTACCGTTTCAATCATTGCAAACATCAAGGCGTTTACTTCACCTTGTGTGTTATCGTATATTTTAAGCCTCATATATTGTTGATGTTTATAAGGCTCTGCTCCTCTATAATAACTATATATTAACCTATACACATTACGACTAATCAGTTTTAATGCTTCAGCAAGTTTATCACCAAATATAACATTTAAGTCATTACTGTCATACGCTGTATAGTTTGTTATCGTGTCTACGTTGATATAATATTCTTCTAAATCCATATTGTATTTCATATAAGCACTGGTTACTATCATAATTATCTCCTTTAAAAAAGAGGGGAGGGCAAATACCCTACCCCTAATTTATCTTATGCTGTTGTATCTGCTACACCTTTGTTTAATTGAATCAATGTTGCTCTTACTGCTCCATAATTATAAGCCATACGTCCTTGAATAGCTGAATCGCCAATGAATTGACCTGAACCATCTAATGATTGTAATCTAGGTTCAATTTTCCAGTTATCTTTATAAGCGAATCCTCTTTTTTGCATACATACGATATTTGAAGTAGTTAACAATGTAGTTGAATACACGTCAAATCCTGATACTCTACCAATCCAACCATCAGCAAGGATTTTATCTCCTCTGTCTGTATTAAGGACTAGCTTTGAATCAGTATCTAATAATAATGCTTCCATGTCAGGGGTTATTACCATACTACGATTAATTCTTGGTGCTTTTGCTTTATCTAATGCTTTTTTAAGTGCTAAAACATCTGTATAGATTGAAGCTGCATCAGGTACTGCTGCTTGACATACTAACGCTGTTGCTCCAGTTCCATTTGCAATAGCTGTAAAGATTTCATTTACAACTGCCGTGCTTGCTGCTGTTCCTGCTAATACACTTGCATCACCGCCACTATTTACAGTTTTAACAATATATCTTGTTCCTACTACTAATGAACCAATCGCTACTGTATCTGCTGAAACTAAAGTAGTACCACCTGTAACAACTGCTGCGATAGTAGTTGTATCAATGCTTTCTCCTAATGCTCCTACTGCACCTTCAAATCTACTTGCTACTATGTCTGCTGGTGCTGTTTCGATTGTGTAACCATCTAACAATTCATTTACTGCAATTTCTACTAGATTAGTTAAAGCCACATATGCTGAACCATCATTACTTTTATCTATACCTGTTCCCGGTGTATATGTTGCTACTGTTGCTAGTGCATTTACATAAACACTAACCGCTGTTGTTCCCGGACTACCCATTACATCCATATTTGAAATTGAACGGATAATACTTGTTTCATATAATACTTGTTCGGAGATATCGGAATACCCCGTTATTTTTCTTGCGCCTGTTGGCATAATAAATCCTCCTATTAGATTTTATTTTCTAGTGCGTTTTTCTCGTTTTGATAAGAAGGCTTCCCCTATGTCCATATCGTTAGTACCTTTATGCCCAAATTCATCCTTCACAAAATGTTGTGTTGTCGTGATGTCGTTTGCTTTTGCATAAGCTGATACTACATCTTCAAAACTATTATCTTCGGTTACTTGTCTATTGAAGTCCCATTTAAAGAACTCAACTTGTTTATCTTCAGTAACGCCCATTGATTTAATAAGGTCAGTTTGCTTCTTATCCTTTGTTTCTGTTTCTATTTTAGTCAGCTTATCAACTCCGCTATCATAATCTTTTTTAAGTTTATTGAACTCAGTTGTTAATCTAATAACTTCCTCTTTAGCTTCATCAGTTGAACCGCTAACTTGTTTGATGTATAATTTAACATCTTCTAAATTAGTCCCCTCAACACCTAGTTCTTTAATCATACTTGCTAAGGTTTCTTCTTTAATTTTATCTATTTCCTTACTTGATTCTTTAACAACAATATTTCTATTTTGAGTCTCTAGTTCTTCATTAACTTTGGTATAGTCGACTTCCCCATCGCTAGTGTGTTTTTCTAATAACTCCTTAATATTAAACTTTGCCATTATTTTACCTCTCTCTTCTTGGTTAGAACCCCAAGTGGTATCATTCTAGTACGATGCCCTAGATGGCATATTTTTTTTTAATCCATTATAAGAAAGCATCTACAATTTATTCTTTCCCCTATTGATAACCTTGTATCACCGGGATATTGTGCTCTCAATCCTGCTGCACGGAAATCACTATCAATCGGCACTCGCTTATTCTTTATAGCGTTATGCCACGGAGTTTGTCTAACTCTACTATCGTTCCGTGTTTTCCATGTCTTGTGTGTATACCCAAATTCATCACCTTGCATCAGTTTCCCACGCTCAAGTTCTGCATGAGCTTCTGTTCTTATTGCTCTACGAACTCGTTTAGGATCGTTATACTTTTTTAATAATTCCTTCTTACTCTCAGCGTATGTCTTGCCTTGCAATCGCTTAACATCTTTATATATCTCGCTCTTAGACTTGATACGAACATCAATTATCTTCCTTTGTATCTTGTCTATAACTGCCTTCCCCTTCTTAATAAAACTATTAAGCAGTTTCTTCGCTGACTTTTCTCTATGAGTCAATAAACTACCCTTGAATATCTTATCAACCTTTTTTGTAAACCTCTTAGGGTCTTTAGTTGAATACATACTCGTTAAGGCTATTATAGGCGCATAGACAACCTTTTCTTTAATCGTTAGTGTTCTAGTTAGCATAATAGACAAAACGGCTATAAGGTAATAATACGTCGCATCCCTATTTGCGTTGGTATCGTTCTCTTCCACCGCTTCCTTTGCTGTTTTACCGTTTATTATTGCTTTATTTATATTGCGTGTTGCTTTAGTATCTTTCTCAATGATAGTTAGAAATTGATTGTTTAAATCATCTATCTTTCTCATTCGTCGTCATCATCGCTATCTTCATCTTCATCTTCTTCATCTTCTTCATCTTCTTCATAAGGCTTAATCAATGCCGAGTTTCGTTCAGCTAAGTCTAATCTTCCTTCTTCTATCATCGCTTTAGCATCTTCCTCGTTTAGTCCATAAGCCTTCATAATATATTTGTATTCAGCTATGAAGCCGTCAAGTGAATCGTCTCTCATTTGCTTAATGATAGTTGCGTCATCCGTGATAATATCATCGTCGAAATGCACGTCATATTCTAACTTGTCTAACACGCCACTATAATTACCGTTCTCTTGCTCAAGGAACATTATTGATTTCATCATGTCTACAATGGCTTTCTTTAATCTATTTAAGTTCTTTTGTCTATTCCTAAACGTATCACTGCTACTCGCTATCACATTCATTTCATTTTGGTAACCTACTGCACCATCTTTGAATGAATAATAATTAGAGCCTAACATAACCTTACTTGACAAGTAATTCATTTCCATTTGGATAGCTTCATCATGTTGAGCGCTATCGTATACTGGAGCAAACGCAACAACTGGTGTCTCTGAACTTTCTAAGCCTTTTAATACTTGGAATTGTGTCTCATCAGGATCAAAATACTTACGGTACGATATTTGTCCGTCATCTACTCTCTTTTGCGACTTACTAGCTTCATCGCCAACGAATATTCTCTTACGGCTATTGATTGAGTCCATGCGACTTGAATAGTACTTCTCGTCTATGTTCTCTAATGTGCCTGTTGAATTAGCAAATATACTAATCCCTAACGGACTTCTTACATCGTAATTGTTGCTAATAGCCAACTTGAACACTTGAAAATGCGGTGTATCTGTGTCGTATTCGGTATAGTACTCTACTATTTGCGTGTTATCTTCTAGTCTTGTATGTCGCATTGCATTAAGTTCTTTATCTGTAAACAGTACATCTAAGCTATCCGCTCTACCTAACCCGCTACCACTTTTAATCGAGTACATTTCATGTTGTATTCTATACTTGTCATCTGCAAATGTATGATACATAACATGATGATAAGTCTTTTTATCTTTTTTGAACTGTTGTATTACCGCTACTGCTGTTGGTGTAGTGTTATCATAATCGATGATTATTACTCTATCACCATGCAAGAAGTTTACTTTCGTCTTGTTGTTTGAACGATACTCGACCGTTAAGCCAGTACCATACACACAAGTTAATTCAATGAAGTTAACCATCTCATCGTGATAATTGTTATCTAGTAGCACCGTATCCAACACACCTTGTGCCTTGTCATCGCCACTTACAACTAACTGTACCTTTTCATTAAAGAGTAAACTGGTTACATCCTCGCTGACTTTCTTAGCCATTTGTAATGTAGGTTTATGTATGGCGATCATTATGCCTTCTAAACTCCGTTTTTGTATCTCATGGAATCCGTCTACATTTCCTCTATACCAAGACAACCATATTTCTTGTTGTTGATATATAGTTCCTATTACCGGATTGAATCCTCTACCTATAAATAACTTCTGTAAGTCCTTAGCCATTATGTCATTCATTATCTCACCTCATTATCATTCATTATCATTCTATTATATTACTTGTGTCGATAGGCTTTTGCGTGCATGGTCTAGTTATTATAATATCGTAGATAATATCCATTTCCATTATCCAAGCATATTCTAAACTATCTAGGCTATCTATATTAGTCGTGTTATCATCTTGCCTAACACCGTTCTTATATTGTGCTTCTTGTAAAGCTGCTACTAACTCTACACATTTGTCATCTGTATTATCTATTATAAGATAGTTAGCTGCGAACATTAATTCCGTTACATCTATTCTCTCTTGTATAGCTGATTTCTTCTTGTTAGTTTGTTTTCTTTTCTTTGTCTTGTTTAAGTAACCCATAACTACGAACCTATACTCCTCAGTCATTGTCATGTCTTTTAACAACATACCTAGCGTTGTATTGTTTGCAGTATCTAAGAATAACGTAATAGGTTGTTCATACTCCATATATATCTCAACGCAGAACTCCATTATGTCCTTAGCATACTCATTGATATTCTTAATTCCTACACTAACCCCGTTCTTATGATAGTAGGTATCTATTACCTCTATACCATTAAAGTTAGGCTTAATACCTATTGCTGTCGCCACAGTAGCATCGTTACCACCATAGTCAACACCTACTGTTATTTCTACATAATCATGCGTTGCCGATTTAAGATGCTTAGTAGGATCAAATGACTTATAACACCCACCACCTAAGTTAGCAGGAAAGCCTAAAAATATAGATTTATATTGTTCAGGTTGTAATTCCTTTAATCTATTTATTTCATTCAATAATTTACCTAAGAATTTCTTTTGTTGCCATAAAGGTGCATCATTATAATTTATTTTTTGTATTAACACATCATCTCTTTTTTCCATCTCTTTAAGAAACTTATAAGTCCAATGTGTAGTTGTTGGTGCGTCATTCCATTCATATAACGACCAATAATAATCACCTGTCATAAAGGTTGCGTTAGCTTCCTGTATATGTCGTTGGTTCTTATACTCTGTTATCTCGAAATACCAAGCTATCTTGATTTGATTGTTTTCACCTATCGGTTCAGTACCTTTTAGCTTATCTATATCTTTCATATGTCTAAAATGCACATATCCACCACTAGGTGGCTGAATCCATAACGTGCTACCTCTATCACTTGAACAAGTTATATTAGGTAACAGCTTAACCCCAAGTCTACTAAACGCCCTCTTCAAAGCGGGAAACGTGCTAAACCTATGGTCGGTATAATCTTCTCTTATTATGATCGATTCACAATATTTATCTTCTATATGTCTTTTTGCTATCTTAGTAGCGTGCTTAGTTGACTTAAATCCTCTACGACCACCATGTATTAATTGATGTGGCTTCTCGCTATTAAATGTTGATAGATGAGGAACTGCGACTATATCGCTAATCTCTATGGTACGGTTCATCTATGATACGGCTCATCTGTTCCATGTGTTCTGTACCACTCTGCCACTTCGTCTGCGTCGTTGATTACTACTGGTGCTGTTGTCTCTTCAACCTTATACTCATGCTTGTCGGTATAGCCGTAGTTTTTCATAAGGAATATGATACCGCTATGACCTTTTGTAACGCCAAATTCTTCCATATTCATAATAACCCAATCTCTATATTTCTTTATAGTGTTGAAAAACTCATCAGTTTTTGAGTAATTATATATAGTTCCTCTATCCACATTAAGAAAATAAGCAAGACCAGCTATCGTTGGAGGTTTGCTCTCAGTTTTAAGATATTCTTTATAAAGTTGAATCTTTGCTTCAATGTCCTCGACTGACTTAAAAGCTCTCGGACGTCCACCTGCATGGGCCATTGTATCATCCCCTAAGCTGTTTGTTCTTTCGGTATAGCAATAATACCTAAGTTATTCCTTAGATGCTCACCAAGTTTATCTGTTGCTTCTTTGTAAGTTAAGCCCTGAGCATCACATTTATCATAATACATACAACTATAATGCCCCATTTTTCTCAATGCACTATTTATATCTATTGCGAAATCATACGATTCAGTTGGCACTAGCATAGTCAAGTCCCAATCTGCTTGTTGAATACGATCCATAATTGTACTTAATTTCATCCAAACCTCCACGTCATAATATGTCATGTACTCTATCTACTGATATTATACAATAAAAGCGTTATAAAGTATATAGAAAGTAATAATAAACGGCGATGGCGCGATATTATACTAATGGAGGGTTTAGTAGCGGGTTTGCATAGTTTAGGGCATTTTCTATAACTTATATATATTTTATATAAAATTATAGGGTTTTTATAAATAGATAAAACTATGACAGACTATATAGTTTTCATAGTTTTTAGAAACCAAAAGTAGAAAAGCATTTATTCAAAAGGTTTCCAAAACAGCCCTAAACTATGACAGACCATGATTGGGCTAAAAAGGTGTTTGGGAGAAACGGGATGTTTAAGGTGTGTGGTAGTACTGGGTAAAAGGGCTATTAGTAAACGGTGCATAGTTTGATATATACTATTGGGCGCATATAAAAAGAAAAGAAACCCACTATTGATAGGTCTCCTTTATCACTTTCTTATAATCTTCCCATTGTGCCATATCGTATATCACCTCGCATAAGTAGCCTCTTGCCCTGTATAGTTCCTGGAATATTACTTGCTCAGGGCTCTGCTTATTATGTCCTACCTTCAACTCCGCAAATACCACAATGCCCTTCCCTATATATATAGTCAAGTCCGGATGCCCTTTCGGCACCCCTGAATCAGCGTATTGCCCGTTAGGCAAAAGGAGC
>Ga0207997_1001107_pt1 | contig 13948 bp, 23 predicted proteins | sample AntAceMetag02UKN_FD_184777 | JGI IMG/M metagenome (GOLD analysis project Ga0207997, IMG submission 184777) | Saline lake microbial communities from Ace Lake, Antarctica - Antarctic Ace Lake Metagenome 02UKN (SPAdes) (version 2) | ecosystem: Environmental > Aquatic > Non-marine Saline and...
CAACTAATCCACCAATAACCGCTACGGCTGGGTTGAGTGCTAAGAAGGCCATTGCAGTTGATATTGCACCGATAGCCCAAATAACTGGTCCAGCGGCAGCAGCAATTCCTGCAAAAGCTAAGATTGCAATTTTACTTGTATCTGATAAATTAGCGAATCCTTGGACTATACCCGAAGCTCCACCAATAATATCCTTAATAACTGGTAGTAATATTGTACCAAATTGTACGCCTAAATCCTTTAAATCACCTAATAGTTTCTGCGTTTGAAAAGCAGCAGTATCTTGGTTAGCTGCGAAGTTACCAATTGCATCTGCAGATTGCCCCATAGCTAAAGTAAGTGTTGCTTGACTTCTTGCTAATAATCTTTGTTGTCCTGTAAGATGGTCTGTTCCGTCTGCTAACATTTGTTGGTCAATATCAGATTGTTTAATTACAACACCAAGCGATTTAAGTTGCTCAGTTTCTCCTAGAAGAGCTGAAGTGATTGCTTTAGATGCTTGTTCTAAACTAACATTCTCAGAAGCAGCCGATAATTGAGCCGCTAGTTCCTGAACCTCTAGAGATGTAGCTAATGCGACTTCACCTGTAGCACCAAAACCTTTTAGTAGGTCTCCAGTGTTGGCGAGTAATGATGTTGCTACTGTTGATGATATTCCAAAACTGTCATTCAGTCTATCAACAGCTGATTTTGCGTTCTTTAAGTTACCTGCGAAAGCTGCACCAAACTTCTTACCTGCGACCTCAGCGTCAGCTGCCATCTTAATAGCTGCTGCTCCAAGACCAACTATAGGAAGCGTTAAAGTTTTAGATAGATTTCCACCAACTTTCTTAGCTTGGTCTCCAAATGCCTTCATTCCTGCTGATGCTTTTGTTAAGTCTTCTCCAAATTTTTTGCTATTTAGGGACAGAGTATAAATCAAATCTCCTAATGAAAGTGCCATATTAATCTCCTTTAATCACTGTTTGGATTATTAATCTTCTCAGTTATTAGATCGTATTCTTTTTGTAGTTTTATTTTTTCTTCTGTAGATTGTGATTTTTTGATGGCTACTTTTAGTTCAGCTCTTTTTTCGATAAGGTAATAACTAGCTTCTGCTGAGAATACTTTACTTGTATCTCTATCCATAAAAGCTTCAAGGTATCTATTTTCCATTTGAGTTTTATTCATACCAGCTTCCATCTTAACGATTCGCTCTATTGGTAATTGTGATAGCATAGTTTGGATTTGATCTTCTGAGTATTCTGTAAGGGCTTCTTTAGCACTAATGCCATACTCTCTCTTTAGAATACTCAGAAATTTGTCTTCGTTAGGTTTCCAGTTATTTAACGTTTTCTTTTGCGTGTCACTTTTTTTTTAGTCTCTTCAACTTTATCAATACCCATTACAAAGTCAATAGCGAACGATAGTCCAGACTCACTGAAGTTAGTATAAAGCTCATCTTCGTCAAACTCTTCATAGCCATTTATTCTAATAGCATAGATTATTAATTCTGCCCCTATTTTAGCTGCTTCACTCGCTTGTTCTGTAAAGGTATTAATAGCTTTCACTTGTACTTCATCAAGAACTTTTCCTTCCTTAAGTTGTCTTTGGCTTTTAACAAACTCTGGGATATAAGCTATAATTTCTGCTTGTGATTCTTTCCATCTCTTATAGAACTTTCTGTTAAGAATAGCTGGTCTAAATGAAACATTGTATTCCTTTCCACTCTCTGCTTTAAGGATCCTTTGTTCTCCTGCCATCATTGTTTGTGCGCTTAAATCGTAAATCTTCTTACTCATCTTCTTCTCCTTGTTTCTTCTAAAATTCTTCTTGGAGCTAATCGGGATTGAACCGATGGCCTCTTAATTGCAAATCAAGTGCTCTTCCAACTGAGCTATAACCCCATAATAAAACTGGCTCAATTAAGAACCAGTTTATTTTAATTACCCTAGAGTAACGTCTCCGATTACTTTTCTCATTAGCTGATCTCCAGAGACTCTGTTACCATCTTTCTTCGCTGTGAAAGTGAAGTCCATTGTAATAGGTTCTGCTGAGTTCTCAGGTGAGAATCCGTGTCCGTCTGCTCCGTTAGTGAAAGACTTGTAGAAGAAATATTGTACAAAATCTCCGTTCTCTGTAACTGTTTGGAAAGCAAGTTCGATAGGAGTGATAATCTTAACTCCACCTCTCTTAAGAATTGTCTGTGCGTTAGGAGTGTAACCGTAAACAACTACAATATCTTGTGCTTCAGTAGTGATTGTATCGCTATCCTTAAGAACAATTACCCAACCAGCTTCTGGAAGCTCAGTTAGAAAGTAATCAGTATCTTCTACTAACTCTTCATCTGTTTCAGCTGTTACAGAGACTACAGTTGGTTTAGATCCATCTCCGTTCTGCTCAATGAAAAGGTATGTCTTATCATAAAACCATTCGCCAGAAGCGAGTGTCCAAGAATATCCAGTTACCGGAGTTCCAGCTACTACTTCTTTTGTGTATAATCCACCAGTTAGTGCATTAACGAAATCAAAGTCAAGAACTCTACCTGAAGCAATTGAAATCTCTACTGTTTCGTTTGAAACCTCATCTCGTACTGTACCAACGTCATCGAAAGCAATTTCTACACTTTCTACTGATGGAGCATAAGAAGCGCCGTTTGCGAATACTGCTTTAGTCCATGGTGCAACGCTATTGTAATCTCTGTAATAGAAAAAACCAGGTTGTGACAATAGAGTATCAGTATCTGCGCTTGTAAATTTATCCATTTTAATCTCCTTAGATTGATTGTTTATGTTATCTTTATATATTTATAGCTATATATAAAGCCAGTTTATCTTCTGTTATACCTAATATTATAGGTTATAGCGTAGTGCCATATTTTACCGTCTTCTTCTGGAATAACTCCAAGGTCTGCTATCATATTAAATACCATAGCTTTTCCATCATATATTCCAGCTGTTCCTAATAGTAATGAAACCACTTCTTCTTTCCAAATTTCAGAACTATACATATCCTTAGACCAAACATCAATCTGATAAGGCTGATTAGTTAGTCCGTCTGCGTAATTAGCTCCTGTTGTTGGAAGAGGAAAGAGAGTAATTAAACCGTCTTTCGTATCAGTATATTCAGCAGCTAATCCAGTCCATATAGCAGGAATTGTTAGTTTCCCTGCTACCCTTGCATCTTCTAATATGTTATAAAATGTTTCAGTAATTGTCATTATATCTCCTTAAACCTTTAGGTTACTCGCAAGTATTCCAAGAATAGCTTTTTCTGATTTAGCTAAACTTCTTCTAATAAAAGGATTAGCGAACATATACATAGTTCCAAGCTCTACGTAACCTGCGTATTCTGCATCGTTAATAAATAGGACCGTATCACCTGTTACTTTATAGGTATTTGAATCCCTTAATATCCCAGATAATACAGGCGTTTCGCCTTTAATTACAGCATTAACATATTTTCCAATGTTATCTAATGCCTGTTGTCTCTTAGCCTTATTGAGAGCTAAGAAAGCTTTTGTATTGTCTTTAAATGCAACTTCTATTCCCATTACATATTCCAAGTCGCTAAGCCGATTTTATAGTGATGGCCTAGGTCATTAGTGTTTAGTTTAGAAACTACCTCATACTTTACTAAATCAACTGTAACGATGTCCCCTAATGATATAGGAACTGTAACATAACAGTATAGATTCTTAACGATAACATATTCTGTAGAGGCGAATACTACTCTTTTATCAGTAGCTTGTTGGAAGAATGCTCCAGTGTATAGGTTTCCTTCTGGAGCATAACTTGTACTTAACCTACCTCCTACTTTAGCCTCTACTTTGGTATCAAAAGTAAAAGATGTGTGAAAGTGATCTTCTATTGCCATCATAAACTCCTTATACACCGTTGATATATTGCTTGATGTCTGCCGTGACAGATTTAGGATATTTCCCATCTATCTTTTCCCAAGAAGCCGAATAGCTGTCAATACTCTCTGAAGAAAGTGTTCTACCATCTGCTTTTTGCCCTAGTTTAAATCCTACCATTAATGAAGCCGTAACGTTGGCTCCATCAGGATAGATTATAGTAGTTCCATCTGTATCAAGCTTAAAAGGAATGTTCCTAATATCTAAATAAGATTCTTCTACTAGTGGTATATACAGAGCTATTAATGCGTCCTGCGTTGTGTCTGTAATTCCTAGAACAGTTTTCACTGTTGCTAAATCTGTAATCATCTAATATCTCCTTATACTGCTGGTGTTGATGTACCACTGTTTCTTACCTTCTATTTTTCCAGCCGATATGTCGTGATCAAAGTTGTTTAAGATTCTACTATTTGCCATTTACTTACTCCTTTGATCCTCAAAAAAAAAGCCCTTAGAACAGGATTTTAGTCCGTATCCTAAGAGCAGAAGAAGAAGATCTTTATTAACTAAAGTGCTTACGCTTTTACAGCTGAAAGTACTGCAACCTCTTTAGGGAATACAATCTTAGCACCGAAGACATAAAGTCCACGAACAATCTCACCGAAACGGTTAGGGTTTCTAAGTGTTTCAACTTTTTGAACATTAGCCACAAGTGGAAGTGCTCTGTCTGTGAATGCCATGATTTGGTAACCATCTGCAGTATCGTCAACTGTTAAGCTGTTAGACTGAACAATATTGAAACCAGCATATCTGATAACTTCACCTTCAGTAAATAGTTCGTTTTTAACTACTTCACCAAGTTGTGTTGCAAGACCAGAAAGCGCAAGCTTAGTCATGAACCAAGAAGGAACGATTAACCATCTGTTTGGTCCAGCGTTCTGAGCATCAAGTGCTTCTTTCATGCTGTAGATGTTCGTATCAACATTCGCTTCAGTTACAGAGATAGGAACTGCTAGAGTACCAATCTTGTTTGCTGCTGGAATAGCAGTATCTCCGAATAAACCGAAAGCGTATTTATCAGCTTCAAGTGCAAGTCCTCTTGCTGCTTGTGTCATTGCTGCAGGAGAAAAATCACCAGCAGATTGTGCTTGATCTACGTCATCAACAGAGAAGTTGAACGCTTTCTTTTGGTTCAAGTTGATTGTAACTGCTTCGTCTGTAAGAGACTGTAGAGCAGAAAGGTCAGTATCATTAGTATAATTGATTATATTAACGTCTCCAACTCTTGCTGTTTTAATAGCAGATGTACCTTGAGCATCAACTTGGTATTGACCACCAGTTACTCTATCCGCAATAGATGTTTCTTGAGCTGCAAGCTCAACTAAAGCACTATATTTTGTAGAAATAAAATTCGAAATTCCCATTTTTTATCCTTCGACTAATTCTTTGATTAGTCTAAATTTAAGTTTATTATCTATTCTTTATACTGCTTATGAAACTCACTCGCAGTTTTTATTTACTCTCTTTAACCTTTTTCCAATAGTTAGTCCATTCCTGTTTAGGAGCGTCTTCTCTTGGTTGTTTTATTCCATCGCTATCACCAGTAGTTCTTCCAGGAACTTTGATGTTATTACCAGCTAGGATATCTTGAGTGATTTGTGTTCTAAAATCGTCAAGTGCCTTAGCTGCTCTATCGATGTTTGTTTTTGATGTCTCAGAATTCTCCGATACAAAAAAGTCCAGTAAGGTGTCAGGAAGTTTTGCCTCTTTAAAAGCAGCTCTACCAACCTCTTTATTAGTTCCTCTCATCTCAGCCTTTTCTTTCTCAGCTACTTTCTTTTCCATTTCAGATAGTTTAAGTTCATATTCTTCAAACTTAATTTGATCTGGTGTTTTTGTTTCCAGTGCCTTTTGTTTAGCTGCTACGCCTTCATCGACTGCTTTAGCAAAGCCTTTGACTTTATATGCATCGATTGCTGTATTGATTCTTGAATCCATAAAAGAACCAAGTTCCTTTTCAAATTCAGGGCTTTTTCTAGCCTCTTCAAAACTAATTGCTTTAACCACTTCATCAGTAGTTTCTTTTTTAATATCTTCGCTCATCTCTTACACCCTTACCAAGTTATATGATTTTCAGTGAATAAACCCCGAATTAATACCCTAGCTATTGTATTTAATGTTATCTTTATACTTCCATTTCTATATATATAAAACTTACTTCTTCTTAACGAATTTTGTATAGCACCTGCAGTTGATAGAAAAGCTCTGAGGGCCTGCTCCTGGACCTGACACAGTTCCTACATCTTCACTATGAAAATTACCATCTTTATCTGCTATCTTTCCGTTCATTCTATCATGCGATGGTCTAACGTTAGCGTCACCTTTAGTAACCCACACTCTGTCAAAGTTTTTTCTCAGGTTTGATTTATTGAAATAGAATTTGTTAGCTGATTCTGTTAGTCGCTGCGTCTCTGTTCTCGCCAGTAGTTTAGCTCTACTATCTGTAACATTGATTACTTTCTTTATGTTATTAGCCAACTCCTCTTCTGAAATACCTGCGTATTTACCAGACAGAATTGTCTTTTTAAGTTCATTAAGCTCTCTTCTAGTGAATAGATCTTGATATCTCTTGTCGTAATAGCCATTGAATATGCTGGTCTCGTTGATATTACTTAGTACGTCTTTGTTGTATTTTAATGGAAGTTTGTAGTCTTTTGACAAAGCGTTTATCTCGTTCTTAACAAAGGCTGATGTTTCTGCTCTACCAGTTTCAAACATGTCTTTGAATATAGGATTAAGTGCTTGTATCTCTGCATCAGTGAAAGCGTTGATTCCCTGCTTTCTGTTAAACACAACAGAAGCAACCCTAATAGCTGCTTCGTTGTATTTCTTTTTAAATTCAATTGTCATCTCTTTAAATGCCATTCTAATCTCCTATAGGTTTAAGTCTTCGATTATCATCCCACAAAGAGTGTTTGTAGCTTCTACTTTTGCTGGGTAGTAGTCAAGAATCTCATTGATAGTTAATATTCTACCGAAGTCCTTATCTCTGTTGATTATGATAGAAGTGATATACTTCTTCTTGAATAAGAAATTCAAGTGGTATTCATAACCATACGCACCAAGATTAAATTTATCAAGGCTTGTGGTTACTCCTTTAATTAGTTGCGTTATCATCTTCCTTCTCCTGTAGTCTTTTGATATCATCTTTTAGTAGATCTTCATCACTCCCTTCTTTCCTTTTAGCTAATTCCTTAGCGTTTTCCCAACCAAGTTTAACAAGAGAGTCTTCTAATGTTAATGTATTAGATAATGCTGCTAGCGTTCTTGATTCTGACTCAATATCTGTAGGGAAGTTTCTTCTGAAGTCCCAATCAATATCGGTGTCATCTACTTTAATGCTTTCGTATTTATTCATCCAGTAAGCCCAGAGTCTTGTTTGTTTATAAAGCATTGCTCTCATATACAGCTCTGAAGCCGCTGAGTTGTTTTCTAATCTAATCATTGAAGCTTTGATGCTGAACACTCTCTCGCTTGCTGTAATCTCTTTAAGGTCTAGTGATCCAGATGTTTCATAGATATGTGATCTAAGTCTATTAAGAATGTTCTCAATAACTGTGTCGTTCATATTCTTCTCTAAGAACTCTGCGTTACCTGAAGGAGAACCATCCTCGTTTAGAGGGAAGTTCATTGTTGATGTTTGTTTCAACCAAGTATTAACATCGATTTCATCGCCATCAGCATCTTCGCCTGTGAATAGGTTTCCCCATACTTTAAGGTAAGCCAGTCTAATAGCTTTCACTTCAGCTGATGAATCACTTATAATCTCGTCATAAACATCCATTACTTCAGTTGATTTTTCACAGTCACCTGACATAGCATCGTTGTTTAAGATAGGGATTAATGGAACTTCATTGAAATTGTGTAGTTGTGGATCTCCATTCTTTACGTAAGATGTGCCACCGTTATTGATCTGAACTGTTTCTTTAGTTGATGCCTGTGTAGTAGTTGTAGCTGAATCTACATAGTAAGTAACAAACTGCTTGTCATATACATCACAGTGTTTGGTTGTTGTTCCTACAAGGTCAATTGTCTCGTAGTAGTAATACGCTTTCTCTGGACTGAAGATAGACTCTTTGTAATCATAGATTACGTTCCATCCTTCTATATTCTTAATTTTGAATATACCATCTTCAGTATATACTAATCTGTGAGATACTCCAGAGATAGAAGAGCTTCTAATAGACTGACTGTTCATAGCCTGCATGTTATTAATTCTTGAGAACATTTTAAGTTGTCTCTCTGTTTCTTCCTTTAGGATCTCGTTATCATTACTAACTGTATAAGTGATTGACTTGCCAACATATCCTACTTTTAGTTCTGTTATATCTTTAAAGAAATCGATGTGGATATTTGTATGCGTTGCTGCTTTAGCTGAAGAGACTGGTGCTCTTCCATCAATAGGAAGCTGCTCTCCATTGTAGTAGTTAGCTAATTCCTTTTGTCTGTTGCCTACACTGTTATCGTAATAATTCTTAATTTCTGATAAACTATAGCTCATTAATTACTCCTATTTGTCTTATATTTTTATTACACAAAAAAAGAGTAGGATTAACTACTCTTCCTTATATGGTATCTTTACTTTATTTCTTTGGTGTTAATGTGTCCAAATCTTACTCTGTATCGTGTTCTTCTTTAACTTCTGTCATTAAAGCGTTGGCCTGCTCTAATTTCCAATCCTTCATCTTAGCATCAATTCTTGCTCTCATCAATGAATATTCTAAGTCCATATTAAAAAGCACTCTCTCAATGTTTTCGTCTGTCATATGTTTGTGATCTACCATCTTACTTTACCTCCACTTCAATAATGTTCCACTTGTAACCACCAGCTGATTTCCTAATGCCGTGAATACAGTTTGATATGTTTGAAGTTGCTGCTCCAGTAATCTCTGCTGCTTCTGTTAAGCTGTCAAACGTATCAACACCATTTGTTATTTTAATCTTAAATGCTTCTTTAAGTCCTGTTCTGTAAGCGTGTAAAATATTCTCTGAAGAAGTAGCCCATTCAAGATTACCTATATCATTGTTTCCTTTGTTACCATCTATGTGGTTAACCTCTGGTTTATTGTCTGGGTTAGGAATATAAGCTTCTGCTACTAATCTGTGAATGTATTTATTAGTTCCTACGTTGTTAGAATAGAGAACTGCTCTCTTGTATCCATTAATATCGACTTCCTTCAACCACTTTCCTTTACCAGCTTTACTATAAACCTGTCCGCCTTTAGTCACACAATAGTTTCTAAATCCCTCAACTGCTTTAACCTCTGTCATCTTTTCCATTTCTAACTCCTTGTTTTTTCTTTCTAATATTAGCTTAACAAGGTGCTAAAAAAAGGCGATTTACATTATTACTCTCTTACTGGATCTTCTCATACCTTTAATCTCTTTGTGTTGTTTCTTTAGTAGTAGGGACGTGATAGCATAAACTGTAGCGTCTAATCTACCTGGACTTATCTTACTGTTTTCTTCATCATAATTTGTTAGCTCATGCTCTAACTGAGCGAATACTTCTGTGTGATAAACTCTACCATCTTCATAGAGAGATGCCACAGGAGTAGCTCGTATCTTCTTTCCTTTAGATGCTATGACTTCTTTGACAGGGATGCTCTTATCTATCTGGTGGATGATTGTTTTAAAACCTGCTCCCACTCCATTCTTTTCGACAACAATATAGTCAGCGTCGTATTTGTAATATAACCTGATAGCTAATTTAGCCTGCCCTAGTGGTGAGTATCTACCAGAAGAATCATTGAGAAGCCAAGCTTTATCACCGAGCTTTCCTGCTACTACAATCCCTGCTTCATCAGCTGTCTTTGAGTCTGATCCAGCTGGATCCACTGCTACTGCTACCTTTTCGAATTCATCTGTATCATCGTATTGGAAGTATGTTTCTTTCCATAGCGCACCTTCTACGTCTTTCCTCAGTTGTCCTAGCCAAACGTGATTATACTTACTAATACTTCTTAGTTTATCGTAAGCCATTTCCTTCTTAAGAACTTCTGGGAAGTATGGATTGTCTGTGAATGATAGGTAGAGAACTTCTGCGTCTGGGTGTATATTAACGATGAACTCTTGGTAACAATGATCTGATTCGTTTTCTGGATTGAATGCTACAAGGAATCTACTGTCATCACTTCTTACTGTAGGAATTAGGAACTCCCAAGCTTTCGCTGACAATTCTGTCGCTTCATCAACGAATACGAAATCAATTCCCTGTAGTGATTTAAAAGTAGAGGGATTCTTAGCTCCATAGAATAAGAAATCTGAGCCGTTCTTACACTTTAATGTATTCTCTGTTATAATGAAGTAGTCTTCATACTTCAACATATAGATTACGTCCTTGAGTATCTGTAAGGAGCTTTCGCTGATTTTGTTCTGTGTTCCCCTTACACAAAGAATTCTAGAGTTAGGATTATCAATTGCGAATAGAACTGCTAAAGCTCCCATCTGCATTGACTTGCCTGTACCACGCTAACGACCGCCCCAAGCTACAGTGTATCTTTTGTCTTCTTGATAAGCTGATAGAAGCTTTGGGTTGATATAAAAATCAACTGCCTCTTCTTGCTTAGAGCGGTCGCCTCCTTTATTAATATTTAACATTTAATTCTCCTTCTTCCAGTCATTTTATTCTTCCACTGATGTAATTATATTGATAACGGGAAGACTTACTTCACCGCTGTGTTTTATCTCTGTCTTGTCCGTAACGATTCCGTTGGTCTTTAGTATCATCTCAGCCGCTTTCAGTCTTACTGCTGGAGGAGAGTTTGGATCTGTAATAAGATCTTCGTATACTTCAAATGCTTTATCAGCTAATTTACTGAGTCTTTCCTTATAGTTATCTCTGATCTCATCCTTAAGATTAGCTACTTCACTAACTACAATATCGTTATTCTTCCATCTATTTATAACACCAACTGATTTATTATGCTTCTTTGATAGCTCTTTTAGTGTTAAATTCTCGTAAGCTAGAGAAGAAATCAGATCTTTTATCCATTCTTGGAACTTTCTTCCTTGTAATATCATCTTTTACTCCTGTTTTTATTGTTTTTCACCTATTTACCGTGTTTTTCGCCCTATTTATTGCGCTTTTTATGATGTTTTGGACGTAAAAAAAAGATAAACTGTCTAATTTATCTTCCTTTTTTGTGTTTTATATATATAATTCTTAGTATTCTATCAATTCCCACACACAATTACAGGCTGTCTTACTGTTTCCTATAGCTGCTGACCAGATATTACCAGAAGTAGAATTATAATGATCTGCTGCTTCTTTAACGTTTTCAAATGTTTTTCCTGTAGTAACATTGAATAGTTGGTTATGAAATCTCTTACCGTCATTGTGTTCTGATAGTTTAGTATCTAGTGGTTTCATCTTAGATAACATCTTATCTCTTAACTGAGAGTAAGCCACCCAATCTTGTGGTGAATTAAAATCAAATTGTCTTAGGAATTTATCAAATATTTTTAGTGATACTGATAGTTCTGCTATTTTAGGATTTACTTGCATCTATTCTTCTCCTTGGATTATTTGATTAAACACTAAAAGAACTATTACTTCTACTTCTTCCATCTGTAGTATATCTCCTGTTTCTAAGTGTGCTACTACTAATGTATCTAATATGCTACTTACTATTCTATTAATCATTTCACTATAAGTTTCATCTGTAACTTCCATTGCATCAAATACTGCTTCATTAAAACCTATTTCAGTTACTACTTTATCTAACATAACTCTTACATTCACTTCTAATTCTGTCATCTTCTTCTCCTTAGATTACTTCTTAAAGTTTGTTTTCTTAAATGCTGGTTTTGATACTACTTTAGGTTCTGGTGTTTCTTTTAAGTCGTTTTCGTTAGTTCCAAACTTTTCTGTAGGAATTACTTCGTTCTTTATTTCTTCCATTTGTTTTTCGTCTTCTACTGTAATTACTTCTACTACTTTCTCTACAGTTTTCTCTACAGTTTTCTTTGTAGGCTTTTTCGGTGCTTTCTTTGCTCCTAACAATACTAGAATTTGATCTAGTTTTTCTTCGTTTGTTTTAATTTTAGCATTTACGCTTGCTAATTTGTTATTTAATAAAGTTTCTATTTTATTAACCACTGCTTCATTTTGTCTTGCCATATTTATTGCCATTCTTTGCTCCTCTTTGTTTTCTTATATTTATCTTTACATTGTTATAAAAAAGACGATTTAGATATATTCCCAATGAAGTTTTGCTGCTGTTTTTAATCCTCCTTTAGCACACTTACCTATATTACTTGGGTTTGAATTTGTAGCTCTTCCTGCTGCACTGATTGATTTGAATATCTCACCTGTTTCTATACATCTTACTTGTATTCCTTCTCCTCTTACTGATGTTGGGATAGTTAATTCTATGTCTTCTTCTACTGTTTTTAAGAAAGCCATTTTTTTATCGCTATTTAGTTGGCTCCTGATTGAATCTATAATATTAAGATTTTTCATCTTTCTTTCTCCTCTTCTCATAGTATTTTCTGTTAGCTTCTTTTTTAGCTTCCTTATTATCTTTATAATAATCTCTGGCATATTCGTTGATTTTATCTCTATTGTTTTTGCAGTATATTTTCTGGGTTTCTTTTGTTGATTCTTTTATTGGTTCTTTTTGTGTTTGTCTAATTCTTAACGATTGTTTTAATTCCTCTTTTATTATCTCCACTATGTTTAAAAGCTCCAATTAATCCTCCTTTATATTGCAAAAGCTGCTAACGCTCCTCTTGCAATCACTTCTTTTTTAATTGTATATGGTTTATTTTTTGGAGATGATATCTGGTTATGAAATTCTCTAATTTTTTTACTAACTATTTTTCTCTTTTCTTCTTTCTCTCTTTCTTCTTCGTATAGTATTTCATCTTCTAAACTTTCTTCTCTTTCTTCTGAATTATTCATTAAAAATTCATCTATCTGTGTTTGTCTCATTAATTGATCTTCTATTTGATTATCACATTCATTAATTTCATCTATCTGTGTTTGTCTCATTAATTGATCTTCTATTTGACTATCACATTCATTGATTTCATCGTAGTGTATTTCGCTGTCTTGATCTTCTTCTTCTTCCATAGCTGCTAATGACTCTTTACTGTATAGTTCTGCGTAATAATTCAAATCAAACTTTTCAACTGCTTCTAAATATATATTGAATGAAAAATTTCTACCTATTTTTTTTACTGATATAAGGCCTGCTTTTATTAGAGCGTTTTTAGATATTTTTTGTGCTTCTACTGAAATACCTGTTCTGTCTTTTATTTGTTGTGTTTTTATAAAGAAATCTTTGCCATTAGAATTTCCAAGCGCATCTAATAACTCAGCGAAATATAGACTTGTAGTTATAGTGAATTTATTAGTTAGTGAAACTATCATTCTTCTATATTTGACTTCTTTAATTTCTTTTACGTAGTTATCTGTTGTTATGAAATTATTAAAATTAATAAACTGCTGCTCGTCAATTCTATATTCCATATGAAAGTGTTTATCGTTGATGTTAGGAACTTTTTTAGCTATAAGTCCCATTTGTTCTATATTTAATATCTTTCTATGTTTGATTTGTGTCTTCTCAGAGAAACAGGTTTTTTCAGTAATAAATTCGTGCTTCTGTGTATATGTTTTACTTTGGTTTTTTTCTGCTCTTTTAATACCGTCCCATCGTAGAAAGATAGCTGAGAAATACGCTGCTGAATGTCTGCCATACTTCTTAATTACTGAAATAAACATTTTTGTGTGTCTTATATCTTTTAAAAATACCGCTTTCATTGTTTCTCCTGTAGTTATATTTACTAAACGTAAAAAAACCAAATTAGAATTTTTGAGCAAGGAGTTTATTCTATCACGGAATAAGTAGGACTGATCAAATAAATCCAATCCTTGCTCAAAAATTCTAACTTGGTTTCTATTAGTTAAAATTTGTTATAATGATCATCTGTAGTGGTTGATTACTCCACTCAATTTGAAGAGTTTTATTCTCTTTGTTATATTTACCTTTACAACAGGAAATAATTACTAATTTTGTAAAACTTTTTTCTTCACTCTATATATGACAC
>Ga0207997_1001108_pt1 | contig 13943 bp, 23 predicted proteins | sample AntAceMetag02UKN_FD_184777 | JGI IMG/M metagenome (GOLD analysis project Ga0207997, IMG submission 184777) | Saline lake microbial communities from Ace Lake, Antarctica - Antarctic Ace Lake Metagenome 02UKN (SPAdes) (version 2) | ecosystem: Environmental > Aquatic > Non-marine Saline and...
TAGAGTTCTGGTAATTATTTGTTCTAACTATTCCACCTTTTAAGTTACCACTCGTATCTAAGTTGTAAGTATCTAAATCAAGATTACCCGTTAAAGGACCGTTACTGCAATCCAATTTAAGGTAAGTCCCAGCTAGTGGCGTTATTAAATCTATCGTAGCCACATTACCTACATACGACAAACTATCGTTAGGGAACACAAGCTCAGTAGGTATGCCTGTGGGCGCACTATCTGCCTCTCGTATAATAGCATTAGGCTTTATATGTTTTACCACGTCACAACCCCCAGTATTGATGTTTTACCAGCAGCACATCTGAAATATATTTCAAAATCAGCTGATATACTATCATACACAACAGTTTCTCCAACAATCCAATAAATACCTTTATTTGTAGCTGGATCAACATTACTACCACCCTCCCAGACATAATCGGTTCCTTGCACCTGAAGCTTAATGCCTCTCGTCCCTGATGGGGGAGTGTATTTAGCAGCAGTTGCTGTTACGTTTATTGCTGTCTGGGAGCTAGTAACTCCAATATTAGCTGTACGTATTATTGTTTGCATTATTTATTAATTAAAATTTTAATTTGTTCCTTAATGTACTCAGTAACATCTAGCTCTTTAATTACGACATCTTTTACTTCTGTCGGTATAAGCTTTACATCTTTTATCTCCAGGGTTTTAGTTGCTTTAAAAATAATACCTTTAAGCATTTCCACTAATAGTAATTCTAAATTTACACTATTTATTGCTTTTTCTATTACAGAAACAACTACAGCTTCTAACTGCCTAACTACCTTATCCTGGTCTAAAATAGAAACATCTTTCTTTATAAAATTTGGAACAACAATTTCTCTAGTTACTTCATTAACCTTAATAGTTGTTATTTCCATGTTTTTTGGTTTTTTCTTACCTACTATCTCAACCATTTTTCTTTCTCCTTTATTTAGTTTATGCTGACCAAATTTCTACTTCCATAGTAACGCCTGGTTTTGAACAGGCGAAATATACACTAAGCGCACCATCCACATCTACTTGCCTACTATTACCTTCTTCTAGAGTCATGTATGGTGCTATCGGTATCGCCACAAAGTCTTTTTTGTAAGCATACCTAATGTCAACATCTTCTCTACACTTAAAGAATAATTTCCTATTCCTAGTAGTTAGTGGTATTGAATACTCAGTGTCAGCAGTAGTTAATTCCAAGTTAAAAATTATTGGATGTTTCATTATTTGCTTCCTTTCACGTTTTCTTTCTTAGGCTTTCCGACTTCAACTTTACCTAAAATAATTCCCTGATCCTTAATAGCAGCCATTTTTGCTCGATTAGCTGCTGTGTAACTCTTGGGAACTAGTTTTTTCTTAGTAACTTTCGTTCCAGAAACTGGAATATAAAGCCCTGTTTTCATTAGCTTTTGCGCTAACCCTAAAGGAACCTCGCATACGAAATCGTTTCCAGGTGAAAAGATATATTTTTTATGAGCATAACTTTCACCAGTCTTTTTTCTAGCAATCCGTTTAAGAACCACTGTTTGGTTTTTTAATTCATCTCTCATTCTAACCTCTCCTTTTAAATTTATTTATTATTCTTTCGAATATCGCACTATATACGTCAATAAGCATGTGCCAGTAGCTTCAATAGTTAATGCAGTAGCTAACGTCGATTGTAACACTCCTTCGAAACCAAAATCAAGTAGCAACATTGTGTTTTCATACACATACGCTTTTGAGAATGGAAGATCATTGAATGTTAATATTTTCGTAGCTGATGTATTTATTAATATACTATATATTCTATTTTTCTTTCCAGCACCAGCTGATGGCAATAATGACATTCCACCGTCAGCGTCATCGGTTATTGTTAATGTACTAGGTTCTTCTTTTTTAAATTTAGCAAATCCATCTCTCATACTTTCTCCTTTTAGGTTAATTATTCTTGTGAATATTGCACTATACATGTCAATGGGCATGCTACAGTAGATGTCATAGTCAATGCTGTGTTTACTGTTGTTTGCAATATACCTTCGAAACCAAAATCAAGTAAAATCATAGAATAAGCGAGTGAATATATACTAGCAATCGGTAAATCATTTAGTGTTAAAGTATCATTTGCTGATGCATTTATTAGTATGTGATATATTCTATTTTTTTTACCAGCACCAGCAGCTGGAAGAAGACTCATTCCACCATTAGCGTCATCGCTTACAGCTAACGTATTAGGTTCTTCTTTTCTAAACTTTGCGAATCCGTCTCTCATGTTTTCTCCTTATATTAAAGGGAAGGGCAAAATTGCCCCTCCCCATCTAAATATTATTTATTCAGCAGAGTAAATAGTTACAATCTGTACCGAACTAGCATCAGCTGATGTGAAATTAATAGCTGTTGCGGCAGTAGTTTGCACTAAACCTTCTTCACCAAAATCAAACACCACAGGTATTCCAGCAGCGGTATTGATAGTTGTAAAACCAGACAGTTCAGTAACCGTAATAACTTCTGCGGCTAATGTCAATACTGTGATCTTGTAGATTCTATTTTTTAACGCACCACCAGCCGAAGGCAATATATCAATCCCAGTAGTGATTGCGTCACCAGTAGTACATAAAACGCTTGGAGAGGCATGAGTTTGACTCACATATACCTTACCAAGCCCATTAGTGTTCATAGTTGCATAATCAGCAGTTGTTCCAGCGGAACTAGCAGCAGCATCTAATCTCTGAGTAGCGATTGGCAATAAATAATCAGCTGTCGTATGACCAGCATCTTCAACTTGTTCACCAGTTACGAATACAGCACCAATATCATTTACTTGTATAGGAGCATAATCTGCATCAGTACCAGCTTGAGACGCCAATACGTCATTACGGACTGCCAATACCTGTAACCCTTTATCAGCGGTTGTATGAGCAGCATCCTCTGCGAAACTAGCAGCATCAGCAGTTGCTAAATAACCAGTAGCATTAACCTGTAAAGGTGCATAGTCACCGTCGGTTCCACCTAATGCAGCAATAGTATCATTACGGACAGCTAACGGTAAATTACCATAGTCACCAGATACATGAACTCCATCCTCTACATGTTCACCAGTTGTAAAAACAGCACCGATATCATTAACTTGAGCAGTAGTATAGTCTCCATCAGTACCAGTTAATGCGGCTAAAACATCATTCCTTACAACACCAGCTGGTAAGACATAATCTCCAGCAGTTGCGGAAGTATCTTCTGGCTGATCTCCCATAATAAACATAGCACCTTCAGCACCAACTTGAACTGGTGAATTATCGCCATCAGCACCACCTAAAGCAGCCAATGCGTCATTCCTAACAGCTAACGGTGTGATTCCAGTAGTTCCAGACACATGAGCTGCGTCTTCAGCTACTTCAGTAAGTGAAGCTACTGCTAAATATCCAGCAGAATTTACTTGAAGTGGAGCGTAATCTCCATCAGTTCCAGCCAAAGCTGCGATGGTATCGTTACGAACTGCCAAGACACCAACTCCAGTGTCAGCTGAAGTATGCGCTGCATCTTCTGCTTTTCCTAAAGCGGTTCCAGTTACTCCTGGCACAAGATCAGTCACTTCGACATTAGATGCCGTTAGTGTTGCACTAAGACCTTCTACTACAACTTGCATACGACCATTATCATCAATGTTCGCTGTATCGCCTTCAACATCAGTAATTACCATTGGTTTAGCTCCAGCATTTACTCGTTTTCCAGCTTGTCCTACATCCCCATCACCAGCAATACCTAAATTGCATATCGACAAGAACGCTAAGACACTAATCAAATTTCTTAAAAACTTTTTCATAACTTAAATTTCCTTTCCTTATACAGATACGTTAGGGTTGCCAGAGTAACATTCCATTACTGTGTAGTTCTTTTTATTACCAGCATAATCTTCGATTGGTCTAACACCGTACATCATTTCAATCGCAACTCCACTTTCGAAGTCATAATCATACTTCTGGTTTTTCATTTCTGGATATTGACCCCAAGCGATTGCAGCTGCTTCAGCACCAAAACCAAGAACTCTTGATCTGTGATTATAAGACGTTACTAATTCATCCCCAGTATAAGCGGATGCACCATCGGCATCATCAGAGTTATAAGAAGCTCCTCTTGAACAACCTGTGAAACTATAATCTGTCTTACCTGTGTAAGTAATAAATTCTTTCTCTCCAGAACTATTGATAATAGCTAATGTTCCAGCACTTGGGAAAAACTTAGTATATTGAATACCATCTGTGTTTAAACCTACTACAATAGTTACTGCACTAATTCCATTTACACCATAAACACTTGCTTCTGCTCTTAATGGACTACCTTGGTATCCACCGATTCCATAGTGGTGATAAACTAGCATGTTGTGATAAATTCCAGCAGCACCAAATAGCATAGGAGATTCCTCGCCTTTACCAGTGTATGCTTCAGAAACTTTATCAGTATATGTAGTATCCCCATCTAGGTTCCACTCGTCAATTTCAGACGTTACTATACCAAAAATAGGCACTTTCATTTTTCCTTTTGTAGTTACTCTTAAAGGAATTGCATTTTGTCTAATTAAAGATAGACGGATTCTGTCAATTTCAGTTGCACCAAAGATGTCATTTTCATCTAAAGTATCTGTTGACGTTGCGTTATTAGCATAAAGTGTATAACTTGTATTATCTAGTAACGCTGTAAATACTGAGGAATCAACGTAAGTTGCTGCCCAGTTTGATAATGCTGAATTGGCTGTCATCAAGCAATCAAAAATTGTTTCTTTAGTAGCTTTCTTAGTGAAAGAAACACCGTTTCTTACCCAATCAGCTGACATATCGAACTGACCAACTCTCAATTTCTCTTCATTGTTTTGTAATGGGTTTTCCCCAGTTACACCAGCTCCGCCAAGTCTTGCTAAAGTTTGAATATGGACAGTATCTCCAGCATCAATTTTAGTTTTGAAATCATCTCGTACAATTAAAGGCATACGAGAGCCTTGCTGTCCTTGAAAATCAGTGAAAAAAGAATCACGATACATATCTAAACGTAATTTTTTCTCCCATTTTTCCTTAATAGCATTTGTCAAATTCGCTTTGACTGTGTTATTTAATGTTCCCATCTTCTCTGTCTCCTTATATTATTCCCGCTTCTAGCTTTAGTATCTGACCAAGTTCATATGTACTCATTTTTCCAAGATCATCCTCTGTCATCTCCACTTTAGCAGCTGGTTTTCCTGAACCAGCCTTTGAGCCAAGTCTGTAAATAACCTTTGAAGCAGGCTTTGGTTGTGGTTTCTTTCCTTTTGGAGCTATACCTAACTTTTGAGCTGCTAATCTTACTGCATCACCATCGGCATGCGGATCTAAAAGTAATGGAATTCTACTTCCATCACCAGACGCAATTATCTGAGCCCTTCTAGGATCTCTAGTTAAGATTCTATTTGTCTCTTTTGCTAGTTCACTTTCTGGATTCCTTACATCTGGGTAATCATCTGCGGCTAGTTTGTAGTGGCTATCGTATTGATCTCTCCATACAACTCCCTTACTTTCCAAGTCTTTCAAATTACGAATTTCATTATCTTTCTTCTGCATTGCTATAGCTGCCTTGTCTTCATGCCATTTTTTGTTAGCATAAAACTTTTCCATAGCATCTGCTCTATCATCGTCCCAATCGTCTTCGGTTGGTTTAGGTGGTTCTTTACCTAATTCTTCAGAAGGTTGTACCGGTATGATAGGAGCAATCAGATTATTTGGTTGAGGAGTCTCTGCCACTTGTGGCGGATTAGCCTTATTATTAGCTATTTCTTTTTGTAAATCAGAAATCAGTTTATCTTTCTTGGACTGGTATCCTGGAAACAATTTTTGAGCTAACTTTTCTTGCTCTTCCTCAGTCATATTCTCTGGGTCTATCATTAAATCCTCAACAACTTGTTCTGCTTCATCAACCGTTGGTTCATCTGTCTCTTCAGGAACTTCTGGAGTTTCAGGCTCTTCAGGAACTTCAGGAACCTCTGGGGTTTCTGTGTTTTCTGGAGTTTCTGGATCTTCAGCTGGCTTGTTAGCTTCAGCTTTTTCAGCTTTTTCTCTATCTAAGGCACTTCGTTCCCTATCTGACATATAACCTCTTGAGTCGTTTATAGACTTTTCTAACTCTTCGTCGAATCGTTTATCTAGGGGGTTATCCACCGTGTCTAAAATCGCTTCTAACGTCATGGTATGTCTCCTTTTTAAAAATAAAAACCCATAACAATGTTAGCCACTCGCTAACAATATTATGGGTGTAGTTTTGTTTACTGTTGACCCTTTACTTATATTAATGTATTACCCTATAAAATATTCCTCCTTATTCTTTTTTATTCGCTTACATTCAGTTTCTTTTATATTGCTTCTCTCTGGATCACCAGCAAAATTTATTTGCACATTACCAAAAAAATTACCTCTAAACTTACTAAGTATATATTTCTTAAAAGCTTCAGCTATAGCATAGTGTTCTTTAGTAGGTTCCATTATTTCCTTTCTAAACACGTTTTATCATGTCTATACTTTTTGCCAATTTTTTCATTTTTTCTATTTTCTTTATCAGTATCATGTGTCTGTACTATATCTTCTGGAAGTTTCATCCAGCTTTTAATCATATTCACTTCTTTTCTCCTTGCGGCTGTTGGATATTTAACTTCATCCAATTCAGCATCTAGAAATATAGTTATAGCTATTTCTAAACACTTACTCCATCTCTCCATAAGAACATCGTGTGCTGGAGATCCTATAAACTCCTTCATAATCCTTGCTTTTGCTGACATACTATACTCTGTCATAACTGCCCTCCTTTAGGGTTATTGTTTATTGGCGCCACTTGGCGGAACAACTCTAGGTTGTCCTGGTGGTGTGCCATCTTGACCTTGCGCTTCAGCAAGCATTTGTTTAAACGCTTCTTTTTGTCTATTTACCATAATCGCCTGTATAGCTTCTGATTTAGGATAAATAGTATCTGCGTTACTTATTCCAACTTTTCTTAACATATCAACTTTAACTTCTCTAAATAACTCTGGAACTTCTTGAGCCATTGGATCATTTTTTATCATTTCAAGCAAGAATTGAGCTTTTTGAATCTCAGTCCCTTTCTCTTCTTTAGTAGCTAATAATACGATATTATACTTACCTTTCATTGCACCTAAATCTTCCATTGCAAAAGGATTTTCTGGAACATCTAAAATTTCTTGAATCTTCTCTAAAATTTCCTGATCGTCAGTATTGTAATACTCTTGATATAGCGACATTCTTTGATAGAATATTTGCTTAATAGATGGCGCTAACCACTTAATGTAGTGCCTGATACGAATGTTATTCTCTTGAATTACAGCTAAGATTCCACCTTTTGTTTGGTTATATTGATCTGATTGACCAGACATATGATCGTTCACACCAACTCTTTTTTGACCACCAAGCTCAAGTCTTTGCTCTTCATCTTTCGAAACCATATCAGCTCCACTAATAGGAAGAGTTAAAAATCTAATATCATCAGGAGTAATTGCTTCAAGATCCCAATGTTGTCTTAATCCAAATCTATGAAATTTAGAATCAAAACCTGAGCCTTGAGTTGTCATTAAGATTGGATTCATTAGATAATCTTTATAATCAGACCTAGTATTATGCTCGTGATCTAATTCCGATTTAGTATCGTATAGCATTTCTGACACACCGACACCTTTATTTTGCTTATGTATCGGAAGAATGAATGTTTCAGTAATAGGACATTGCCCATGAGCATACTGAAATTCTTCATATCCGAGTAACTTATTATTATCAACATTTATTAAAGCCACACATTTCTCTTCAAACCCATCATCATCAATATCATAATCGTAAAAGATGGTCCAAAATTCTATTTTCTTATTCTTTGTTTTTTCAGTACCTATCTCTCTTCTTTTTCTAGTATCTTTCTCGTTTTGTTTTATCTGAGGATCAAAACTTCTAATCATATCTTCATCGACGAATTTGTATAATGGGTTATCGCCAAAATGAACCTCACGCCTAAGATCGTTAGTTGTTTTATAACCTCTTGCACCGATAGGACTTCCAGACTCGTAACTGTCCGCAATCCCTTCTGAATCCTCGATTTGTAGAACATCTTTAATATCGAGAGTTTCTAAATCTGGTTCATATCTTGACCAAACTTCTCTTTTCTCTGTGATTTCTTGTTGCTGGTTTGGGATTTGTAAATCATTCAGTTTAATATCATTCTCTTCACTAACTTCATAAGCTATACCATCTTCATCCTTTATAGGCTCTTCATCTCCATCTGCAACATATCCATTATAAGTATAATTATCTAATTTCTTTTCAGCTACAAAATATGTATTAACATATCCAGTTCCATAGATAACTGTATTTGCTGCCATGTACCATAATTGCTCATAAATTCTATCGTGTGATTTTAGATCCCAGTTTATAAATTCTTTCATCTTATCCCTGAACTGTGATGATGTCTGGTTTAAGGCTAATATATCTAATGGCAAATCGAATCCCAAAATCCCTTCAATAATTCTGCAAATAAGTGCATCGCAAGAAGATGAGGTGATTGGTCTACTATAATTAGCAGATCCTTTGTATGGAAATATTTTCTCAAAAGGTTTAATATCTCGATAATCATTAAACCATAAATCGCACAATTTAAAAAATTCATCATGCGCTGATAATGAAGATTTAACGAAATCACTCAAATATCTGAGCATTGATTCCTTGCTAAATGGCTCCAAGGTACTATCCGTTTCCGCTACTGAGACACTATTGTTTTCGTACATTTATCACTCTCCTGGTATTTTTTTTTGATGAATCTATTGAAACATTTTAATGGATTAAAAGCAGCTCCACCTTCTTGAATCACACGGGCATCCATCAATCCTTTTTCCTTTGCCATCTTTCTTAAAATTCTATTCTTCTTTCCACTCATAGACTATTCCTTTCATGCCATCGGTTATTACTAATAACATCATCCTCTACGTCTCTTGCGTGTGCATTTCTCTTTCTAATATTAGGATCAGAAACTCCACCTTCTATCTGACCTATCCTATCTGTCCCGTAAACACCGTATGAGTAGGCGCAAGCCCTGTCTGGCGATTGTCCTATGCGTTTCTTAGTATTCTCGCTCACCTCAAGCTTAACCACCCCACTATTGTCCATGGATTCTATCTTAATACTAGTAAGTTGCTTTCTTAATTTAGGATCTTCTGGATAAGGAATAACTCCACTTAACATTTTTTCCCTTACATACCAAAAAACATCAGCTCTAATATTATAATGCTTGGCTGTCTTTTTATTTGCACTCTTAATACCAAAAACCTTCTTACCCAAATCTCTTAGTCCAGAAACAACTCCTTCACCAAGACCTATTTGATCTATAGCAAAAGCGTCACATTTATGTGTCTTACTAAATATCATTAATTCATAAACAATCTTTGTCGGATCATCCACATGTAGAATCATAGTATCTATGATCTCATAATTCTCCATATAATACACAACACATTCATCACCCAGCAATGCTGGATCTACAGCAATAATACTCTTCTTTTTCTCTCCAATAACCTTCTTCGTATCTTTGCACTTGGTCAGCATTTTATTGCTGATAACCATATTTGAACTAACCATAAGATCCCAGTTTCCATACAGATACGCCGCTAACATTACTGGATCATGACCAAAACTTTCCTTTAGTGTTTGTTCGTAACTGCTTGGTAGATATGGATTATCACCAGGCAAAGCTGGAACAAAAAAATGGTTCGGCTTTGGATTATCAATAAAATCATCCTTCAAAAAACAATCGGCAGGGTTCGCCGTATACAGTTCTTTATATGGAGGTTTATAATTTTCAGTGTTCTCGCACTTAGTCATCATAGGATCTATTTTTCCAGTTAACCCACCTACTGTAAGACGCTTACTACCTTTCAATACCGCTATCTGGCTAAACTCAATTTCTTCAGCCTGATCTAAAGCAAACACGCAAGATTCAAAACTATTAAACTTATTGATATCTTCCGTGTTATCCAGACCGCCATAATAGTATTTCACGGCAGCTCCAGTAGTGCGATCCGGTATAATAATCTCCTTATTGAGCTCCTTGATTTCATAAAACTCAGCTGGAATTGTTTTTTTCCACGTTTCCAGTGTTGTTTTAGTAAAATCTGTAGCTCTTAAACGTCCCATAAACCCTATCGGTAAAGGATATTTACTTGGCTTAAGCTGCATTATCTCAATTAGCTTTAAAGCCCATGCGTACATATAGACGCAAAGGAAGAAACTCTTCCCTCCACCCTTCGCACCTCCAAACAATACTTCAAGATCGTCTGGCGACATAAGTAAATCCCATGCCTCAACTTGCTTTGGTGTTCGTTTTATTCTTATTTCTTGTTTATCCAATTTTTACTCCAGGAATAACGCTGTTGTTATCAATAAACATAGCTCCATCTGCTCTGGCGATCTGCATCTCTTCGTGTTTGTACTCTGTAGTAATAACTGCACTTCCGATTATTACAATATCTCCAACCTTAATACTTGGTGGAATAAGTTTTCCATCAATAAATAATCCAGGTCCAATCGCTAAAACTTTATATGGCGATGGAGTTGGTGCGGCATCTTTCTCCGCTTTCTGCTTTTTAACGTAAGAATCTGGTAAAGCTAACTTTTTACCACCAGCATCTTCTTCTTTATAGTCCAAAATCTCTTCAACTATCATCCAATTCTCTAACGGCACTAAATTATCTTTAATCAATTTCATTCCCTCCTCTAGGGTTACTAGGCACATTTTGCCCACTTTTAAAGTATTGTATCATTATCGGCACATTTTGCCTAGTCTTTTTTCTTTATTACTAATTTATCTAGCTTATCTAGTTCTTTTTTTGGGATTTTGTTCTCAAATTTTTCTACTGGATCACTTCTTTTGTTACCACTATTGAACATGGGATTGTCTTCATTTGTTATCATAATTGAATCCTCTGTAACATATTATTAAGCTCACGCTCAAGAACCAGCATTCTACTATTTTTTTGATAGAAGCTAAAAGCAATTTCTGACATGCATGGTTCAACACTATCCTTATCTGTCTCAGATATTTCTTGCGTATCCATAATAGGAATAATTGCTTGTCTAAGATTTTCTACTAATTCCTCTACTCTACTTATTGAAGATGCTAGACAAGAATCCTCAATTGTAATTGGACCTTCTCTTAATGTGTTTACTGGTTGCGAACAACCTGTCATTCCTGCGCTCATACTTTTCTCCTTTTTATTAGTTTAGATACACTCTGTATACCCATATTAAATTTCCTCCTATTTCTATAATAACAACCTCCGACGGTACGGTAATATAAATCATAAAAAAAGCTCCTTATTGGCTCTAGGGTTTTACCGCAACCCAAACATTGCCCTAATTCATTACGCCTAAAAAAATCACATCTATCACAATCTTTCATTCCATCCTCCTTTAAATTGGGGTGTTGGGGAGACTCGAACTCCATTAATAGGGTCACAACCTATCGGCTTAACCATTAGCCTACCAACACTTCATTAAAGCTCCTACGAGGACTCGAACCCCGAACGCTGGCTTACAAAGCCAGTGCTTGACCAGTTAAGCTATAGAAGCACATTCTTTTATGGCAGAGGAGATAGGATTTGAACCTATGATCTCGGGATCAAAGCCCGATGCCTTAACCTGGCTTGGCTACTCCTCAAAATTATTGCGGCGGTAGGATTTGAACCTACGTCCTAGAGGATATGAACCTCTCGTGTTACCACATCACTACACCGCATCATTATTATATTTCTGTATCAAACTCTACTACATGTCTATTTTCTTTGATAACCCAAATCAGGGTCAAAAGTAAAATCATTTCTAACAGTAATGAACCCTGCATTAACCATCTCCGCACTCACACTAGGTCTACCAATTTCAGCATAAAGCATGTCAGCCCACTTATTACATATTGCATTATCTAGTTCACTTTTGCGTTTTTCCTCACGCTTAACCATCTCTTCGGACCATCTCTTCCAGTCGTTTTTAGATAGTTTAGAATATTTCTCTGCAAATTTACCAGCTAAAAAATCAATTTGCCTTTTATATCTATCATTAAGTAATTCCAAAGCTGCTATATGTTTCGTGTCTTTTTTAGCAAAATAGTTTCTTATAAATTTAAACATATTAATCCTTTCTTATAGTTATAGATATTCCAGCTACTGTGGTTTTATGCCAATCACTCATTTCATCACAAAGGTCATAATATGTAGATCCACTCATTTCGATATTTTTAGGATTTCTACCTTCAACTTTCTTGAAGTCAGCCTTTGCTTGATATATTTGCCTAAGTAATGAATCCATTATACCTCCTTTAGGTTTAATATCCATTCTTTTTTAAATACTCCTTGTTTTTTTTCTAGCACATCTACTTCTTCTTTTTTCTTATCGAACCCAGCTATTTCGTAAATATACTTGGTTCTTTTTGGCTTAAGTATTTCTCTTCTGATTCTTTCAGCGAAATCTCTCATAATTTTTCCTTATTCAAATATTAGATAAAACAAATAAACCAGCACTATAAATATAATACATGATAAACATCCTATAAAAAACTCCATGTAAAACCTCCGTAAAATTTTAGATCCGCCCATTAAAAGGACACCCCCCTTTATAATGGACTTTTCCTTAATCCATCCTTCGTACCAACCACCCTCATTTGCCTGCCATCCCTATCAATGAACGATACTATGTCACTCTTTCCAGCTCCAGGACCTTCAAGCCTGTGCATTACACTATCTTCGAACGTTACTTCTTCCAAATTTCTACATTGTTCTATATCCATTATGGTTTACTCCTTAAAAGCTTCAATGACATACGAGACTTCTTTAAATCCCGTACTCTAAAACGCCTACCCTTGATCTCCAACCTTAAAACCCCTACTCTGCTCCTTTTCTTTCTCAGCTTTCTCCTTTTCTTTCTCAGCTTTCTCCTTAGCATGCTGCACTGTCTCCACTAAGAACCCTGACACATTATCTTGACTCATACACCTATCCCTCCTTAAAAAAGCCCCTACAGGACTCCCGGTTATTATTTCAGGTGTCTCCTGTGAAACACCCACCCCCTTCTCTTTCTTTTCTCTACAAAACCTTTGTCTATATATGCGAGTACCCAATATTAACATCCATATTTTACCCCACCCCCTCTCGGATCTATCTTTCTCGGGTATTGGGTGGTGCTACTCAATGACCAGTTGCTTAATAGCAGTCAACATTATGTCTGCCTGTATCTTGTCGCCATATTTTTTGCCCTTGATCTTACCAGCAATCCACTTGCGAGCGTCAATCATAACTCGCTTATCTTCCGCGAGTAGGTTTGGGTCATCCGCAATCTCTAAGATCCGATCAACGTTTGCCTCGGTTTGCTCTTCCCGCGCAACTGTGTATTGTGCCAGAAAGCTCGGGTGCTCTCTCAACCAACGCATTACAGTTGTTATGCAAGGCATTGCAGGGTAGCGACATATAGCCCTGAGAGACATACCGTTGACGATATTACCAAGGATGATATCAGCGATATTGAGGTCAAGCTTAGGCGGTACTTTGTCAGGGATAATCAAAGCGGGGATCTCTGCTTTGGCTTGGATGGTTGCAAAAGCTTGTTTGGCGATGTATTCTGCTTTCTTTCGAAGGCGTTTAGTCTTGCGGGTTTCTGTGTCAACAGCTTTTTGGGGGAGTGTAGCTTGTGGATCTGCTTTTGTTAAGCCCATTTGATATCACCTTTACTTTTAATTAAGTGGTAGCATTTAGCCTTTTGGCATTGTTCGGGGTGCTACCGTTGCCCCGCTACGGATCAAACGAGTAGTTATCGTGTTTTTGCTCGTGTCCGATAATTAGTTACATTACTAAATCGAGTTGAGTCGTCCTACACTCAATAATAATAGTAGTATATCACAAAAAAAAGGCG
>Ga0207997_1001110_pt1 | contig 13925 bp, 26 predicted proteins | sample AntAceMetag02UKN_FD_184777 | JGI IMG/M metagenome (GOLD analysis project Ga0207997, IMG submission 184777) | Saline lake microbial communities from Ace Lake, Antarctica - Antarctic Ace Lake Metagenome 02UKN (SPAdes) (version 2) | ecosystem: Environmental > Aquatic > Non-marine Saline and...
AGGGGTAATAGATGCCGCAGTTGATTGAAGTAAAGCATCCTACTGGTGTTACAATAGTATTTAACAACAAGAAACATTTTTACTATGTGAAAGAGACAGGACAGAATTTAGTATCAACAACAACTTTTATAGGAAGATTCTTTCCCTATTTTAATGTAGCTAAAATTTCTAAAGCCTATGCAGAGAAGCAAGGATTAAATCAAAAACATGTTCGTGCTGATTGGGATTTAAAGAAAAAGATTGGGGCTGATAGAGGTAACTATTGTCATAGCTATGCTGAAGAAGTACTAACTAAAGACAAGTCTGACAGAAAGCGCATACCTCAATTAAACCATATAGATAAAGTTATAGATAGTCTACATGATAAGTTTGGGATAGTGTGGTCAGAGGTTATTGTAGCTTCATTAGAGCAGGGGATAGCTGGTACTATAGATATTCTAGGAGTTGATCATCCAACTATTTTAGGGATTCATGATTGGAAGTTTTGTAAGGCTATAACAAGAACTAGTAGATGGTATGCTAAGAAACCTATAGAACAACTACCTAATACAAATTATAGTAAGTATTTATTACAGTTAAATCTATACAGACATATACTTGAGACTGAGTATAAAGGTTTATTTATAAATCTAGACACACATAAGCTTAAAAAGAGTGAGATGGTATTGTATCATATTACTAAAGAAAAGAACACTGAGTATGTAATCCCAAGATTTAATATGGAACCTTTGTTAAAAGGAAATAAGAATGGATAAAGATTTACAGAAAGAAGAAAGACAGGATAATGATCTAAGCATAGAGTTCTCAAGTGTGTTTGAGCTTGAGAAAGTATATAGAGATCATTCTGTAATGGAAGCTAAGTATGTTAGAGCTTTTGCAGATGCGAATGAAAGGGTAGATACATTAACTTTACAGTTGTTAACTCTTGAATCACAAATAGTAGATGAACAATTAATTGCATATAGAGAGAGGGAGGGTAAATCATTTCCTGTATCAGGAACTAGGGAATTAAGAAAAAGAGTAGTGCTTGATGAGAGGTATCAAATATTAAGTAAAAGATTGATAGCAGTAACTAAATTATTACATTTGTTCAAAGGTCTTAGTTTCACTTGGTCACACAGGTCTGATAGATTAAAAGACATAGCTACTATAGCCAATAAAAGTATGAATGATGGGCCTAGAGTAACTGTAGATAGACAAAATGCTAAGATAGCCAAGGCATCAGAGGAGTTAGAAGAATGAAGATACAATGGAGTGTACCTGATAGTAGGGGAACTTATGCCTATATTAATGCTAATTGTTTAGATATAGATGATAAAGATATAATTGCCTGTAAAACAAGATCAAATGTTTTAAGATTTGTAGAAGCTAAAGTAAGGGAGAAAGATAAGAAAATGGTAACTTGGTATATTAGAGATAGAAGTCAAGTATGTGAAGAAATCGAGGATATCTTGGAAAATACTTAAGGAGTTAGAAGAATGATAGTTAATTGGGAAGTTAGTGAGAAGTACGTAGTGAATAGAGAGCTACAATTCACTGATGTTGACGAGGGTGAGCTTCTGGATAGTTGTGATACTGAAAAGGAGGGCATAGAATTTATAGAAAAAATGATAGATGAGAATCTTTATTTTAAGATAAGCCGGTAGCACACTAACTTAGATTTAGTAAAAAAACAAATAAAGGAGCTATTTTCTAAGAAAAAGCTTGACATTTAGGCAGAGTTGTGGTATAAATAGTTATAGATTGAGTGATAGTTTCCTTTAATCTAAGTATCACATGATATATAATTTAAAATTTAAAATTTGAGAGGACAATGTATATGACAAAGAAGGCAGTACAAGATCCATGGATGATTAATGCAGATGAGCAGCAGACCCTTAAGAAATCACTTAAAGGGGCAAGTAGTGGTATTATGTGCCCAAAGCGTAACAGGACTATAGGTGGTGAATGTAAGGGCTGCGACTACATTCAAACACAGGTCTACATGAAGAATTATCCAGATCAACACCCCGCAAGACGTTGGGCCTACCAACGTAAAGCTAAATGCACAATGTTCGCTAATATTGTATTTGAAGCAGACCCTACTACAGTACTTATTCTAGAGATTGGAACTAAACTTGGTAATGATATCCTTGATGGCGTAGACTCAAAAGGTTGGAATGATATTGCTCATCCTTTAGCAGGCAAAGGACGTAATATGATCGTGTCTAAAACAAAGAAACAAGGTGAAGATTATCCAAGTTATAGCATCTCTCCTGAACTAACTAACTGTGATTGGGAAATCCCGGCAAGTGTTCTTAAGAACCTTCCAGATCTTGATAATATTATTCCTATGATTGAAGAAGATAAGTTAGATGATTCTAATTATATGAATATTAAATCTCTGAAAGTTGGAGAGACTATCAAGTTTCGTATTTGTCCACCTTGGAGAAAAGCAAATGATAAATGGTTAATGTATCCTGTATGGAGGCATTGGGGTCTTACACTAAATCAGATTCAAGGGACGGAGAGTATCTCTTGGGAAGAGGATATGAGCACAGTAGATAAACCAAAAGATGTACTAGACACCTCTACAGAGGAAGAGGCTCAAGTACCTGAAACTCCAGATGAGGAACAGCAGGTAGATGAAGCACCATTAAAAAAGAAGAAAGTAAAGAAACCTGTATGCTTTGGTGAAGATGAATACTATGAAGAGGGAGAATCAACTTGTACAAGTTGTGATTGGTATAAGCAGTGTGGTAAAACAATAGCAAAAGCTGCTTAGTAGAATAAACACTTAAAGATAGGGCGTATAGCAAGCGCCCTATCATCTTTTAAAGGATAATAAATGTCAGAAGAATTGATAAAAGATATACTAACTGGTTTAGCTATGGCAGAACAATTTAAACCTGTAGTTGATGAAACTATGAAAGTAGTTAAGACTTATGGCAAAGAACTCGGGACATTGCTAGAGGCTGTTATACACAGCTTAGTTAAGATTAGGATTGATACTTATAAAGCTTATAAGGCCGCAGGAATGTCCGAAGATTTGATTATGGAACTAATGAGAGTAAAAATAGACTACAAAGAATTATTCTCATCACTACCTAAGAGTATTAATGTAACTAACAACAAAGGTAAGGATACTACAATTAAGGCTGAATAATGCATATAAAGTATAAGGCTACGGATTGGGATAACATCTATGGGCAAGATCATATCAAAGATATTGTTTTCCATATGGAGTTACAGAGTAGATGTTTCTTATTTACTGGTGAGAAAGGAACTGGTAAGTCTCAGATGGCTTTCATATTAGCTAGGTATTTTGGGTGTTCAGAGGTTAATATACAATCTATAGACTGTGTGCACTATACTGGTGTTGATGCAATGAGAGAGGTGTTAAGTTCTATAGTACAACCATCAGTTTTTAATGATAAAAGAGCATTGATACTTGATGAACCTCAAGAACTATCACACAAAGCACAAGAAACATTACTAAATCCAGCATTAAATCTACCTGACAATATAATTATAATAGCTTGCTCTGCTAAACCTGAGAAGTTTGAGGAGATGGCAAAGGACAGATTCTATATTTTACCAACAAAGCTACTAGATCCCAAAACTTCCATAACTTTTCTAAACTCAATACTTCAACAAGAAAATATAAAATTAGATAAAGCTAAGAAAGCTATTATTATAAAATTGTCATTAGGAAATCCTAGACGTATCTTAAAATCTATACCAATAGTAACTAATACTGACAGCATAGATGATATAAATTATTTGTTAGTTACTTCTACAATGGAGGATATTGGAGAGTCTGTAGTAAAGTTGTTTAAATTATTGTTACAAAATAGTCAGGGGACGTGGCCTTTAATAAATAATACAATTACAGACACTTTACAGACAAAAAGTCCGAATGCTATAAGAGCAGCATTATTAAATTTAATTGGGTATAGGTTACAAGTAGGAGATATTAAACCTATTATAGGAAATAGATTAGTATTCATGGCAGATTGTTTAAACAATAATAACTATCCAGAGAAAGCTAACTTATTTATAGATATTTGTAGGATATATTCATATGAATAAATTCACGCCACCAAAGAAATGTAAAGATGCTGAACATTGTATACACTTAAGTCCATCTAACAAAGCTAGACTATGTGATTGTTATATAAGATGGCTAAAAAAACAGGAGAAACTAAATGAGCGAAGTGATTCTAAAAGAAAAATCGGATAGTATTGAAGTCTCAGAGAATGCAAAAGGTCAAAAAACTTTCAAAGTTAAGCTATATTTTGATGCTGATGTTGTAATAAAAAATGTAGTTATGGCAGATATTAAAGTTAAGGAAGCAGTATCTATATATGATCAGCTACATAAAGTATTTGCATGAGATGCCCATACTGTAAAGAAAAATTTGAGTTAGTGCCAAATAGTAGAGGAGATTTTGTAATCTGTTGCATGAATCCCAAGTGTACTATGACAGTCAGAACAAAGGGTAGCTTTACAGAAAAAGAAGCATTGGAATTTCTTTTGAAGAAAGGAGATTAATGGTAGATTTAAATAAATTAGCTAAGAGACTACAAAAAAATTATAAGTTCTCACGTATAGCTTCTTCAGAAGTAGACCCTACAGATTATCTTTCTGTTGGGAATTTAGGGCTAGATCTTTGTCTTGATGGTGGTATAGCTATGGGAGGGTATGTAGTTGAGTTAGTTGGTGGATCTCAATCATGTAAGACAACAATAGAACAAATCCTATTAGCAAATTTCCAAAAGAAACATAAAGAAGGTATTGGGCTTTGGCTTGATAGAGAAAACGCTTGGAGTAATGATAGAGCTAAGTTTCTAGGAATTGATTTAAACAGAGTTATAGTATTAGGTCCACTAGATATCCCTACAGTAGCTGTAACTATGAAAGTCTTAGAGGATGTATTAGCAGACTTTACAACTGAGCCTATATTCATAGGACTTGATAGTGTAGCAGCTTTTGACGATGGTAAGGATGCTGCTAAAGCTAATGTAGGGGCTAACGCTCAATATTTCCACAGATTGTTTAGAAGACTGACGGGTGTGCTGAATAAAGAAAGTGTCTTCGTATTCAGTAATCATAGAACTTTTAAAATAGGAGTAGTATACGGAAGCCCAGAAACCTCTCATGGTGGAGAAGGACCTAAGTTTTATTCATCTTACAGAATTAAACTAGATAACTTAAAAGATATAATTGATGAAGATAGAGGTAAAGAAAAAGTAGGTAACTGGATTAAAGCTGTAGTCATTAAAACAAGACGAGGACCTAGCTTCAGAGAGTGTGTATTTCCCCATTTCTATAAAACAGGGATACCTTATTTAGGGGGGTATGATAGACTTTTATCCAAACGAAATTGGATTCAACCTAATAATACAAAAGAATATGCTGCTTTCAAACAACACTCATTCAAATACAAAGATAGAGAAAGACTTGACGGTCGTAAAATGGAGGAGATTGTAAAACAATACCCAGAATTATTATTCGATACATACCCTGAATGGAAGGAATGCGGGCCAATAGAGGAAGAAAAACCTAAGAAAGCTAAAAAGGAGATAATAAATGCTAAGAAAACCAACTGAAAAAGAATTAAAAAGTGATGTGTTTAATATTATTTGGGGTTGCATTAAAAATAACTGTCATATAGGGAAAATGCTGGAAGATGAGCAAGCTCGGAGAGAAGCAGTTAAGGTAAAATTGTACTGTATAGACATCAATTACGTTGTAGCTATTATGGATGCTCTGGATGAGGCTGGGGTTTGTATGGTAAAGCCTCCTAATAACACTATAAGTACTCATACTATTCTTAGAGATAAGAATGGAACTAAAAAGGAGTTTGGTAGAACTGTGTCGTTTGCTAATTCTAAGTATCATAGTGATACAGGTAGATTTGTTAAACGTATATTAGATTCTTGGGGCAGGAGTTATTTAGATGAAGAAGACAATGATATCAAAAAAGCTATCGATGAAATGGAGTTTGGTGTGAAATAAAAATATTATACAAAGAAAGCTAAAAAGGAAAAGTAATGAAAGTAGGTTATAGGTACACGCCCCCAGGAGTAGGTCCTATATGTAACAAGTGTGGTAATGATCATATATTATATAAGGTAATAGGGCTTGAATGGACTATATATTATTGTGAGCTTTGTGGCAACACATGGATGGAGAGGACTTATTAATAATGAGCTTTGTTGCATTTTCAGACCCACATTATGATAATAACTATTCTAAATCATACATAACTGATAAAGGAATAAGCTCCTGGCTACAAACTCAGTTAGATATCACTGAGAGTATATTTAAGTATGCTTATGATAATAAAGTAGAGCATGTTATAATAAATGGAGACTTGTTTGAGAAAAAGAATAATATAGGGCAGCTACTTTATAATACTGTATGGGGATTCTTTAAGCGTTGTTTACAGCAATATTCAATAGAGGTTATATTTAACACAGGCAACCATGATATACTAAGAGTTGACGGATCAGGAGCTTTAAAACCATTCTCTGGCCTATTTAATATTATAGAAAAGCCTACAAGAATACCTCATAAAGATAATGTTATTCTTCACTTTGCCCCATTCAGTAAGTATAAATTTTATGGAGTACCCCCCAATAATATAAACATTTTATTTTTACATGAAGAGATAGGGGAATTTATTGACTACCCATCTAAAAAAGCACTTACTGGTCTAACAAGCTTAAGTTTATTTAATACAGTATTTAATGGGCATATACATAAACCAGGAGAATATAAAAACATAATTAATATAGGGAGCATAATCCCTGTAGATTGGGGAGAAAGTGAGCAAGATAAAAGGTTTATACATTACGACAATGGAAGTATTAAATCTATACCAATTCAACATCCGAAATTTATTGATGTGGATACTATTAACGCTAAGGTCCGAAAGTTTATAGAGAAAGATAGTTATAATTACTATAGAATAGCAGTATCTGCTGAAGAGTGTGGAGATGAGCTATTTAGTAAGTATAATGTTACCCCTAATATTATAAAAACTAAACATAGACAAGATAGACTGAAAGATTCTAGTAGTATATCAGACGAGATTTTGATATGGGCTGATATTAAACTCCAAAATGAAAAGATAGTAAGTAAGAAGGATGTTATAAACTTTATGATAGAGAGGATAAATAATGCTTGAGGTAAAAGTTTCGATTAATGGATCACCAATTAAAATACTTTATGCACATAATTTAGGCCCTATTGATGGAGTAGGTAAAGACTACTTATATGAGTGGGAAGCACATTCTCCATTTACCTTTTTGCCTTTTCTTAAAGGAAAACTTACTCATACAAGAACAGATGATGCAGAAGTATTAGTGTATAAGATATTGGGAGAGGTAATAGATGCTAAAACTAAAGAGCCTAAGTCTAAGAAACTTTAGGTCATGGAAGAAACTAGACCTTACGGAGGAAATGTTGCAGGGCCTAGTTTTATTTAATGGGGATAATGGTAATGGTAAGTCTTCAATAAGACATGCTATTGAGTATTTATTTTTTGATACTACTATGGATTCATTAAAACTATCTGAGATTACATTTAACAAAGGGGGTAATTGTTTTATACGTGGGGTGTTTGAGGTAAATGAAAATCTAATTGAAATAGAAAAATATAGAGAACATGATAAATATAACAACTCTACCATATTAAGGGTAAATGATAATAGTGATTCTTTTACATTCACAGACAGAAGAGAAACTCAAAAGAAGATATTAGAAGTATTAGATATAGATTTATTTGAAACTACTTCCTCTTCTATATTCAGTAAGAGGTCACTGTCTTTCCCAGAAGCAACTGAATCCAAACGTAAAGATGTATTGTACAGAATAATAGATTTCTCAGTTTATAAAAAAGCTTATGATGAATCTACGGAGATTATAAAAAAACTTGAAAGAGGGATAAACACCAAAGATAGTGAAGTAGCTATAGTAAATGCTTTAATAGGAAGCATAGAAGAAGACCTACAAGAGATAGAAGATTCTAAAGTAGAGGCAAAGCAAGTAACTAATAGTATAGTTAAAGAATCAAAGGAAAGGATCAAGACACTTAAGGATAAGCCTGTTAAAAGAATAGAGAACAAACTACTTAAGCTTGGGGAACAGTTTAATTTCTTACAAGATAAAAAGAAAAGTAATCCTGAGCTACAGAACAATATAGATAAGCTACAACTTGAGAGTAATAGATATACTAAAGACATAAAGATATTAGTTGATAGAATTACTAAACGCATCACTATGCTGAATAATTCTAAATTTGTATTGAAGACTAAGGAAGATAACCTTCAAAAACTGAAAGAGTCACAATGTCCTATACTATCTATACCTTGTGATGCATTATTAGAGCACTCAACAGATAAAATAAAGGAGCTTGAGGACGAGGTTGGTGGGGGAGAAGTAGCATTAGATGCAGCTACTACAAAGTTACAAGAAATAGAAGAACAAAAGCAGTTTGTTACAAACCAAAAGAAGGAAATTCTACAAAAGATAGAAGAGATAAATACTAAAATTGAGGAAGAAGAAAAAGAAGATGAAGAAGAATCCTCACGACTTTATTCAGAAATGTATGATGTAGGGGTAACACTAAAAGAGATTGAAGATTATAACCATACAACAGAGCTAGAGAGAGTAAGATTAAGAAACAGAATAGAGGCTCACTTAAGTAAGTATTCTGACCTTGTTGATAGCATACGTATTAAGAAAGAAAAGCTATCAAAAATAGTAGGCAAGAAAAAAGAACTTGAAGAAGAGTTAAAAGGGTTAGTGTATAACAAGGCTGTAGCTGCTATAAGTGCAGAGGGATTTAGCCATAAAGGTATACCTAATATGAAAGTCGATACATTTCTAGGGGCTATAGAGGTAGAGACTAACAAAGTATTATCAAGCTTATCAGATAGGTTATCTGTAGATATTGAATCACAATCAGTACTTGAGTCTAAGGAAGTAAGAGAAAAAGTAAGTTACAAGGTAAGACATCCGTTAAAAAAGATTGAAGATTTACATTCTTATTCATCAGGGCAACAACATAGAGTCAAAGTTGCTGATATGTTTGCAATGAATGCCTTGATTAACAAATTTGACTTTATGATTTTAGATGAAGTCTTAGGGCTGTCTCTAGATGAAAGAGGGAAGGAGGCAACTATTGAATTATTAAAGCTTAAGGCAAAAGAGATTGGGTTTATAGCAGTGATAGATCACTCACAACAGTTAAAGGGGTCATTTGATACTGTCTATGATATAACTATGAACAATGGAGTATCAGGTATTTCGATATAAGGAGAATAGATGTTTATAGAATGTGCAGATGGGACTCTTCTTAATTCTGAATATGTGACTAAGATATATATAGAGAAATATACTAAGAGCGGTGAAGATAGGTATTATTTAATGGCATTATTTGAACATACCGCTCATATTATTATACAAGAAAATCTAACTTACGCGTGGGTAATAAAAGAAAGGGATAAATTGAAGAGTAAATTAAATATAATTAACTGTGATATAAGAACTTTAGCAGAGGTTGCATATGAGAGATAAAGAATTAAACATAGCACATAGAGATGCAGGATCGGTTGGGATTACTTGGATAGATTCTATGATTCTATTCGGTCCTGATTCTAAAAAAGAAAGACAATGGATAGGGGTATGTCATTATACTGACAAAGTATATATGTTCTCACCGTTTGATTATGAAAAACCAATTATGATAGTTACTATCAAGGTAGATCCAGTAGAGAAATGGTGTGAGAAATGTGAGGAGTGTGTGTATTTTGGATGCCCTCTTAATAGGTTTAATAAAGAAAAGTTTCTGCTTAAATTTAAAGGGATGGGGGCAGAGAGTTTAGGTTTACCACAAGGGTTTGGTACAACTCCTCTATGGTATAATGATCCAGCTTCACCATTTCATACCTATTGGGGCAAATTACTATCTATATTTAAATGTAAGCCTGCTGGGGGAGAGCTAGTATTTTCTGAAGAACGATACAATAAGGTAGGGCTAATATGATCAATAAAACACAACTAAGAGAAATGATAGATGAAGTAACAGAGTATCTAGGTATACAGAGTGAGGCAGGAACTAATTTATTGATGGGCACTGCTGCACAGGAATCAAAGCTTGGTACTTATTTTAAGCAAATTGGTGGAGGCCCTGCTTTAGGTATATTTCAGATGGAACCTGATACAGAGGAGGATATATGGGAAAACTTCTTACTTTATAATGGAGTTATGAATAGTAGGATAAGAGACTTAGTTAGAGAAGTAGTGGAATTGCCTCTTCTTAAGTATAATATAGCCTACCAAATAGCTATGGCACGTATGCAATATTATAGACACTCAGAGACATTACCTAAAGCAGATAATGTATGGCAACTGGCTACATATTGGAAGAAATATTATAATACTCCTTTGGGGGCTGGGACTGCACAGGATTTTGTAGATAATTTTCAAAGGTATGCTCTTTTTGAGGTATTAGAATGAAAAGAACTTTTGAACTTATCTTGAAAGTAAAGAATTGTGATATAGAGTTTAAAAGAGGTTTAGGGAAAGGTGTAATCTCTAAAGAGAATGTTATGTTTAATATGGATTCAGAAACTATGATGGCTATGGGCTTAATAGACGCAGAGAAAAAACTTATTGAAAATATAATAGAGGTAGAAGTTAATGAAGTGGGATGAGAGGGTATGATGCTTAATAAAAAATCTAAAATAGAAATACATGAAGAGGTAAAAAAAGCTATAGCAGATGAAAAAATTAATTTATCACTTGAAATAATAGAAAAATTAGAAAAGATACATAGAGATGTCTTCTCTACAACAGTAAGCACTGTTTTCTCTGTTCTTGGTGACTTCCATATTCCATTAGAAGGAAAGTATGGAATATGGCAAGATGATGAAGTGAAAGCTGCTACAGAGATAGGAGAGCGGTTACGTGAGTATATAGCTAATAAATCTATAGAGAGCCTAAACGATAAAATAGAAGAGTCTATTGCTGGAGAAGAATTTATCACATCTATAATAGATAGAATTAATTCAATGCAATTGAAGGTATAATTATGAGTATAAGTATAAGTAGTAGAAAAGCAAAAGGGAGGAAATTGCAGCAATTCGTAGCATCTATATTGTCTAAGATAACAGGTATACCTTGGGGTAAGGATGAACTAATAGCGTCGAGAGAAATGTCTCAAACTGGCACGGATGTTCGTCTTATAGGAAAAGCCGCCGCCCTTATACCATTTGATATTGAGTGTAAGTATCAAGAAACTTTCTCTATACCTTCTTGGATAAAACAAGCTAAAGACAATACCAAAGATGATAGAATATGGCTTTTAGTCTGTAAGAAGAACTTTACAGACCCAATAGTAGTGATTGATGCTGTTAAGTTCTTTGAATTATTTGATAGATTATTACATGCTGAGGGAGACTTAGAGTAAATGTTTGGAAGATATTTTTTTATTATTACGATTATAACTATGATAATATTTATGATTTGTGTAGCTATAATGCTCCATAAAGAAGATATGGAAGTAAGTGAAATTATTATCTATGCTAATAATGAAGACTCTACCTATAAAAACATAAAAATTACTGACGTGGGAAATTTAATAGATATTAAAACAACAATGGGTGGGTTTTTTACTCGTTCTGTAAGTATAGTAACTACAACAAAAGGAAAATTTCTTACAGAAGTGATAGCAAATTTTCAATATAACAACAAAGCAACATTATTGCAATATAATAGCAACCGCATATATATAAATATAGGTGATGGAAAAAGATACCGACTTTATTAATGATGAAGGAGATTTATGAAGATAGTACCAATAAATGGAATCGCACGAACAGGTAAAACAACTTTCGTTGAGTTTACACAAAAGATGTATCCAAGGCAGATAGAAATAACATCTATTATAAATGATAGTAAAGAAATCATGTCTGAATGGTTTGGGTGGAAAGGAACTAAGACAGATAAAGATAGAAAATGTATGTCTGATCTAAATGATTTACTAACTTGGTATAATGACATACCAGTTAAACGTATTAAGGAGGAAATTAGTTGGAATAGAGAAAATAATAAAAAAGCTGTTTTTATTATGGCAAGAGAGCCTACAGATATACAAAAGTTCAAAGATGCTTATGGAGGAGATTGTGTAACTATTCTATTAGACAGGGATGTTGATAGCATACCCAATAACCACGCTGATGAAGGTGTATATGAATATCAATATGACTATGTTATAGACAATAATAGTACACTTGACGCTTTAAAAGAGTCGGCTAAATTATTTTGTAAGGATATAGGTTTATGAGAACAACTATTGGTATAGATATCGACAATGTTATTTTTGATACAGGTAGACTTATCTTAAAATATTTAAAAGTAGAGGACGTAGAAGAATCATATAAGAAAATATACACGCATGATATAGCTAAAGCTTTAAGCATAGATGGAGATAAGGTATGGGAAGCTGTAAAGAAAGCTGTTATGGAATGGGGGCCTCCTGAAGTAGACGGTGCGAGTGCAGGATTACAGTGGTTACGAACTCATTTCAATACTATATTCATTACATCAAGGCCAGCTCAGTCAGATATTGTGGCAATGACTTATAATTCTATCTTCAACCTTAATAGCTTACCAACTCTTATAGAATTTAAAGATAGTCCTGATTGGAAAAAGTCACATATAATTAATCATTATGACATACCACTAATGATAGAAGATGATACAAGACATGCTATAGACATCTTATATAACACCGATGCAGATATTTTATTGTTTGACAGACCTTGGAATCAAGGGGATTGGGTGTCTAAAGATTTCTTAAGCCGTGTAAATCGTGTGTATTCTTGGGAAGATGCCTGTAATTATATCATGGTAAACTACAAAGGAGATATAGAGTGTCACAGTTTAGAGGAACGGTAAAAGGTAATAGAGGAGAAGCTTCACGCTTAGGCACTAAGAGCAGTGGGCTTATGGTAGAAGCCAATGGATGGAATAAGGGGATAAGAGTTATTTGCAATCATGAAGATAATCAAGATGTATTTTATGTATGGGAAACTGGAGGAAGTAATAGAAATACAGTACCAGAACTTATTATGGAGATAGCGGATGATAGTTAAAATAACAAATGAACAAGGGTATTATGATGCATTATTTGGAATAGGGTTATCATATGGTATTACTTCTGATAAAAACATAAATGATTTATCTAACGAAGATTGGATAAAACTACATGGAGTAGCAAAGAAGTTATATAGTAAACAGGGAGGGCATAATAAATTTTTAGAGTCTATGCAAGTATGGATAGACATTACAGCACCTAGATACTGGTGGGCTGAGGCAGATACTTATAGACATATTAGTAAACAAAGTGCATCCACAATTCATACATTAACAAAGAAAAAATTAACTCAGTTTGATTTTGCTATGGCTATACCAGTTACTTATCTTCACTATCTGAATAATATAATAGAACAAAAAAATTTAAAAAGAGCTAAAGCGTTACTTCCTGAAGGCTTCTTACAGAGGCGTATGGTAAAAGCTGATTATAAGTCACTACAAAATATGATTCATCAGCGTAAAAATCATATATTGGAGGAGTGGGCAATTTTTATTGCATCAATACTATCACAAATTAATCACCCAGAATTCTTAGAGGTATAGAATGTCAAGCAAAAGACAAAGAAAAAAGAAAGTTATTCTTACAAAACCTGTGCCACTAACTTTAAAAGTAAAGAAACTATACCCTGAATCAGAACTACCTACTATTGCTTATGAAGGAGATGCTTGTTTTGATTTAATGTCAGTAGAGAATATAGATGTTGATCCATTAAAGACAGAGGTAGTGAAGACAGGATTAGCATTTGAGATTCCTGAAGGCTATATGTTATCGATA
>Ga0207997_1001116_pt1 | contig 13900 bp, 33 predicted proteins | sample AntAceMetag02UKN_FD_184777 | JGI IMG/M metagenome (GOLD analysis project Ga0207997, IMG submission 184777) | Saline lake microbial communities from Ace Lake, Antarctica - Antarctic Ace Lake Metagenome 02UKN (SPAdes) (version 2) | ecosystem: Environmental > Aquatic > Non-marine Saline and...
AGGGATGGGGATATGAACAGCAACGAGTGTACATTGTGCCGGAGAACAATACCGGAAGCCGAACAGTTATACCCCGGATTAGCCCACCCTTGCCGTAGATGCTCTTTGCTGATGAGAGCGCAAGTGCCGGTTCGCATCATTCGTGACGGTTACTCGTTCAACCTTGACCGTGATGGACAGCGGGCAAAGATAGAGACGTTCATAGCCGATGTTGCCAGCGGAATGTGGGGGATCATCCAAGGCGGGAACGGATCAGGAAAAACAACCGTGTCAACCATCGCACTTTGGGAACGGATTAAGACGGGAAGGCATAACCCAAGGTTCATATCGTTCGAAGAAGAGGGTCACAAATATATAACTGGCGGTTTTCACAAGAGCGATATATTTGACGGCTTAATCGGAAAGTTTGACACAGAGAAAAGACGACTTATCCTTATCGACGATCTTGGACGTGAGCCGGATGGTGGTGATCTATTCAAGCGGTTAATTGCTCACTGCGACCGCGAAGAAATACAGCTAATCATAACAACAAACGCCACCAAGAAAGAGTTAAACGTGGCATATACAAACTACGCAGTCAGCCGTCTGTATGGCGGTGGTGGTGCTGGAACGAGCCACCTATCGCTTGAAGCGAGTGACTACCGTAAAGACAAATTCAGAAAACAGAAGGAGGAGAAATAATGGGCTGGAAATTCGGAATCATCATCTGGTGCGATCACGCAGATTGCAACAGGAGACTTTCATTTCCACAATCAGCCGGAAGCGGAAGCACATCGTACTTGAAGTTCTACGTTGAGCAATGCGGTTGGTCGTTCAAGGCATGCACAGAGGGAGACAAGTGCCTCTGCCCTAACCACAGGGAGGAGAAATGAAGGCAGTAATCAAAGGGGGCGACAAGGTTCGGTATCATCCGATAATCGGAGACCCCAAAGACGACGGAAAAATATACTCGGTTTTCGGCACACAGTACTTGGGAAAAAGACGGGTTGCTTTTCTTAATGGGAAAGTAGGATGTGTAGCAATCGAATCACTAACCAGAGTGAAGTTGTAATAGCAGAACAGGAGGAGAAATGAGCACCATACTGACATTCGCAACCCCCACCGCACGGAAAGATCACGCCTGCGGTCTGTGCAGAGGAACGATAACAAAGGGCGAAGCATATATCTATACCACCAGCCTCGAAAACGGCGAGTTTTGCACGTTCAAATCACATACCGTTTGCAACACGCTGGCGGTCAAGTTTGGTGCTGACGATACAGATGACGGTGGAATGGACGATTACGGGTTTCTCGAAGAGGTGTGGGTTTATGTTCGTGACAACCCAAGCGAGCGCGATCCAATATTCACGGCAGACGAGGATGCGTACATCAGGGAACTACACACGAAGGAGGAGAAATGCCAAGACTAACTTATGCAACCATCGCCATCAGATTAGCTCGCACATCCCGGAAGCCTCACCGCTTCTGTCTCCTAATGCGTGACCAGTGCGGGCTGTCCTTCGGGGACTGGCAGGCTGTGTTGCGGGGAGAGGTTGCACTCAGCGACGAGATGATCAAGGCGATAGAGCATACTGTATTTCGTAACGAGACCGTTGCGCCGATTGATGCGGTGAGTGTCAAGCCGTTGACTGTGGCTGAGTACAGGCAGGGGATAATCGACCGCCGTAATGAGCGGGCAAGAGAAAAAAGAGCTAACAAGAAGGAGAACGACAATGGATGAAACAGTAATGAAACACAGAATGCCTTCACGGTTTATCATAGTGGGGAAGTGTGTGCTATCGCAAGTAGTTGGCGGTGATGGGGGTTATACCCGTGTCACTTTAGTTGACGGTAACCAAAATCACTGGTGCTTCCGCATACCGTCTGATATGAGAGCAAAGCATCTTGTTAAGGGCGGATGGGTATATAAAATCACAGGTCACTATCGGGAGAATATGATTCCCGTAGTTCACAGCATGCGGTTAGAACAGGACTCGTTGGATATGGCGAAATCACACGGTGAATATACAGGCTTCTCAAATCCTATAACTCAGCTAATGGATAATAGCATGAAGGCTAACAAGAAGGAGAACGACAATGGCTAATCCGAGTGATGAAGAACTATTGATGCTTGCCCTCCGCTGGGCGAGAGAACCGCAACCGGACTTGATGATGGAAGTGGTTCCGTCAACTGCAAAAGAATACCTGCTGATGCACGGATGGCAATACGCTTTCAACAATACAGTCAACGGGCAGAGATTCACCCACAAACGGAGCGGCTTTGGAGATGCCTTTGTAGTGACATCGCAATCGTCCCCGGATTACGCTCTCCGCACCTCTGAGCTGATTCGGACGGTCGCTGTTGTGTCCCTGCTGTCTCAGTTCGATATTTGGGCTGAGATGATACCAGACAACAAGAAGGAGAACGACAATGGCTAATCCAAGCGCAGAAGATTGCCGCAACGCACTTGATCAACTCAATGACGTGTTGCGGGATGCTGGATTTTGTTTCAACTATCCACCATTGCCAGTTTTACGAAAGTACTTCGCCTGCACCTGCGGGACGTGCAAGTGGTTCACCTATCCAATGGACGGTAGAATGCCCCGTGCCTTCTGTGACTACCGTAGGTGTCCCGTAAGTGAAGAAAGCCTTCACCCCGAATGCCACGAGGTGAAAGATGGCGACTAACTGGAACCCACCCCATGACTATTACGAGCAACCCGAATCAAAGCCGATGTACTGCGCCGATTGTGGAGCGGTAGTAGCTGGCGACGAGTGCGAACTCTGCGGGTGTCAATATCTGACCGACGAACCACCGCTCTTTGACGACAGAGGCTTCGATGAGTAACCATTTTGTTGACATCAACAATAAGGTCAAGAAAGAGTTGCATTCCGATTCAGTAGTGCGTATATTAGACGTATCAACCTTGTGCAGAAGGTATAACCAACAATGGCGTATTCGGACTTTGGGAACTGCACACCCATCGACCGGGTGCGCCTGTTTTTTTGGAGTAAAGTAATGCAGATAACAATTCACGAGTGCGATTACTGCCATAAGCGGGTTGAGATAGATCACCGCCTCCCCGCAGGGTGGAAAACTCTCTCGTTTTACACGGGAGGTCTGGCGGGGTATGAGAAACACGCTTGCAACGATTGTCAAGACACGCTGAACTTATACAGGCTCCAAAAAGAGGAGCAAGAGTTTAACAATAAAGAGACGAGGGCACAAAGAGATAAAGCGGAAGCTATAGACGCAATGTATGCGTCACAGATGGCACAGAGGGTACAGGAGTTGCCAGTGACGAACAGCAAGGGCGGGGATCGTGTAATTACCCCCGCCGACACGGAAGCCCTTAGAAAGGAAAGCAAGCAATGATATGCGACATTGAAACATTTACCCATCGCCACTACCTTGCCGCCAAATCACTCCAATATGTGGGTTACTCTGTCAAGGTCAACGTGGAAGAGAAACACGCTTGGTCAAGTACAATCCGCAAGCAGATGAGAGAGGAGGGCTGGTTTCCGGTCTTGATTGAATCCCGTGATCTTGGTTTGGAAGCTGACGAAATAACATTCTCACTCCGTATGTCCGATGACGGGAAAGATGTATGGGCGGTAAAGAACGGCTGGCGTTACCCATCAGATGACTGTCTTGCTCTTATTCATAAAGAGCATAGCAAGGCTATTGACGCTTGGATTGCCGAACTGTTTGCACAGATTGAAACGCTAAAGAAGAAGCAAAGGGAGTTGCGATAGTGTTTAGCAAAGATGCGCAAGGAGTGATAACCATCACGTGCTTCGGCTGTAATGCCGCCATCGTCGTGCCGGCGGGGAAGGAACTGAAAGCAAGGTTGGTCAGGAAAGGCTGGCTGTACTTAGACCCTACTGAGGCGTATTGCAAGGTTTGCCGGGCGAACGAGGTAAGGAAGAGCGGGATGGGGCTGTGAGCGAACAGATTGACAGGCTCAAAAATAAGCAAAGGGAGTTACGATAGTGTTTAGCAAAACCGGAAAGACCGCCGCAAGGCGTACCGACGATCTGCGAGGTTTGATCGCACCATACCACCCCGCTGAAGGGGTAAAAGTAAAAACTCAGGAGAACATAATGGATAACTATATTTCAGCAGTAAAAGTAAAGACCGATGTTGACGACAACGCCGTTGGTCACACTACAAGAGAGGTGATTAACGTCACCCCGCAAACGACATTAGAGGAGTTGGTTAGCGTCATATCTGATATGTATGGGAATGATTACTACTCTGGTGATACAGTCCATAGTGACGGAGGCGTGATAGTTATATCACTCACCCGCAATCTTAATGGAAGGCTACAGATAGACAACGCTCCTGATCCCATCCAACACGAGTTTTCTATCACGAACACCTTCAAGAAACACGAGGCTGACAATGGATGAAGTAGATAAGATCAAGCGATCTCGCCGTAGACACTCAAGCAGGAGAGTGTTTCTCCGCCGTGTAAACTGGTTTGTTCGGCTTACTGAAAGCGAGGAAGAAGTGCAACGTGCATTAAAGGGGGAATCTTGGATGTTTCTAAGGAGCACAAGCCGGTGGTGTAACTGCTGGGCGTGTAAGAAGCCAAGATACAACCGAAGGACGGACAACAAAGAGGCGGTAAGCAAATGGCGTGAATAGATAGCGTTTGGGATTCAACATCTGCAACCATCCAGTTTAGCAACCGCAAGGTGTTCCTTACCATTGATAAGGACAAGGAAACAGGCAGGGTAGTGCGAGTAGACTGGCACGGGAGAAAGACAGCAGGCGAACGTGCCGAGCTATTCAACCTTGTAATCAGCTATCACAACTGCCGGATCGCCGGTATGCAACCAACAATGACTGTCGGGAAAGAGCCGGTAACAACGTACTGGGCTCCGATCAACGGCGAACGGACAATGTTCCGCAACTTGCCGGACTGCATCGAGGCACTAATAAATCAGGCGAACAAACAAGAAGGGGAGGAACTATGAACTACATATGCTATAAGTGCGGATACTGTCACTACGGAAGCACCACCATAGATACTGGAACACCGCTTAATTGGGAAGTAATCCCAAGCGCATCAACCACAGGGCAGGATCGGTATGTCTGCCAGAAGTGCATAAAGAAAGGAAAGGAACATAGCAATGAAAATGGCATACTGTAGGTTTTTTGACGATCCCCCGACCTGCTACTCTGTAGCGGAAGACACCTATATCGTCTCTCAGGGTACGATTGCAACAGGCGGAGAGGGCAGTAAGGAGGAATCAATCAAGCGATGGAACTGGATCATCAAGGAGATTAGGCGGCTGAAGATTACAATCCAAGAGCTCTTAAACGAGTGGCAGGTTGGCGAGGATTGGGAAGATTTCTTCGGTCGGAAGGAACACGGCAATGGCTAAACTACTGACGATCACGGCGACCGTTGAACTGACGGACGAGCAAGCGTGGAACTACATCAGTTACGATATAGAATATATATTCATAACTGTGGGCAAGGAATTAATCGGGGAGCTAATAGATCGTGAAGTTGGCGGTAAGGCTCGTGGAATCAACGTCACCACCAAGATAGAGGAGGCGAAGTGAGCACCATAGACTTCAGCTTGACCATCCCCCACATTCCTGTTCCGTTTGCAAGATGCGAGGGCAACGGCAAGAGGCGATTCACCCCCGATAGACAGCGTAGCTATATGGAGTACGTTCGCATATTGGCAAGGGTAGCTTGGAAGCGCAGACCGTTACTTACTGGCGCGGTTAAGGTTGACGTGGTATTCTTTATGCCCCGTCCTAAGTATCACTTTGATAAATTGGGCGTTATCAAGAAGCAGTATGAACACACTCCGCACATCGTTAAGCCAGACCGTGACAATCTTGTCAAGCTCTTGTATGATTGCCTAAGTGGTATCGTCTACAAGGATGACTGCCAGATCAACGATGGATTACCGCAGAAGGTTTATGCGGGGAGTAACAACCGCTGTCGCACGGTGGTCACGGTGACGTATGAAGAACACGCGGAAAAGTAATGGGCTTCGACAACTACTACCCGAACCGGAAAGACCACCGCAAGCCGTACCGACGATCCAAGAGGTTTGACTATCACTGCCGGAATCACGGCGGCTGTTCGTGGTGCGAGGGGAATAGGCAGTATCAGAAACGACGGGAAGCAGAAAACGCAAGACAACAAATGATGGAACTAAAACTAAACGAGGAGCAAGAATGAAATCAGAAAGGTACGTATCCCGCAAAGACAAAGACGGGAATATCAATATCAGCTTGGTCACGAACATAAGACCAGACGAAGATATACCCATCCCGACAATACTGATTAACGACGATCCTACTGGAGACAAGCGACGTGCCCTTGACAAGCTATTGCAACAGGTCCACGAACGCACACGCGCTCACTGTATGATAGAGGATCGGAAAGCAAAGGACAGCAACCCACGCTTGATCAAGTGCGATTCACCAGACTGCTACAATATGGTTGAGCACGTGCATCACGTCCCTGAGTCTACACCTCCGCTTGGGCTATGCTATGAGTGCTACGTGGCGGAGATGGAGAAGCGGGTGGAAGAGGGATACCAGCCTATCCCATCAACACCAGAAGCACTTGACGGGGAATGGCTCGTGAACATCGACGACCCGAACTCTGCCGTTGTGCCGGTGGAAGATGGGCATCATTGGGAGTGCGAATCATCAACCGATGGCATCATCACTCACCACGAATCATCATTAGAACAGGTCAAGCAAGGAGCCACAGATTACATAGCATTAGGGAGAAGCGACATGCACCCAATGGCGGGCTTGCCACATGACTTAATATTCACAGCGGAGGTTGACAACGGCAAGCGGTACACTCTTTGCAATTCCGTAGTCGTTGCGGGTAGCAAGGTGGTAAGCAGGGAGATCGTCACGAGGAAGTACGAGGGGGTATCTGATGAGTAACAAGATCGGATGGACGGACGTAACCATAAACCCCGTCATCGGCTGTAGCAAGGTATCAATCGGGTGCAAAAACTGTTACGCCTCTGATATGGCATCACGCCTATGTATGACAGCTACAACCCCACAGTATATCGAAGTAGCTAATAGGCAAGGATGGAACGGTGAGTATTGGTACGCAGGATATGATCGTACCAAAGAGATGTTCCGCAAGTTGGGGAAAATCCCTAAGCGGGTTTTCGTTTGCTCAATGGGCGATCTCTTCTATGAGAAAGTTCAAACCGTAACAATCCAGTTCATCTTTGAATTGATGGGACATCACAAACAGCACCAATTCATAATCTTGACGAAGCGACCAGAACGGATCGAAGAGGTGCTATACGGTCAAGATGGCGATTGGTTTATGGGTGGTGGTGACTACTTAGGCAACGTCTATATCGGTACATCGGTTGAGAACCAAGAGCAGGCAGATATACGGATTCCTCACCTGCTGAAGTTCAAAGACAGCGGGTGTGATGGTTGGAAAGTTGGAGTATCTTGCGAACCACTGCTCGGAGCGATTGATCTGTCTCCCTACATAGACAAGCTGGACTGGGTTATTGCTGGAAGCGAGACGGGAAAGAACGCAAGACCCGCTGAACAATCTTGGTTCGAGGGTATCTGCAATCTATGCGAACGCAAGAGCAAGCCGTTCTATCTGAAGCAGATGGGATCGAGACAAGGAAGTAATAACATCCTATTCGGAAAAGAGTGGCACGAAACCGCTTGGGGTAAGTAATGGATGACACCATTGCCCGGCTTGAAGGGCTGATCGGATGCGTAACGGTCGTGGTAGATCAGCTTACAGAGATCAATCACGAATTGGGGATTTCCCCCGACCTAAGCGTACTGTCAGCAAAGACGACGCGGGCGGAGATCAAGAAGAAGCAGAGTATCATATTGTTGGGATCAACAAAATGATCATACTACCCGCTGTCGCTCCAGAGATAACTTCATACTTAGGCGTGATGGATAAAGAAGCAGAGCTAAACCATCTTCGGTAGTACAACCACCCAACAGGGCGAACAATAAGGAGAAAGAGATGAAATTAAGACTGGTATTTAAGAGGTCTGTATTTATCAAAGAGGTATCTTATCTGAAAGAGGATATACAGACACTTGATATAGATATTCCCGCGGGACAACTGAAAGGGGATATGCACTATATTCACGACCCTTCCACAGGAGATGACATTAACAGGGAGTTTTTACCGTCCTTAATTGGTGCTCAGTGGTTAGAGGGTGGTGACGGGAAGTCAGCTGCTGTACAAGACGGCGAAATTCATCCTCCGGCGAAAGGAAACCATCATCAAGGTGGTCCTGTCGGTCATCCTGCTTGCGGTGGCAATAGCCGTATATCTATCAGCCCAATAGGGCAAGGAGCCGCACCTTTGCGGCAACCAAAACGAAGGGAAGTACCAATGTTTGAAGGAATAGTGGGTGCATCACTCTTAATCTCAGCTATCAATATGTGGATACTGAGGAATGACCTCAAGAAGCTCAAACAGGAAAACAGGGAGATGCGTAATCTTCTCGATGTTGTAATGAGAAGGCTCTGTAACAAGTAGTAGCACCAACAACGGGGAGGCTTTCTCCCCCCAACCGCCCACAAGGGCAAATAACGAAAGGAAGTAAAAAGATGTACAATGCAACAGGAAGTACACCGAAAGGAAGTACACCAATGTCATCAAGAGCAATGCCCGAATACCAATCTCATAAAAAGGTTTGGGCACTGAAGATCAAGTCAATTCAGTTTGATGGTGATCTCCCTGAAAACGAGGGGCAGGAATCGGATGGAAGTGCAACGTTCATCGCTGAAGAGGATGGATTCGCTCCCATTAAACTGAGCCCTGAGTATATCCATAAGCACAAGCCACAAGCTGGAGGGTACTACGTAGTCTATGAAGGTGGCTATAAATCGTGGTCTCCGGCAGACGTGTTTGAGGCTGGAAACACTCGTGTGAGGTAGCACCAACAGCAAAGGGGAGACTAATCACCTCCCCTTTGCTTATCATTTTGTCGATGTCAACAATATGATAGCAATCGCTTGACTTTGCGGAAAGAGTTCCGTATATTGAATTAACCCTACCGGGTTGGTGAAGTGGCATCACAAGTGGCGGCTGAAAAGGTGGAACGCCTGCTTATAACAGGTGGTCGCACAACACGTATCACTAATCGTCGATTCGATTCCGACACCCGGTACAAACAGCAAAGCCCCGTCGTAATGGCGGGGCTTCTGTTTCAACTACCGAGCATTCCTCGTTAGTTCAGTTGTCAAGGAATCCTTGTCAACTCAATAACCCCAAACTACTTTAGTTCCAGTGCGAATGTCAAGATGGATAAAGGACTTGCCTACACCGATCCCACTCCAACCATACTGAAGCGCAAGGGCGATAAGGTTTCTTCGGTCAACGTCGCTTTCACAACTAACATCAACCGCTATCCCTTCAATGTGCTTGGATTTAGGCGCACTGTTCTTTATCTTCGCGTTATATACTTCGCACCTTGCTCCGCTGTTTATCCGTATAGGATGCCCGTAGGCTTCACGTAGTGCGTCCAGACGGTCACGGCATTCATCCGTGATGTTTTCACCACACCCGCAACGGCAAGCCGTCTCGGACGGTTTGAAGTAGATTATCATTGATTACTCCTGTAGTTATCCCACGTTGACCCGCCGAACGACTTGACCATCTGAAACATAAGACGAGCCCGTTGTCTGTAGAACCATCGCACAGTGACGTTCAAGTGGACGCTGTTGATCACGGATACCATTAACTGATAGAACCACTCATCCGCCTCCGCTTTCGTTACAGGCAACTTCTCACCATCAAGCTCGACCATCCCTTGAAAGTAAAGAAGATCGTGAACGATAGCCGGAAGCCGGTAGATTCCCGTTGACCCGAACAGCCTCGGCAGTAGTGCCCTGATCCACCAAGGAATAGATGCGAAGTCAGTATAGAACGGAACAATAAACGTCCGAGCTATATACTGTTCGCCAACGAGTACCCGCCACTCTTCCACTATCTGCGCATCACCTGCATCTAATGCCGATTTTGTTATAGGCAACCCGTCAATCCACACGTAAGGATTGAGCAGTGCCTCGTCCTCCATCCTGCGCTTACTCATTTTTTCCTCTGGTGGATAGTATCATTAGTTGAGCCTCCGTTGCCATCATCCCGTTTGACAGGTGAACATACCCTGCCTCATAAGTCATTCTGCCAGCGTTCACCTCCGTCTCTATATAGATACGATAAGCCTCTTGGCTGTGAAGAATAGCGTCTATCCCACTGCGGTCGGTGTGACAAGAACAGCCAATAAATAGTAAGCAAATAGCTAATAAGCAAATTTTCACTGGTCAACCCTCGCTATATCAGTGCCCTTCTTCTTGGGGGTGACGACCGAGTGACCTTGCTGTCTTGCCTCTAACCTTGCAATAGCACGGCTTATCGCTGACAGTTCCCGCAAGATAGGCTCATTGCAATCACGAACCATCTGCCTCGCTTCAGCACGCGTCGGGCACTCCTTGATCGCTACCGAGTTGTCTCTACATGACCTTGTATTTGTAGCTACCAGTGAGTTTATCTCAGTATCAGTTAGCTGTATATTGCCATTGATAAACCCCGTTAGTATAACAAGTGCCACTGCTCCAAGAGTAATACTCTTAGGGTCTCGGATGTGCTCTTTAGCTGTCTTGCGTCTGCGCTTCTCTTCCATTGGTAGTGCCTTTATGAACGTTGGTTAGGTGTTAGGATCGGTTAGTGTGTATCCCTGCTCTGTGAGCCAGTCCTGAAAAGACTGTTCTGTAGACTCAGACTTAACGATGGCATCTGGAATGTCTCCGTCATACGTTGCGAAGCTCCCTGCGAATCCATCTCCATCTTCGGATGTTACTGGGATTGTCGCCTGTAATGTATCGCCACCTGGCAACTCGTAGACATCAGAAGTAGGCATTACGTAGTGCATTGCTTTGGTCATAATGCGAGTCCATATTTAAGGTTCAGATAGGATAAGATCAGCGCAACCTCCGCATCAGACTTGACATCTGTGTAGTGGATGACCTCAAGGGCTATGTCGTTCACGCCGGGGGAGGCCGTACTCGCCGCCTCTCCGTAATTCAAGTCGGCATTGAATGATACTACATTGGCAACCCGATTGGTCTTTGTGCCGTTATGAAAAAAGTCGATCTCAGTGACATTCGGTCTCATTACTGACGTGTACGGAGTGTTGTCCGCAATGTCAGCTACTGACATCCAGCCACCGGCAATGTAGGTTTCATAATATTGGGTACGAGCCGTCCGATACAATATCCACCCCGTTGTATTTCCTGCCATCCAGTGCGTTCCTGCTTCTGAGACAGTAGTCGTTTTGTAGAGCAGTATCGTTGTGCTGGAATTATCTGGTCGAAGCGTAGAAACAAAGAAATCATCTGCGCCGTCAAACTGCATCCCAGCGTGTCCATTGTACACATTCAATTTCAATAGCGGTCTCTTGGATGATGTTGTTTGTACAAAATTGTCACCCGTCCCCGCCATATTATCCCATCGGTAGACGAGATCGTCTTCAGCTGTTGCCGGAGTAGTTCCATCATCCGTGTATTTGTCACCATCGCCATAGACCCAAAATGATAGATTGCTTAAAGCCGCTGGACTCCAGCCTTCAACCCCTCCGTCCTCACCGAACGGTCTCATCGGTTGCTCATTGAATACTCGCTCAGGTCTCCCGACTGCCATCACCATCAAGGCAACGGTCACGAGGATTATTAGGCGGAGTTTCAAGCGCATTAGTTAGTTCCCCAAGTGACGAACGTTATATACGAAAGGGTCTCATCTTCATCTCCGAGTCTAATGAGCCTTATCTGAAGCACATCGCCCGCAATCGGGGTACACCCCATAGGGTTGGTGTCTGAAGGATCGTAAAGAACCGACCAATATACCTTATTACCCACGTATTCGTTTATCCCACACGATGAAGCTATAGATGATGCTTCTCCATCTGTACGAGTAGTATCAACATACAGAGGCATCCAACGAGTAGATAAATCAAATGTACCGTGCCTAAAGCGATACTGAATTATTGTACTGTCACGGGTGTCGTCAACTGCAATCAAGCCAACGCGTAGAACCCCGTTAAGGTTGCCAAAGACAACACCTGTAGTCATATCAACCTCAACAGTATCCTCTGCGGTAAGCTCAACAGCTGCAATACTATCTCTAAATGCAGGAGCAGGATTGCTAAGAGTAACGCTATCTTCAGTGTTCACCGTAACCGCACCAGTGATAGCAGGTAACACGTCTATAGATAGCAACTTCCTTTGCTTTGTGCTGTCCACATCGGCGGTAACTGTTCCCGTAATAGCCGGTAACACGTCAACGCTAATAAGTTTGCGAGTGTCCAAGCTGTCTATCGTAGTAGTTAACGTACCAGTGACAGGAACAGCCGTCCGTTTATCCGTACCCCAAGCAAATGCAAGCATAGGGATTAGCAAGAGTATGATGATTAGATTTTTCATTATTGATTGATTCCCATCACGGTTACAGTTGATTTGAACGTGTCGATACCAGTAGAAGTTGATATTAACCTAAGATACAGACAACCCGGCACATACATAGGATATACCCGACTCACGGAGGCTGTAGTTGCAGAATCAGATAACCCAATGACATAGCACGAGCTATCAGCTGTCGTATAGATAGTTGATCCGATTGCGTCAAGCGAAAGCTCGTAACGCATTGTGCCTATGTAAGCACTGTCACCACTTATACTATCGTTGTCAACGAACACAGCGAACTCCCTTGCGCCAACCTTCATTATAAGGCGGTTTCCCGTCTGCGTAGTTGCATCGAAGTCATAACCCCATTGCATCCAAGCAGTTGAGCAAGACGTAGCACCGTTGAACGTGTCTATGAACGTATAGCTACGGAAGGTGTTCTGCCCGTTGGTAACGTCCTGTGTGTTGTTTAGCGTAGCATTCGGGTCTTTAGGAGTAACCGAAGTTGCCCCAAGAACGATTGCCACTATGATCAGTATCGCAAATGATACTATGATTTTTTTCATTGGACTTCCTTAATAGTATGGTTTTCTTGGTATCTTAGGTATAGGCTTTACGCCTGTTGACTTATTTAGAGAAGCCTGTACACGGGACAACAGTATCTGATCGTTCGGGTGTTCTCTATTCCACTTGTTTAGCTCAAGCTCTGCACGAACAGGACTTGCCCTAAGCAATGACTTTATCTCGCTGTACTTCTTTCTTCGCGTGTTATCCTTGCTTGCGTATGTCTGCGAAGATCCCCCAAAGAACTCAAAGCCACCCGCAAGTACTGCTTCCTTTAGACCTCCACTCTTGTATGCGTCAAGAGTGGACTGTATCATAAGAGTAGTCATAGTTCCAAGAATAGTCTCATACCACACGGTTTTATTCCCTACGATGTCCTCGCCTGTATACAATTCAATGGGTATTGTCCACGTAGGGCTCATTTTGTATTTCAAGAAATCTATCGCCATATCAAGTGGATTCTTGTCTCCATACCGAGAACCGTTGCCATCCCCCGTAAGACCAATCCTATCTGTTCCGTAAAGAATTGCCCTAAAGACAAGTCGCATAACAGGCTTCCATCCACCCAACACATCAACCTTAGTATTCCCGTAAGAGAACGTCAAGAAGTCAGACTCGTCAGGGTCTAATCCTATCTTGAAGCCTGCGGCGGCGGCAGTCCCATATACGGCGAAGATAAGCAGTGCTGTACTTGCAATGTCCTTAGCCTGTTCACGTAAAACCTTATCCCTTAATGCTCCTTTTACACCATACTGCTTGATAGCAATAGCAACTTGTTTGCCTACATAATACGGAGCCTGTATGCGTGATACACCAAATTTAGGAGCATAAAATATGCTGGACAGAACCTTACCACCAGTAGTACCTATGTTCCCTAAGTTACCTATACCTGAAGA
>Ga0207997_1001117_pt1 | contig 13895 bp, 33 predicted proteins | sample AntAceMetag02UKN_FD_184777 | JGI IMG/M metagenome (GOLD analysis project Ga0207997, IMG submission 184777) | Saline lake microbial communities from Ace Lake, Antarctica - Antarctic Ace Lake Metagenome 02UKN (SPAdes) (version 2) | ecosystem: Environmental > Aquatic > Non-marine Saline and...
ATAATTCAAGTTGGAATGAAACTCATGCAGATACTCTTTATTATGATATAGGAAATAGTTATGGATATTGGAACGATACTTTTGCTACTTTTAATAAAACTTACGCAGATACTTTGTATGCTTCTACTGGAGCTGGTAATTCAAGTTGGAACGAAACTTACGCTAATACTTTATATAGATTACAATCTTGGGATAATATAACTGGACTACCAACAGCAACACCTTCGGATGGAGATACAACTCATTTAAGTTTAGCAGATGAAATTTATGATTGGGTTATTGGATTAGGATATTCACTTGTTGGATTTACAACAGACCAAAACAATGAATTGAATACTACTGGTTCACCAATATTTGTTAATGTATCAGTGGAAACACTTTATGGAAATGGCGACCCTGATACTTATATTAATTGGACTGGAGCAACTGGAGACCAATTAGAAATCTTTGCTGGTGGAGTAAGCTTTATACATTTAATTGAAGGAGCGGGGGATGGAATTACATTTAATCAAGATTCAAATGATATAGATTGGAGAATTGAAACAGATACACTTACACATGGATTGGCATTAGATGGAGGAACTAATAAAGTTAGAATGGAAAACTATAGTAGTTGTACTTATGTTTCTACAGATGCTACTGGAATATTAGCTTGTGAAACTGGAGCTATTGGTTCAGACAATAGTTCATGGAATGAAACTCATGCCGATACTCTTTATTACGATATAAGCAATCCATACGGATTTTGGAATAGTACATTCGCTTTATTTAATAAGACTTATGCTGATACACTTTATTATGATTTAGGAAATAGTTATGGATATTGGAATGATACTTTTGCTACTTTTAATAAAACGTATGCGGATACTTTGTATGCTTCTACTGGAGCTGGTAACTCAAGTTGGAATGAAACTCATGCAGATACTCTTTATTATGATTTAGGAAATTCTTTTAGTTATTATAATTCAACCAATCCTCAACCTGATTCTAATTATACGGAGGATGAAATTGAAGCATTTATATTTGACGATGATAATACAGCAAATCTAAATATGTCTACATACAATATTACAATGGGTTTGTGTAATCAGTATTGGAATGGAACTTGTTTATTTGTGAGTTGTCCAACAACAACTTCAATCCAATGCTAAGATGAAAAAGTTATTTATATTTTTGATTATAGGACTATTCCTAATTAGTTTTATCTCAGCAGAAGAATACAAAGAAGTGAAATATAATGAATATAAGATTTTATCTCAAACAAATTTAGAATTAGCTTATGATGTTTCATTCAGCAAACCAGATATAAACGGAACAATTACCATTTCGGCTTGTGTAGAAAATGAGACTAAGGAATTGATTGATTTAAAAGTAGATAAAGAATGGTATGAAAAGATATATGCATGGATTATTGGAGATAAATCAGACTATAAATATATAAATTATACTTTTATTGCTCCAGAACTTTTAACAATAGAAACAGATGTAGAAACAAGTTCTTTAATAAGATATAATGAAAGTACAGAAATACCAATAGAAAAAGAACCAACAATAGAATTAGGAGAAACAAAAGAAATTTGTTTTAAATATTCAGCAAATCCTTTTGATACTCCTTATATAAAGTTAGGTGATAACTCGATTATAATAATTCAAGATTCAGATTGGATTACAACTTCTACCTTAACAAACGTAACCGCCGAGACTGGACTTTCTAATCATACTCATTTGAATGTTTCTAATACTGCTCCTTGGGATAGTTTAGTTGGCTATTGGTCTGCGGATGGAGATTTGGCTGATACTAAGTTGACTACTGCTTATGATTGGTCGGGTGAGGGTAATGATGGGACGATGGCTGATGATGCTGTTTCAACTTCTTCGGCTGGAAAGTATGGGAAGGGGTTTTCGTTTGATGGGGATGGGGATTATGTTGATATGGGAGAAGTTGAAGAGGTAGAAGGACTATCCCAGTTTACTATAGTTGCTTGGTGGAAACAATCGAAAATTGAGGGTAATAAAATAATTGTGTCAAAAAGTAATGCTGCTGGACAATTAACTTTTAGGTTCTCTGTGGGGCAAAGTTCCAATTATGAAATTATCCATTTAGTTACTTATAATGATGATGTGTATATAGGTACACATTCGGGATGGCTTACATATGACTCTGGTTGGCATTTCTCTGCAGGAGTATATAATGGGACACATTCATATTTTTACAATAATGGACAGCTAGTTGGAACGCCAACTGCCAATGTTGGTTTAACAAAAGATAGCAATAGTGCTTTTCGTATAGGAACGGATGATGATAATGCTGACTATTTCAACGGCTCAATAGACGATGTGATGATATTTAATACTTCTTTAACACCAGCACAAATCTTAGAGATTTATAATAATCAGAGTGCGAGGTTTTTGGATACGGGGACGCAAGACATAACTAATCAAACTTACATGAACATTTCTACTGGGAATAATCGAGTTAATGTTTCTACTCAAATTCAAGAATTAATGGGAAGTGATATTAACTTAACAGTTGGATATTATAACGGAAGTTGGTTGGCTACCGACCCTCAAACAATAAGTTCTCTTACTAATTATACTTTTGTTATTGATGATGCTTCAACTAATATAACGCTTAATTATACTTTTATCGCTGGAAATGATACGACTTCGTTTTATACTCCTTTGATATTGGGGGATATTTCTGTTGAGAGTTTTACATTTGTAAGCGATGGAGATAGTTGTACTTATGATGTTGGAAATTGGGAAATTAATTGTGCTGATGATTGTAGCATAGATTCAAATGTAGATTTAATGGGAAACAATTTTTCTACTTATGGAACTGGGACAATTACTTTAACAGCGAATATAACTAATTATACTTTGAGAACATTTAGGGGAACTGACTCTAATAATAAATGCGTTATTAGTGGGATTGGAGGGTGGTTTCAAAGTAGTGGATAAGACAAACTATTCTAAGGAAATTAGAGTTTATATAGTTTTGTTTTTTATTTATGTAAGGCAAAATGAGTTACCACTTTGTAATTTTAGAAAACCTTAAATAATAATTATTCTTCAATAAAATACTTAATTTCGATTAAGTGATTGTGGGCTTCGGTCCACAATTTATACTCTCGGTAGCCCATAACTATCGAGGGTTAAGGACAGGAGAATGGAAAAACAAGAAGAGGATAGAATAAAGGAGAAGGTGAAGTTCTTTTACTATGAGAAGTGCAAAGTTCACGTTACTAGATTTGATAAAACTTTTTGGAGGGGATTTATTACCAGTAAAAAATCTGATGAAATTTGGAATTTCGACGAGGATAAAATAGGAGAATGTGTATTATTTATTTCTGACATACATGATATTAATTTATTTAGGGAGGAAAGAAAATAATGTATTGTGAAAAGCATGTATGTTTTTACGAGGGACATGTTTGCCCTAAGTGTTTGACTGGGGAGGATCCTTATTTGAGAACTCGTGACGAGGTTGCTAATCCTAGGGATTGGAGAATTTTTCAGAAGCGAGGGTGGGTGAAGAATGGTTGAGGTTATTAGTAAGGATGTTGGGGAGGTTAGGGAGAAGAGAGGTGGGGAGTATAAGAAAACTTTTGAGGATTATTTTGAGGATTGGATTAAATTGGAGATGGGTGTTAATGGGAAGTAATCCTGATGAAAATATAAAACTAACAACCGAACAATCAGTTAAAGAATTAAAAAAATTGGTTGATTTAGAACCGTTAGAAGCAGAAGATTTTATAAAAGAATTATCAAAAAAATCTGGTTATACCGTTACAAAACTAAAAGAACAATTTAATCGCTACAAAAAGAATAAAAGAGAACGTATAGAAAAAGAATCCAAAAATCAACCAACAGAAAACCTTTCACAAAAAATAGGAAATGCTTTTGATAAAAAAGATTTAGCAGAAAGAATTATTGATATTCAACCATGCTATTATGATAAAGCAAGAAGTTGGTGGTTATGGAATTGGTCGGAAACAAAGTGGGAAAGGGTTGATGAAACAGATATTCTAAATGCTGTAGATAAACAAGCAACAATAAATACAATTAATTCTAAAGAAAAAAATGAAATGATTGAAGCATTAAAACAAGTTTCAAGATTAAATGCACCAGAACCAATAGGAATAAATATTGTTCAATTTAATAATGAGATAATTAATATTGAAACAGGAGAAAAAAGAAAAGCAACTCCGATGATGTTTGTAACAAATCCAATTCCTTATGAATTGGATGAAAATGGTTTTTTTGAAACACCAACAATAGATAGAATATTTGAAGAGTGGGTTGGAAAAGATCATATACAAACACTTTATGAAATTCTTGCATATTGTTTAATTCCAAATTATCCTATTCATAGAATTTTTTGTTTTATTGGATCGGGGCTTAATGGGAAAAGTTGTTTCTTAAATTTATTAAGAAAATTTGTTGGAACTTCAAATTGTTGTTCAACTGAATTAGACACTTTATTACAAAGTAGGTTTGAAGTTACAAGACTACATAAAAAATTAGTTTGCCAAATGGGTGAAACAGATTTTAATGAAATGAGTAAAACTTCTATTCTTAAAAAAATATCTGGTGGAGATTTAGTTGGGTTTGAATATAAAAATAAAGACCCTTTTGAAGAAATTAATTATGCTAAAATAATTATTGCAACAAACAATCTTCCAACTACAACTGATAAAACTATTGGGTTCTATAGAAGATGGATGATTGTTGATTTTCCAAATCAATTTTCTGAAAAAATAGATATTTTAAAAGAAATACCAGAAGAGGAATACAGTGCATTAGCTGTTAAATGTTCATTTATTTTGAAAGATTTATTAAAAAATAGAAGTTTTACAAATGAGGGTTCTATAGAAGAACGAATGGAGAGATATGAATCAAGAAGTAATTTTTTAAAACAATTTATAGATACATTCACAGGAGGAGATATTAATGGATATATTACAAAAGCAGATTTTTTTAAGAAATTTTCTGCATGGTGTAAAGAAAAAAGATATAGGGAAATGAGTGATTCAAGTGTTGGGGCTGCAATGAAAAAACTTAACATTGAAAGTGGGAAGAAAAGTTTTGATTGGGCATATGATGGGAAAGGAGGTCAATTAAGAGTATGGTTAGGATTACAATGGAAAGAATAATCCAAAAAGGCAGGGTAGGCAGGATAGACACCCTAACCCCACTTAGTTTTACATATGGAAAGTATAGTCCCCCCCCCCTGTATATCCTGCCTACCCTGCCTATTTTTACTAAAAAGTTCGCACAATCCAACTCTCCATAGGAAATGAAGGTGTCAAACAAATGAAACAACCTAAATCAATAGCCGAAATTCAAATCGAAGAAGCAATAAAACACATGCATATTATGATAACCAAGCAAATTGTAAGAATTGAGGATGCACAATATTTAGTAGGTACAGCATGTAAGGTTTTACAAAAATGTGAAGAGCTACGGCTTTCGAGAAATAAATGGAGATTAAGGGCAGAAACAGCCGAAGCAAAATTAAGATGAAATGCCCATATAAAAACGGAATCTACTGTTTTCATAGATATAATGATATATCTAAGAGTTCACATAGAAGAATATGTGGGCATAAGAAATGTGAGAATTGTGTATTGTATTTAGAGTGGAAAGAGAATTTTGAAGAGGATGGGTGGGAACCACCAACTAAACCAATAAAAGCCACTCAGGATAGCCCTAAACCCCTATAAACACCATGTCACAACCAACCACACCACAGAGATGTAAAATATGTAAGAAAATATTAAGATTACAGAATCAATCAAAATTATGTTCACATCATTTAAGATGTAAGAATCAAAAATTATTATTACAAAAAAGGCGAGAAAAGTTTTGTAATAAGTGTGGAGTTGCGTGTAGTGGAAAATTATTAATAGAATTAAGAAAAAATTATTATTACGGTTTTTGTTATAGTTGTTTTGAAAAGATTAGATTATTACCAATAAAAGAAATAAGAAAAATAGTATTTTACGATAAATAATGATTAATACCGAAACATTTAAATATAGGTAAGTATTAATAAAACTATGAAAAAAAGATTAAGGGTGGTTGCTGGACAATCTGTTGGGATCACTTTCACAAAAGAAGAAAGAGAAATCAGTAATATGGAAGTTGGGGATATACTTGATTTAAGCGATATAGTGATAATTAAAAAAGAGGATAAAAAAGAAGATGGGGCAGGATTATTTAACGCAGTTAATTAAAAAAAATGTTTTTAATAGAAACCCACAAGAAAAAAGGTTTTTTAAAATTAGAAAATTAAAAGTTTTTATTGGAAAAGGATTATTAGTTTATTCCGCCTTACCATTATTTAGTTTTTGGGCGGCTGTTCCTGGGATGATGTTAGTTGGTATTAAACCAACTTTGTGGGCTAAGGTTAAATTAAATGATTTTAAACAATGGAGGTCATTAAGATGAAACATACTAATTTAAGTTTATTTGGAGTAGCTGGTGGATTGTTTTTAACACTTGGAGTTTGGTTTAGATATTTTATTTTATTTCCAGATTCAGATAAAGCATTATTTTTCGGGATGATTGGATTATTAATAATTGTTGCTTCATGGAATTATGCGGGGAGAGTTGAATTAGATAAGGAAAATAAAAAACAAGACATAAGGATACAATGTATCGAAGAGTTTATTCAAGATGAGGTGGTAAAAAAATGAAATTAGACCAACACGAATTAAAGATTTATATGAACGATAAATATAGAGAAAGGGTTATGGGTTTTATGACAGCACAAGATATAATTAATGAGGTGGAAAATGAATAAATTTTTAAAAATAATCTTTGCCGACGCTGTAACAACAGCAGAAAGAATTGTTTGTATTTTTAGTGCATTGTTTTGGGCGTGGATAACTTTTGTTTTTTTACAATTCTTTTTTTCTTTTATATTAGGAATTTATTTTTCACTATATGGAATGTACCCAGAATCAATAGCATTGATTTTACAAAGTAGAAAATTTACAACTCCATTAATTTATATAATTTCAATATTTATTTTCCTTACAAGAATTCCACTTTATAAAAGAAGAGTGATTACAGAATCAAAAATAAAACTTCCAATTAAAAAAAATATAAAAGAAAGATACAATGAGGAAATTAATAATCTAAATAAAATACAGGAGGAAAAAATGGCATTTGAAGAAATAGAACCAGGGATATGGACACCGAAAGAAGAAGGTGATTCTATTACTGGGGTATTCATAAAAGCAGAGAGTGAAGTTGGACCAAACAACTCAATGTTATATCATATCGAAGTAGATGGAAAGCCAGAATCTATTTGGGGATGTACAGTTCTTGATCAAAGAATGATTAGTGTATTACCTGGCGACAAGATTAGAATAACATACAAGGGTCTTGGCGAAGCTAAGGGTGGTGCAAAGAACCCACCAAAACTTTTCAAAGTTGAAATAGATAGGGGATAAACAAATTATTAACCGTCTTTAATTTATAGACGGATTATACTCATTCGGGAGATTAAACACACCTCCTTCATAACGAAGTCACGTGAATGAGATAGTGCATTATCCCGATAATAAGCCATCGGGATAATTTATACTCACTCAACATAACCATGTTACAGGGGTTATCTTTTTCCCCTACCTCGACAAAGTCCCGTTGTGGGTGAGCAACGGGCATTATAATATGAAATGCAAAATATGTGGAAAAAGTAGAAAGGGAACTGAGATGTCAAGACATCATAGAATACCCCAGAGAGAACGAATGCAAAATGAAGGAAGAGGAGTAACTTTAATGTGTGTGTATTGTCATAGAATATTACATCAGGCGGAAATATATGGGTTATGTAAATTACCTAAAGAAGATTCTCATTCTATTAATAAGGAGTTATTAAAATGAAATGTATATTATGTGGAAAAATATTAAAACTTAATAATAAATATGGAGCTTGTTCAAATTGTGGAAATAGAAGTTTAAGGCAATTATTAAAGGATGGAATAATTAAAAATGAAATGCTTAAAGATGATTCATTTTCTACCAAGATTGCGAATGAGGTGAAGAATGGATAAGGAGAAATGTACAATAAAACTTAACCATGATTGTAAGTATTGCAAGAAAGCAATTTATATAAATCAAAATCCAGTAACTCTAAAAGATGGTTCATATCATTTAAGTTGTATTATAGAAAAAGAATTGGCTGATTTACAAGGTGCTTATGATGTTGCTATGCAAGAGATTACTAGATTAAGGAAGCTGTTGGGATACGATTCCCATAATGTCCAGATTGCGAATAAAGGAGGGGATGATGAATAAAATAATATTAGATTTATGCGGTGGAACTGGATGTTGGAGTAATCCTTGGAAGGATGCAGGATATGAAGTAATCGTTATGACTTATCCGAAGTATGATGTTTGCAAATGGAGAGAATATCCAGTGATAGTAGAATTAATAAAATCTAATAGGATTTATGGAATCCTTGCAGCCCCACCGTGTACTATGTTTAGCATAGCCAGAAACGATAAGACAGCGAAACTACCAAGAGATTTAAGGGAAGGTATGAGATTAGTTAATGCTTGTTTGGAAATAATACATGAATGTTTATATATTCAACATAAGCTATCTTCTCCAGGCTTGAAATTTTGGGCTTTAGAAAATCCATACGGAGGTTATCTAAAAAGATTCTTGGGGAAACCTAGTTTAATATTCCATCCTTATGAGTTTGGAGATCCATATACAAAGAAGACATCTTTATGGGGAGAGTTTAAAGAATTAAAAAAGAATCCAGTAAAGCCAAGGGATTTTGAACATCCAACAACTAAGGGGGCTAGGGATTTTGTTTCATGCGTGGAACACTATGCAGACCTGAAAGAAATCCCAGATGGGTATAAAGAGCTAACGAGATATAGTAATAGGAAGATTATGAGAAGCATGACACCACAGGGATTTGCCAAAGCATTTTTTAAAGCTAATAAAAGCACGACGCTTTCTTTGAAGAAACCGAAAGAAGAGAAGATTGATGACTTTGAAGCAATATTTGCTGCGAGTGAAGATCAAAGAAGAAAAGAAGAGAGTGCGGGTAATCTAAAAAAGGAGTTGCAAGATGGAAACTGAATTATTAAATACATTAATTAGTTTTGGAGCAGGGTTAATAGTTGGAGCAATATTAATGTATTTATCACACTATTCGCAAATTCTAAACTCTGCGAAGGGAGATGAAGATGGAAGCTAGTAACGAAGATTTAAGATTAACAATTTTAGGATGCTTTAGATATTCACTTGGAAGAATGACATATATGCCATCTCATACAGTTATGATGATAAAAAATAATAAAGACATATTTAGAAAACAAGATTGGGAATCATTTCAAAAAGAGATATTGGAATGTAAGGATTTAGGTATGGAATGTGACAGAAACACCTGGAAAGAATTAGTGGATTTTTCCATTACGCAATCTCATGGTAAGAGGTATAATAAGGAGGATTCTAATTAAACAAAATGGCTAAAAAACTTAATGAACAATACGATGCATATTATGATGATAAAAAAGATGTTTGGTTAGAAGGAAAATGTGATGATGTAAATTGTAAATTTTGTAAAAACAGACCAAGTAAACCAAGCGAGGTAAGGGAATGAGTTACTGTCAAAGATGCGTGGATGAAAATCCAGAGATATGTATAAACAAATCAGATAGGTTAAGTGAATGTTGTGAGAAATGCGGAGAGAAATTTAAATATTCACATGCAATTAAGGAGACAAAGAAATGAAATGCAAAAATTGTGATAAGGAAATAAGAAGTGGTATGTGGTGTTCGGCGGAATGTGCTGAAGAATATTATAAGAAAGGAAATTCTTATGGATATACAAAAGCAAAAGATGGTTTAAATAAATTACAAAGGTTCAGACCTTAGACTCAAGAAATATGAAAAGAAAAAAATTCGCATCTAAATTATGCAACTATATGGAAAAAAGAATATTAGAAATTTGTCAAAAGTTTATGAAAGGAAACGTAAATATGGCAAGTTTACCAGCTTTCTGGATGGGGTTAGAAGGAGATATAAATTCTTTTTTAGAAGATAATAAACTATGGGTTAGGAAGACAAGTGAGGTGGAAGATGAGTAGAATATTTGATAGAAAGTTAAAATGTGGATGCCTCATTAGTTCCGATGGTGGCGGAGCATTAATGGATTGTATGTCTGATAATTGTAAATTCTCTGAATGGATGAAAACAAAAGATTATCAAAAACATCTAAAAGAAATTGAGGAACGTAATTGAATGAGAAAGCGTAGAATAGATACATTTATATAGTTAATAATATTGTATATAACATGGTTAACACAAACGAAATAATAAAAGCATTAAAGAAAGAGAAATACGGATTAAGTATCACAGACTTCGTCGATAAAACACAATTAACAAGAACACAGATTAGAACAGCAATATCTTTTTTACTTGGTTCAAAAGAAATTATAGAAAGACAAACTGGTATGGCTAAATTATATTTTTTGGTGAAAAATGAAAGAAACACATAATGAATTTATGGAAAGAGTAGTTGAGGAATCAAGAGAACCAACTCTTGCCGAGCAAACTCACGATGCACTAAAAGACGACGCAGTATACAACAAAGCCGAGGTGGCAGAATGAAATGTGAACATGAATGGGATGTACTTTGTTCTGAATCACTTTGTCTAGAATCTAATTGCAATCATAGAGGGAGAACATGTACTAAATGTGGGATAGATAAACAAGACGTAAAACAAAAAGGGGGCGAAGAATAATGGGATACTCAACAAATTTTACAGGAAAGTTAAAATTCAAGAAAGAATTGACAGCTACACAATTAGCTTATCTGAATACTATTTTAGGAAAAGATAGAAGAGATATTGGTTTTGAGGATGATGGTAAGGTTTATGAAAATAAAGACGATTACTGGTATCACATAGATTTAGAACTTACTAAAGACTTCTCTGCATTAGAGTGGAATGGTGCAGAAAAGACTTACTCATTAGAGTCCATTGTTAATTTTATTACAAAAAGAATGAAGGCTCAATGGAAAGATTTTGAATTAACTGGACAAATGTCTGCACAAGGAGAAGATGTAGGGGATAGGTGGAATTTGGTTATGGTTGATGGAAAAGCGGAGAAACAAGAATTAAAAACCATGTCAAAAGAATGTACCTGCCCAAAATGTTCTAAGAAGATAAAGAGTGTATTGTGTTCTGAATGTGAAGAAGAAGTATTGATAGGAGATTTAAAATGAAGGACGCATTATTAGGACAGGACGCATAATGGGAGAGTTTTATAGGAATTGCGATTGCAAACAATGGAAAGATAATTGTAATATCATAGATTCAGCAATCATAATGTATGGATTAAGGGGTGGAGAAAAATTAAAAGATTTATTCTTTTATTGTCCCTGGTGTGGAGAATTACTAAAGGACGACACAGATGTGTCAGGAGAAGAACAATGATTAAAATACCAAAATATATTGATTGTAGAAATCAAAAAATAGAAGTGTGCGATTACTTTATGTGCAAAGATTGTAGAGAAACTTGTGCTTATGCTAGAGATATAAGAGGGATAAAAGAAACTGGGATCGGGGCGATGGTTGAAGAAGATGTTGAGAGGACGTTCACAAAAGAGCCATAATGCATAACATTTAAAAAGGTCAGCGACGTGGGTATAATAAGAAAAGTGATGCAATATATACAAAATGGCGAAATTAATTAAATTTATATCAACAGAGGAGTTTAGGAAGGTTCTAAAGGCAGAAAAGGATAAAAAATACGCACTAGCTTATATTTTAGCATTTGGATCAGGATTAAGAATATCAGAGATTGCTGGGTTACGTGAACAGATATGCCCCGTTTGTAAAAAGGGGCTACAAGATACTTCTATTGTTAATTCCGAGAAGAAGAAAGTGAAGAAGAAGGAATGTGTTAATTGTGATAAACTCTGGGATTCTACTGAGTGTAAGCGTTCTAAATATATTTGGAAGATTAAGCCGATTGAGGCGGAACAAGTGAATTTAGAAACGAAACAGATTAAAGTTTTTGGAAAAGGTGGTAAGGAGAGAATCACCGTTATTAATCCTTTATTCCCAATAAGGGAGAATATGTTGAGAATGTTACAATTGAGTGTTTCTAGGATATCTCTTCAAAGGAGGTTTAAGGCACTAACAACAAAGGTATTGGGTAGACCTTTGAATTTTCATGTTTTAAGGCATGGCTTTGCCAATCACTTCTTAAACGAGAGAAATCCTCCATTACCAATGCCTATGGTTCAAGGGTTTGGAGGATGGGCGAGGTTAGATACGGTGGGAATATATGCTAAAGCTAATCCTAAACAAGCCATTGAGAAAGTTTGGGAGGGGTTTTGATGGTATATCCTAAATTTAAAGCAAAAGAAGAATGTGCCTTTCCAGAAAGATTAGATTGTAATGGAGATACTGAAGATTGTAAGTTTAGATGTGAGTTTATGAAATATGATAATTCAAAATCTATCTTTGATTCTACTAGATGGAGATGTATATATAAAAAAGAAAATGAAAAAAATAAGGATTTGTAAAAATTGTAATAAAGAAATAGAAAATCCTAAATGGAACCAGCTTTATTGTTGTGATGGATGTAGGGGGGAAGATTATGATAAGAAGAATCAATTAAAAAAGAAGCAAAATGGATGTGTTATTTGTGGTTTTTGGAGATTTACTGAAAGTCATCATATAATAAAACAAATAAATTGGGGCTCTAATACTAAAAATAATTTAGTTAATCTTTGCCCTAATCATCATAAAATGGCAGATAGTTGTAGATATGGAGAAGAATTTTTAAAATTACTAAAAAAGAAAACTGGAATGGTTGGAGAAAGACTTTTAGAAGAAGAAATACAAAGGGTTAAAAATTATATTTTTAAAAGACTAGAGGATGATTGGAAGGATTTTAACAACGGAGATTTTAACGAAAACTCTTATGGTTTTAGAAGAGAACATAGGAATTTAATAAACCAATGGATTTTTTATGATGTAGCTCATAAAACTCCAGAATTTGTACATTTTACATCACTAAAAAAAACCATCGGCGAGGAGAAGAAAATCTAAAGTGATGCAGAATAAGCCTTTTGTGAACACCACAATCTTTATATAGTGGTGGTGGTAGTTATTATAATGAAGACGAGATGTCTAAAATGTGGTTATGAATGGGAAACTAAATCTGAACTTATCTATATAACTTGCCCAAGCTGTCAACGAAAAGTTAAAATAATAAAAAATGAAAATACTAAATAAATTAAATCCATTCTATGGAGAGAAAGTAGAGAGAACAGATATTATCTGCTTAACAATAGCATACATTGGAGTTGCCGTTCAAGTATTGTTGGGATTTAAATTTGGATGGTTTTGTGCAAAATAAAATGAATAAAAAAGGATTATTTGGAATATTGTTTATTGTTTTAATTTTAATAGCAATGGCATTTGGAATTTACTTAATGCAAGTAGGATATTTTAAACCAGCAAAAACTGCATGTGAAGAATTAGGATATACTGACGGAGTCTTTAATCACAACGGAGCTAATATAAATTGTTATACTGTTCCGTATGAAATAGAGTGTACTCGCAATATAAAAGAAGGGTTGGTGTGTGAAAGATGAATTCAAATAAACAAGTTAATATTTGGAAAAGGCTAACAATTATATTATCAATATTTTTAATAATATCAATAGGACATACAATATTAACTTACAAGAATTATGATAGTGAACCATTAATAAATAATGAAAGTCTTGAAAAAGAAATGTGTACAATGATTACAGCAACTCCAACATGGGTTAATGAAAATAAAGAAATAATTGGAGTTGGAGTACAGCCATTTGGGAACACATCGGATATAGTTATTGATGCTTT
>Ga0207997_1001118_pt1 | contig 13892 bp, 12 predicted proteins | sample AntAceMetag02UKN_FD_184777 | JGI IMG/M metagenome (GOLD analysis project Ga0207997, IMG submission 184777) | Saline lake microbial communities from Ace Lake, Antarctica - Antarctic Ace Lake Metagenome 02UKN (SPAdes) (version 2) | ecosystem: Environmental > Aquatic > Non-marine Saline and...
TATTTCATTATTTATTCCTCCATTTGTTTTCGAAAATATGTTCTGATATGTGAAATATAGTCTTGGTATAAAAAATCTGTTAGTTTTTTTACTTCTTCTAATTTAACATATGTTGATGATTTTTGTAAGTCTGTTTTTAATGCATTTTCTCTTACTACATAAAAATCATCTTTTTTGTATATTAAATCAAGTTCTAGGAACACTTTAATCGCATATTTAAGTATTAGTTTATCATATTCTATTCGTCTTAATAAGAGGTCAAGCTTAAATTCATGAATTTCTTTTAACATTTGGTATATTTTACCTAATTCTGGTTTATAAACTAGTTTATTTAGATTAATTTTAGTTTTTCTTGGCGTAATGACAATGGTCTTCCTTGTATAATTATCCATGATTAGTGTGTTAAGATCATTTTCTAAAAGAATTGAATCATTCAATTCCCAAAAATCATTCAATATCCACTTTTTGTCATTATGGTAATCTTTAGACTCTCTAAGATCTAATACTTGAAGATTCAAGCATTCAACATCTTTGATCATTAATTGGATTCTCTTATGGTTTCGATAATTATTTACATTTAAACCAGCAACCAAATTAATGTAATCACCACTTTCTAAAGAATAATAATACTCTAAACTATTGAAATGTAATGCATCAAATTTTTGACCATGGCAATCTAGAATAAGTTTAGTGTGCTTACCACCTAAAATTTGTTTTTTAGAAACAATCAAGTCTTTAAATAGATATGTTGCTGTAAAAAAAGAACGGTCTTGAATGTTTTGTATTGTATCAATTTCTAATTGACATAGGTCTAGTGGCATATCACATGTTAAAACAGGTGCTTTGCCTTCCAATGCCAAAGAGTTAAGGCCTGATTTTAAAGCTTCGATTTTCTCTTCTCTAATTTGTAATCCAGCTGCTTGAGAATGTCCACCATATCTCAATAAATATTTACTGTTTTTATGAAGCATTTCTAATATGTTTTGATCACCAAACGAACGCATTGATCCCTTGGCAACACCTTCTGGATCTATTGTCATGATTAGAGTTGATCTTTGATATTTCTCAACAATTTTTTGAGCACATATTCCTAATACACCTTCATGAAGTCCTTGGTCCGCTATAACAATAACTTGATCATCAGGATTAACAAGTTGTTCACAAAGCTTAAACGCTTCTTCTGTTAATTTTTTTCTTGAAGAATGATTTTTCTCTATTTTTAGAATTAGCTCATTTACATCTTTATGATCATCTGTTATTAACAACTTAACAGCGTCTAATGCTTTTCCTAAACGTCCACTACTGTTAATTTTAGGTGCTATTTTAAAAGAAATAGCTGTAACATTTATGATATCTAGATTAGAAAACTCAATTAATTTTTTCAATCCTAAATTGGTTGTTTCTTTCATCCTTTTTAATCCAAGATTAACTATTGCTTGATTTTCATCCTTCAAAGGCATTAAATCAGCAATTGTTCCAATCATTGCTATGTCATAGTATTCATTTGCTCTATCACCTATTAACGCTTTAGCAAGTTTAAAGGCTACCATTACTCCAGCGATATCTTTAAATTCATATTCATCACTGATATGAGTATGAATAATTGCATAAGCATTTGGTAATGATTCACCGAATTCATGATGGTCTGTGATAATAGTATCAATACCAGCTTCATTTAATGCATCGACTTCTATATTACAGCTAACCCCGTTGTCAACAGTAATCACAAGTTTGATACCTAACTCTTTAATTTGTTCTACAGCTCGCAAATTTAGACCGTATCCATCTCTAAATCGATTTGGTAAGTCATAGTACACTTCTGCGTCTAATTGCTTTAGCGTGCGATATAAAAGCGCTATAGAACAAATGCCATCACAGTCATAATCACCAAAAATCATGATTTTTTCTTTGTTTTCAACAGCTTCAAAAATACGATTTTTAGCTTTAAGCATATCGTTTAATTTAAAAGGATCAATTAAGGATTCTTCTCCTAGTGAAAAAAAATGTTCGTAATCAAAAATATTTCTATTTCTAAGTAGAGTGGCAAACACTTTATTATTAGGAACTATCTCTTTTACTTTGGATTTCCAAATATATTTACTTTTTAACAAAATATCACGCTTTCCATTCAAAGTAATCATTTAAGAATTACTTAATAATTAAATTATTGTCTATTAGAATTCCTAAAACTTTAAAGAAATATCTAAAGAGGTGTATGAATGTGTTAATCCACCAACGCTTATACTATCAACACCTGTTGCACAAACAGATTTAATTCTATCAACAGTCATATTTCCACTAGCTTCTAATACTTTTTTACGTCGATTCAACATAACGCATTTTGTCATAAGTTTATTTGACATATTGTCTAGCATTATAATATCAGTATCTGAGTCTAAAGCTTCTTTAAATTTTTCTAGAGTTTCAACCTCTACTTCAATTTTCATATCTTGACCAACTTTAGATCGAACAAACTTGCAAGCCTCAATTATAGAATTAGCAGCTTTTAAGTGATTGTCTTTTAACATAACCATATCTGATAAATTCATTCGATGATTTATTCCACCACCATCAACAACTGCTTGTTTTTCAAAATACCTTAAGGTAGGTGTCGTTTTTCTTGTATCAAGTATTATCGTATCAAACCCGTTTGTTTCATCAACAAATTTCTTTGTCATTGTAGCTATACCAGACATTCTTTGTAGAAAGTTTAAACCAACTCTTTCTGATTGAAGTATAGATTTTGTTTTTCCCTTAACTTCAGCGATTACCTCACCTTTAATAACTGAATCTCCATTATGTTTTAAGATAATTAATTCAGTATTAGAATCAACAATTTCAAAGACTTTTTTGCAAACTTCTATGCCAGAAATTATACCATTTTCTTTTGCAATAAACCTTCCTTGAGAAACTTCATCATTAAATAAATAATGACTAGATACATCAATAGTAGGAATATCTTCTTTTAATGCTTCTTTGATTTTACTAATCATTTGTTTATTCATATTATTTGTCTCCTAAATCTAAATTTAATTGTTCATGATAATTAAGTTTTTTCGTGCTTTTAACTAGCTTAATCCACTTAGCGCTTCTACCTTTGCCTAACGGTCTAATTTTATCTTCTTCCTGAAGTCTTTTTAAAGTTCTATTTATTGTTGAATCTGATATTAATGGATGTCTTTTTCTGATTTCATCTTTAGCAAAAACTTCATCTAGTTTCATTATTGTATTTTCTATATAGTCTGATTTAGATATTTCAAGTTTTGACTCGTATTCAAAATCTCTAGCCTTTTCAGACAAATCAAAATACAACTCAGTATATATTTTTATAAACAATCTAAGTAATGGCATAAGTTCAGATAAACCTTCCGTCCATTGAAACTTGCATTTGGCCATAGCTTTATCGAAATCTTCCTTATATAAATGAAGTTTAGCAAAAAACGAAACATAATTACAAACGATAAATCCTTCTTGAATCATTAAAATATACAATATTAAAATACCAATTAAATTGTTTCTATCACCAGTATAAATATCCATATTAATAAAATCAACTATTAAGTTCATATGAAGTATTAGTGGTTCAAAGCTATCTTCTTTCTTAACCTGTTTGAATTCTTTGATTAAAATTTCTAGTTTTTCTCGCATTGAACCTGATTCTTTAGATAATAAAGAATGAGTATATGTTTTATATCTGCGATATTGAACCTTTTCTTTTGATGCCTGACTGAACAATAAACGAACAAAATCATTAACTTCTGTGACATTTAGCGCAAAAGGCTCTACATTTTTTTCTTTAATTTGTCTAAAAATGTAGATAATGTTTTTATACAATGTTTCGGCCGTATTCTTTGGAACAGTAGATTCTAAAAGAAGTGTTCTTAATCTAGATTCTGTAATCTTATATCCAGGGAAAAAAATCTTGAAGAACGAATAGCCATCTTGGTTAGCCACTGAATTCGAGATATGTTGATAACTAGCAGAAAAAAGCGATTGATAGTAATCGTTTTTTCCCATTTGATAATAAAGTTTTGTGGTTTTAAGAAATACGTCATTTGGAACAGGATTTCTTTTAATTGATTTGATGCAATTCATAGTATCACCTTAATAAAAATATAGTATAATTATACTCTAAAATACTCAAAAAACATAGTCATTTGATAATATTTGACAATATTTACAATACAAAAAGACGGTTTTAAGCCGTCTTTAATTTTTTTTGAGTGCTTTAATTTAAAATTTTATTTATTTGTTCTGTTTCCCATAACATTGTATCTGAGAAAAATGTGCTTGATTCATAGTCAGCACTAGTAATTTCACTAAGTCCAGCTAGGTCAGAAACATCTATATCATCCGATAAACATGCAACATAATTATGTTGGAAATCCGCTTCAGAAAAATCTCCTCCTATAATAAAAAGAGCGTTGTTATTAATGTAATCTGAGTCGATACTTATTGTTAAATTATATACTGTAACAGTGTTATTAACTTGTGAGATCCAGTTTTCACCAATATATCCTCCAATATTCAGAGTTGTTGTTGCTTCAACATTTCCTAAAATATGTATTTCTGATTCGCAGTAATTATCACGATTAAAACCAGAATGATTATTACCAATGAATCCTCCAACAGATACATCTTTTTTATCAATAGTTACTGTAATATCACTTATAGATACATTATTTTCGATATAGATGTTTACATCATCAATATCGTCTTCATATCCATAAAGCAAACCGCCATAATTATCGCCGATAAATCCACCAATATATCCTAAGTATTCATCCAAACGAACTGTAATAACCGTTTCAGAATAATTATTAGCGACATTGCTATTGAATGTTTTTCCTATCATTCCACCAATAAATGGAACATTGTCTGAATCCAGTGTAATTGTACCGGATACTGAATTATTTAAGATTGTGTTTGGTTTAAAATCAATTACTGTAGTCAAAGCATCTATTGGCGCTTGACTTAGTCCAATTAAAAGACCTACATAGCTATTTGATAGCGTATTGTTTACATCTATAACTCCTGTGACAGTTACATTTTCTACATTACCTTCTGTAAAACCAGCTAACCCGCCAACATAAGTTAAGAAATCTGTTTCAAATATAATTGAAACGTTTGTGAGCGTTAAGTCCTGAATATTACCAGATACTCTACCAAAAAGTCCATTGTAAACAGATTGATCGCTTGTAATAGTAACATTAGATATTGTGTGATTGTTACCATCAAAATTACCAAGATAAGGAATATCATATGTTCCAAGTGGAATCCATTCAATTCCAGAAAGATTCAAATCAGCCATTAATATATACGATTTAGTCATGTCAATAGCTTCCAATTCTGATGCTGTACTTATTTCTATATAGTTTTCTGTATCAGCTGTTAATTCTTCTGTAGTAGTTGTTGTTTCTGCTGGACTAAATATATCACAGCTTGTCAGGGAAATTCCTAAGAATAACACTGATACAAATAATAGTATTTTTTTCATTTTATCATCTCCAAAGTGTATTATATTATAACATTATGATAGCTTTGTGTTAAAACAAAGTCTGTTGAACTACTTGATCATCTAAGTCTTCAGTATCTTCTTCGTTTTCTTTAGAAGGCTCTACTTCTTCAAAAACTAAGTTCTTATTACTTTCAGTTTGGTTACCTGACATGATCTTTTCAAGTTCATACATTACATTATCAGTTTCTGGTTCTTCTTGACCTTCGCCTTTAGAATTAGCTAATTTTTCTAGAATATCGTTTACTTCAATACAATTTTCTCTATCGTAAGTTAAATATGTTGGGTTTTTCTTTTGTGAAATATAGGGTATTCCATTTTCATATCTGTCAGGTTTTAAGTCATTTGCAGGAATAACTACACCCTCTTTCTCACCAATTATTCTAATTGTAAGATTGTCTTTAAGCCTAAAGATATTTTCACAAATCATTTGTTTAAATAAGTATGGATTGCTCTTAACTGTCTTTAAATAACGTTTTCCTTTTGCGGGTCTGTGGTTAATATCAATATTTGATGTGAACTCCCTAATTAAACCACCTCTATTTGTTAAGAATATTACTTCATCCTTATTAATGTTTGACGCATATTTTGCAGATATCAAGAAATCGTCTCTTAGATTTATCCCCTTAACGCCTTTAGCATTTAGAGATTGCACTGGAATTTCATCGATAGTATATTTTAGTACGTATCCATTTTCAGAAGCTAATACTACAAATCTATCAAATGACTCTTTTAAATCTACTGAAACAACTTGGTTTAACTTATTTGCAGGCATACAGTTATATGTCCTATTAATTCTTGTTTTTTGAAATTCATTTAAAGGAACTTGTTTAATTTGACCTTCTTGATTAGCTAGCAAAATTAATTTATCTTCTTCAAATGATTTAATAACTATAAAGTCTATAATTTTTTCTTGAGCCATTAAGTGTGCAAAATTCGAAATATATTCACCTGTTTCACGCCATTTACGATCAGGCACTTTATAGGCAGGTAAAATTATGTAGTTACCAAAGTTTGTGAAACATAGTATTTGATCCCTAGTATTAAGAGTGCATTGTTTTAACACCAAGTCATTTTCTTTTAGTCCGGTGTTTCCTTGTGTAGCTTGGAATGATTTTAAAGATGACCGCTTAACATAACCATCTCTTGAAAAAACAAATTTTACTTCTTCGTTTTCTATTAGTTCTTTAATATCAATTTCTACCCTCTCAACTTCATCTTGAATTTCACTTTTTCTAGGTTGAGGATATTTTTCAATCAATTTTTCTATCTCTTGAATAATTACAGATTCTAATTCATCTTCATTTGTTAAAATCTTTTGAAGTCTTTTGATTTTTCTTGTAAGTTCTGTAGCTTCCTTTTTCATTTCTTTTACATCTGTAGTCGATAAGCGATACAGTTGCAAAGAAACAATAGCGTCCGCTTGAGTTTCAGTGAAGTTAAATCTTTCTATAAGACGATTAATCGCATCTTTTTTACCTAATGATTGTCTTATTTCTGCGATTACATCATCTAGAATGTCAACCATATTTAAAAAACCTAAAACAATATGTCTACGTTTTTCAGATTTTCTTAACTCATAGTTTGAACGATTTCTAATCACTTCTTTTTGATGTTGAATAAATTCGTCAATAATACTAATTATCGAAAGAAGTTTTGGACTCCTTTGACAGATAGCTACCATATTATAACTAAATGATACTCTTAGGTCTGTATTTTTATATAAGTACGCTAGGATTACTTCTGAAGATATTTCTTTTTTAATGTCAATTACGATACATAGTCCTTCTCTATCGGACATATCTTTAACTTCTAAGATTCCATCTATTTTCTTACTAAGTCTAATATCATCTATTTTTCGTACTAGATCCGCTTTATTTACTCCATATGGAATTTCAGAGACAACAAGAGATATATCTTCAACTTTAACTTTAGCTTTTATTGATATCTTCCCTTTACCAGTTCTAAATGCTTTTTTGATACCCTCTTTCCCTTCTACAATACCACCTGTAGGAAAATCCGGTCCTTTAATAAAAGCCAAGATATCATCTACATCAGAGGCTGGATGTTTTGTTCTATATACAACAGCTTTTAATACTTCCGTTAAATTATGAGGTGGTATATTTGTTGCATAACCTGTGGCCATACCTTGAGATCCATTAACTAATAGATTAGGAAATTTAGCAGGCAAAACTGTTGGTTCTAATTCACAATCATCAAAGTTAGGTATAAATGTGACTGTTTTTTTGTCAATATCACTTAATAAAGCTTCTGAGTAAGGAGAAAGTCTAGCTTCTGTATAACGCATAGCAGCAGCTGGGTCATTATCTATTGACCCATTATTACCATGCATATCAACTAAGAGTGCATTGGTTTTCCAGAATTGAGACATTCTTACCATCGCGTCGTATACAGATGTATCTCCATGTGGATGATACTTACCAATAACGTCGCCGACAATTCTTGCCGATTTTTTGTATGGTTTATCACTATACATACCTAAAGCATGCATCGCAAATAGTATTCTTCTTTGAACTGGTTTCAATCCATCTCTTACATCTGGTATCGCACGTTCTTGAATGATATACTTTGAATATTTTCCAAATCTATCTCCAACAATTTTTTCAAGATTCATTGGAACTATATTTTCTACATAATCATCTATCTTTGATTTTGCGGATTTTTTCTTAACCATTAGTCTTCACCCCAATTTCAAAGTCATCATCATTTTCAAATGAAACAAAGTTATCTATCCATTCTTTTCTAGGTTCAACTTTATCACCCATAAGAACTTGTATTCTTTGTTCGGCATCTGATAAATCATCTATTTTAACTTGAATTAAAGCTCTTTTTCTTGGATCCATTGTTGTGTCCCAAAGTTGTAAAGAGTTCATTTCACCAAGTCCTTTATATCTTTGTATTGTATATTTTTTTAGCTTTTTACATATATTTTCTCTTTGTATTTCATCCCAAGCATAAAATCCGCCTTTAGTCTTGTTTGAGATTTTATATAAAGGAGGTAATGCAATATATAGTCTACCAGCTTCTATTAGTTCTGGCATATATCTAAAGAAGAATGTTATTAATAATACTTGAATATGGGCCCCATCAGTATCAGCATCTGTCATTATAATAACTTTATTATAATTTGCTTTTGCTATATTAAAGTCGCTACCTAATCCAGCACCAATAGTGCTAATAATGGTAGATATTTCTTCGTTTTTCAATACATCTTCTATTTTTTGTTTTTCTGCGTTTATTACTTTTCCTCTAAGTGGCAGAATCGCTTGAAAAGTTCTATCGCGTCCTTGTTTAGCAGAACCCCCAGCTGAGTCCCCTTCAACTAAGAATAATTCATTTATTTTTGCGTTCTTAGTGCTTGCTGGAGAAAGTTTACCTGAAAGAATAGTTTCTTGTTTCTTAATCTTTTTAACAAGTCTAGCATCTTCTCTAGCTTTTCTAGCTGCTTCCATTGCTTGTCTTGCTCTAACAGCTTTTTCTATTAAAAGATTAGATATAGCTGGATTTTCTGTTAAGTATGTACTTAGTTTTTCAAAAACTACAGTTTCCACTGAAGGTCTTGCTTCAGGTGATCCCAATTTATTTTTTGTTTGTCCTTCAAATTGCAATAAGTTTTCTGGAATTCTTAAAGAGATAATTGCGGTTAATCCTTCTCTTACATGAGTACCCTCTAAAGATGATTCTCTTTCTTTTATAAGATTCATTTTTCTACCGTATTCATTAAAAGCTTTAGTGAAAGCAGATTTTAAACCAGTTTCATGAGTACCACCGTCTCTTGTTCTAATATTATTAACAAAAGATATAATATTATCTGAGTATGCTTTTGTGTATTGGAAAGCAACTTCGATTTCTATATTATTATGAGTTCCATGAATATATACCGGTTTGTTTACTGGTGTTTTAGATTTATTAACAAATTCAACATATTCTTTTATACCATTTTCGTAGATAAAAGATTTTCGTTGTTTAGAACGATGATCGATTAATTGCATCTTTAATCCTTTGATTAAAAAAGCACTTTCTCTAACTCTCTCTTCTAAAGTTTGAAAGTTGAATAATGTCGTTGAAAAAATGGTTTGATCGGGTTTAAACCATACTTGTGATCCACTTTTTTTGGTTTCTCCCATAACGATAAGATCTTTTACTTTTTTACCACCATTTTCGAAACGCATTTTATAAATTAGTCCATCTCTATGAACAGTTACTTCTAAAAATTCTGAAAGAGCGTTTACTACAGAAGCCCCAACACCGTGAAGCCCACCAGAAACCTTATATGCACCGTCAGAGGAAAACTTTCCTCCTGCGTGTAATTTAGTGAAAATCAATTCAACACCTGTTAGGCCTGATTTGTGTTTGTCTACAGGCATTCCACGGCCATCGTCAGAAACACATACAGAGTTATCTTCAAACACTTCTACTTTTATTGTTTTTCCGTAACCAGCTAGTACTTCGTCTATTGAATTATCGATAACTTCCCATACCAAATGATGAAGTCCTCTGGTATCAGTAGAACCAACATACATTCCAGGACGTTTTCTTACCGCTTCTAAGCCTTCAAGTATCTGGAGTGAATTTGCATTGTAATCATTGTTAGTTTTTGCCATATACTTACTCCTTTTATCCTCTACAGAATATTATACCAAATTATCGAAGATATTTCTTTCTTTTTTAGCATTTATTTGGTATAATTCAGCATTATGGAGGTTTGAAAATGTTTAAATTTGTTTTAGTTATTATTGCATACTTAATTGGGTCTATCCCTTTCTCATATATTTTAGGAAAATTTATTAAAAAAGATGATATTAGAAAGCATGGTTCTGGTAACCTTGGTACCACTAACGCATACAGAGTTTTCGGAAAAGTAATTGGAACTTTAGTACTAGTACTTGACACCTTAAAAGGTGGATTAATCGTCTTTTTATTACAAAAAAACTTAATTTTTTATAATATTGAGTTATTACATCCTTTAGTTTATGGGTTCGCAGCTGTTTTAGGACATGTATTTCCTGTTTGGTTTAAATTCAAGGGCGGAAAAGGTGTCGCTACATCTTTTGGATTACTAGTAGGATACTCACCAATTCTTGCTTTAAGTATCTTACCAGCATTTCTTGTTATTGAATTAGCTACACGATATGTTTCTATTGCATCAGTTGTTTCAACCTTGCTTGCTTTTTATTGTGGTATTTCATTATATTTTGGAAGCGTATATGAACATTATGATTTAACATTTGTTATTGTTTTATTCTTAGCTGTAGTTTTAATTTTTTGGAGACACAAAGATAATTTCCACATGATTAGGCAAGGTACAGAAAATAAAATTTCTTTTGATATTAGTTCTAAGATAAAAAGATTCAGACACAAAGATTAATTTGAGTAGCTTGATAGCTACTCTTTTTTTAATAAAAAAATAGCCATGAATAAAGGCTATTTTTATTTTGTTTATTCTGTTTATTTTGTTTATTTAGCTTGTTGCATTGATTGCATAACTTGTCTAACTTGTTTTTCAGAAGGTTTTCTTCCCATTTGACTCATCATGGCTCTAATCATGTTTTCATTAATTGGCGGGTTCTTCTCTAGATATTTTTTAAAGTAATTTCTTGAAAGAAAAAATCCAACAATTCCCCCAACTAACAACGTAACTATAGGTAAAACTATTTGTAACCATACTGGCATTGTAATCACTCCTTTTTCGTATCACAGATATTTTATCAAACATGTGTGCATAATACAAGGTTTTTATATCAGTTTTCTAAAAAAAATCGCATTTTAAGGTTTACAAAACATACATATATTGTTAAAATATATGTGGTTATTAAGTAACTCAATAGGAGGAAAGAAATTATGCCAAGAAAAATTCTTGATACTTGTATCGCTTGTGGTGCATGTAAAGCCGAATGTCCAGTAGATTGTATCACTGAAGGTGATATCTACGTGATAGATGCTGATGCATGTATCGATTGTGGAGTTTGTGAAGCAAACTGCCCTGTAGATGCTATTGTAGTTGAATAATTTTTAGTCTATAAAAAATAGCGGTGGAGAGCCGCTATTTTTTATTGTTTTGTAAATAAGAGAGTAAGTAATTATCTATTTTTTAAAGTAAGAGGAGAGTTTTTCAAGTGAAGAAATTAAAATTTCATCTTCCTCGATTTTTAAATCTTGAAAGACTGAATTTACCATATCATTATGAAAGTCATTGTGAATTTCCATAACGTCTTCGGCTTTAGGCAGTAATCCAATTACTACTTTTCGACGATCTTCTGAATCTCTTTCACGGCTCAAAAATCCTTTTTGGTATAGTGTATTTACTGATACAGTTAAAGAACCTACAGTAATACCTAGTTTTTTAGCGATATTTGTCATAGTTGGTTCATCAACTTTAGTTACAGCTTCTAACACATGGACTTCACTCATAGAAAGCTTAATATCTTTTTGCTTTAAACTTTCTCCTTCAATAGCTAAAATTCTATTAAAGATATCCACCAAAAGTTCATTAACTACAGCTTTTGCTTCTCTTAATCTATTTTCTTCTTTCAATATATCCAACTCCCATCGTACCAGGTCCTGCATGACATCCCACAACTGGTGTCAGTGGTATTAATAACATGTCTTTTAAACCAGCTTCTTCATATTCATCTTTAATGTCGAAAACATCTTGCATATTATTTGTGTAAATTAAGAAAGAAATAACATCTTTATCTTTAGTTTCCGCAATAAATCTTTTCTTCATTAGTGCTCTTGCTTTTTTAGTTGTTCTAATTTTTTCTTTTGTTACTACTTTTCCTAGACTGTTAACTTCTAGTAAAGGTTTTATTTTTAGTAAAGATCCTATTAATCCACTTGCATTTGATAATCTTCCATTTTTAACCAAATATTTAAGAGTATCAACACAAACGTATATATGAGAATGATCTCTTATGCGTTCTAGTTCTTCAAGTATTTCAATAACTTCTTTTCCTTCATCAGACATTTTTTTAGCACTCATTGCCATTAAAGCTTCTACATAAGAAACTGATAGCGAATCAAATACATGGACCTTATAGTCAACCATACCCGCTGCTAATATTGCATTTTGATATGTACCACTTAATTGGCTAGATATAGATATTACTACTAATTCATCATACCCAGCATCATGCATTTCATTATACATGTTTACTAAGTGTCCTGTACTTGTTTGTGCTGTATGAATATTTAAATTTGGATTCTCATCTAATTGTTTGTAAAACTCATCTGAGCTAATATCAACGAAATCTTCGAATTCTTTGTTTTCAATGATTAATAGCGATCGAAACTTTCTAATTTCCTTGTCATGTACTAGATAATCAATTCCAGAATTACCACATACTGCAATTCCTATTTTACTCATATAATCTCCTTTAATTGTTTTATAATCAAATACTTTGAACTTCAAATTTATTGTATCATATCAAACTATTTTATTCAAGAGAATTGTTTTATTTTTAAAGAAAAAAGTTGAGAGTTATCTCAACTTTTAATATTCTTTATATGGATTTGTATCTACTTCTGATTTCACAAATTCAATATTAGGAAATTGGTTCTGTAAATCATTAGTGACTGCGTCTATAAATATAACCTCTATATGATGTCCAACATCAATTAAAGTAATGCCCATTTGAATTGCATCTAAAGCAGTATGATAAGTAATATCTCCAGTTATGTAAACATCACAATTGCGTTTTTTAGCTGCGTACATATGATGACTGCCACTACCACCTGAGATACCAACCGTTGATATACTTTTCTTTGTATTACCGATAACTTTTACTGTTTTAAGATTAAAAGTAGATTTAACTTTTTCAATAAAAACTTCAAATTCTATTTTATCAATAGTTCCAAACCTTCCAATATTATTTATTTCATCTAATAATTTAGGCTCTTTAATATCCAATGCATTCGCTAAAATATCATTCATTCCACCTTCCGCTACATCAAAATTCGTATGAGCTGAATATACAGCTATATCATTTTGAATAAGATTTTTGATTATCCAACCTCTTGGAGAATCAAAAACGATATTTTGCATTGGTTTAAACATTAACGGATGATGACTTATTATAAGATTCACTTTGTTTTTGATAGCTTCTTTAACTACATTTTTTGTAATATCTAAAGTCACTAATATTTTTTCAACTTTACTATTTAGCGTTCCTACTTGCAACCCACAGTTATCCCACTCAAAGGCTAAGTCTAAAGGGTACTTTGTTTCAAAGTATCTTACTATTTCTATTGTATTCAAGAAATTACCTCCTCAAGAGTTTTGATTCTAGCCCCAAGCTTTTCAGCCTCAGAATCGTTATTGATTTTAGGTAAAGCTTGCTTTAAATTATCAATAAGC
>Ga0207997_1001119_pt1 | contig 13889 bp, 15 predicted proteins | sample AntAceMetag02UKN_FD_184777 | JGI IMG/M metagenome (GOLD analysis project Ga0207997, IMG submission 184777) | Saline lake microbial communities from Ace Lake, Antarctica - Antarctic Ace Lake Metagenome 02UKN (SPAdes) (version 2) | ecosystem: Environmental > Aquatic > Non-marine Saline and...
AAAAATAGTTGATACCTTTAATTTAAATAATCTTATTGAAAAATTTAAAGGGTGGTATATAAGTGTTACAGAATCATTTGGATTGAATAATATAGTAAATAAATTAAGTAGTTTTGTTAGAACAATTCCAGACACATTTAATTTAAATAACATAATAGAAAGAACAGGGAATTTCTTTAGAGAGATGGTAGATAATTTCGGACTAAATGAACTAACAGAAAATATCGGAGGTTTTTTAAGAAATTTAATTAATGATTTTCAAATAAACAATCTTGTTGAAAAAACTTCAAGTTTCTTTAGGGGAATCCCAGACACTTTTTCATTAAATAATCTTGTAGAAAAAATATCTGAAGTAGCAAAAAGAATATCAACTGATTATTTTCAAACAATTGTAAATTACACACCTTCATCAATACAAAGAGTAGTGGGGGTTTTTAGAGATGTTATACAGAGTTTTAATTTAAATAATATAATAGATAGGATTGGTGAATTTTTCAAAACAATAATTCAATATTTTAATTTAAATAATATTGTTGATAGATTAAGAACTGTTTTAAGAGAAATTGTTCAATCATTTGGAATAAATAATATGATTGAAAAAGTTATAAATATCTTTAGGGAAATTACACAAGCATTTAATATAAATGAGATAATTGAAGGAATTGGGGGTGTTTTTAGGGCAATAACTCAAAATTTAGGAATAAATGAATTAACAGAAAAAATTGGGGGTTTTTTTAGGACAATATTTGGGAATTTCTCAATAAATGAAATTTTTGATAGAGGTGGAGGATTAAGTACAATTAGAAATGCTATAGATACTTTAACAATAACTAATTTAGTTGAGAGGACAAGTGATTTTTTCAAAACAATAATACAAAGTTTTGGAATAAATGAATTGACAGAAAAATTAGGAAATTTTTTCAAAACAATTATTCAATCATTTAATATTAATAATTTAGTTGATAAATCTAAGAATTGGATTATAAGCCTCTCTCAATCATTTTCAATAAATGAACTTACAGAAAAAATTGGAAATTTTTTCAAAACAGTTACCCAATCTTTTAATTTAAATGAATTGACAGAAAGAATTAGTGGTTTCTTTAAAACAATAACACAAAGTCTTGGGGTAAATAATATAATTGATAGAGTTGGAGGAGTTTTAAGGACAATAACACAAAGTATTGGGATAACTGATTTGGTTGAAAGATTAAGAAGTGTTACAAGAGATTTTACACAGATAATTGGAATTAATGAATTAACCGAAAAATTAGGAAATTTTTTCAAAACAATTATTCAATATTTTAGTATTAATAATATAGTAGATAGAGGAGGAGGGTTAAGTACAATTAGAAATATAATTGATAGTTTTTCATTTAATAATATTGTAGATAGAACAGGAGGTTTTTTCAAAACAATAATTCAATCATTTAATTTAAATAACCTCGTCGATAGATTAAGAAGTGTTACAAGAGATATGACACAAAGTTTTGGAATAACTGATTTAGTAGATAAATTAATAACAACCATAAGAACAGTCACAGAAAGTTTTGGAATAAATGGAATAATAGATAAGGCAGGAGATATTTTTGTGACAATAATACAATCTTTTAATTTAAATGAAATTACAGAAAAAATTGGTAGTTTTTTCAAAACAATAATTCAATCTTTTAATATTAATAATTTGGTTGATAGATTTAAAGGATGGTATATAAGCATATCTCAAAATTTAGGAATTAATGAATTAACAGAAAGGATTGGAAGTTTTTTAAGAAATATTTCAGAGAATATTGGGTTAAATAATATTGTTGAGAGAATTGGTAGTTTTTTCAAAACAATAATCCAATATTTTAATTTAAATAATTTAGTTGATAGGGTTGGAAGTGTTACAAGAGATTTGACACAAAGTTTTGGGTTAAATAATATAATTGATAGAGTGAGTAGTTTCTTTAGAGACTTAACCCAATCATTTTCTATAAATGGAATAATAGATAAGGCAGGAGATATTTTTGTAACAATAATACAAAGTTTTGGAATAAATGAAATAACAGAAAAAATTGGGGGTTTTTTCAAAACAATAACTCAGAATTTAGGAATAAATGAAATAACAAATAGAGTTACAGATTTTTTCAGAACAATAACACAAACTTTAGGATTAAATGAATTAACAGAAAGAATTGGAAGTTTCTTCAAAACAATTATTCAATCTTTTGGTTTAAGAGACATCACAAATAAAATAGGAAGTTCTGTTAGAGATATATCTCAGAGTTTCGAAGTAAATAATTTAGTTGAGAAATTAGGAAGTTTTTTTAGAGACTTAACTCAATCCTTTTCTATAAATGAATTAACAGAAAGAATTGGGGGTATGTTTAGGAAGGTAATTAATATTTTATCAATAAATGAGGTTCTTGATAGGGGTGGAGGATTAAGTACAATTAGGAGTGCCATTGATAGTTTGACAATAAATAATGTTATTGATAAAACAGGAAGTTTTATAAGAGGAATATCTGATACTTTTAATTTAAATAATATCATTGATAGAACAGGGAATTTTTTCAAAACAATTATTCAATCATTTTCAATAAATGAATTAACAGAAAGAATTGGTAGTTTCTTTATTACAATAACACAATTCTTTCAAATGTTATTTACCTTACTTGGAAGAGGTTCTTTTGATAATTGGGCTTGGACTACAAGTGTAGAAACCTTAACCCAAGGAAATGCTTATGAAGAATTAAGAGTCCCTTATGGTTTACATGATGAATGGACTTCATTTCCAACTTCCCCACATAATTGGGAAAACACAACTAAGACATATAGTCTTCCAGCAGATTGTGGAAATGTTCAAGTTGAAATAGAAGGAGTAGATAGAACAATATCCATTTTAGTAAATAATACTGGTTGTGATTACACTGTTATAAATAATAATTCAATGACCCCTGGAGATACAGATTTTATAATTTTAAATTATACCACAACTGCCACAAGTTCAGGAGAAGGAACTTGGATTGCTTCAAATAAGAGAATAGGAAATCAAACACATTGGACAAATACTTTAACTATGCTTAATCCATCAACACACGATTATATAAATATAAGCACAAATATTACAACTGATTTAGTAGCACTTCCATTCTTTGTAAATATAACAAAGAGTACATTACCTTTCACTAAATTCACACATACATTTAATAATATAAATGGAAACACTAATTGGAGTTTAGGCTCACTTGATTCATTGGATAATTATATTTTTGTAACAGATTATAGGACAGATAATGTAACAATCAACAAAACAAATTATACACAAGTAATTTCAGGAAAAGATTATGATGTTTGGAATGTTACTGTTGAAGCAAATTCTACAAGAGCAATGTCTGGTTTTTATTATCACTTTAATTTTTCTGATTCAGGAGTTGTAGCAAATACATTATATGAATGTTCACACTTATTAACTAATTGTACTCTTGATATTTCTAATGATTTAAGTACAGTTTGGGAAGATAGAGATGCAGACGGTTCATATGATTATGTTGAATGGTTTAATTCTTTAGATAAAAATCAAAGTTATAAATTATTAAATGATAGAGGATTTCCCATTTCGATTACTGAATCCAAAGTGATACTTAACAAGCCTATTTATATCTTTGATAATATCCTTTGGCAAAATACCTTAACCTTTTATAATCCAAATGCTTTTAGTACAACAAAGGTTTACAAACACGAGTTTCCGCTTGGTGCAGTAGACATAGAATTAGATGATATTAGAAAGAATTTACAATATTCTGCTTATGGAACTCTTGCACCTTATGTAACAATAGTGGATAAGACTCAAATCGGAAGTTATCCAAATTCTGTATATTTAGCCCCAGGCGAAACAAAGACATTTATAATTACATATAGAACAGAATCGGTTACACTTGATACTTCTACTTATTTTCCAAGTCATTTTGAGGTAGGGGAAAACGGTTTAATTAGTCAAGTTTTAAGAATTAAGAATCAAGCAGAGGACAATGTAACTGACATAGAATATAGAATCCCTCTCTCATACGCCGAAGATTTAATAATTTGCAAAGGAGAATTTGAAAAAGGATGTGAAGATGATAAAACAAATCCAGAATATTTATCTTCTACAATAGATGCTCAATCAGAGGTTCAAGGAGATTATACATTAGAGGTAGATTTTTTAGAAAGTGGGGAAACAAAATATATTACATTGTCGTATAAAACCCCAACGGCAAAAGTTCTGAAAATAGAAAGAGGTCGTAGAAGTATATCGGGTAACTTAACAACCTTTAAACATGTATTTATCCAATCACAGGCAAGATTTTCTATGTCTGATTTAAGATATAAAGATGTTGAAATACCTTGTGAAAATATTAAGGAGATTTACAAATGTAGGGCGAATAATCTTTGTGATATTCAAATCGGATACACCTGTAATCCTTTAGAGGTCAAATTAAATTTTTTGGGTCAAGGAGAAGAAGTTGATTTTTTTATATGGTATGTTGATACAATTCCAGAAGAAATGGATAATTGGTTTACCGAAGGTATAAATTGGTTTATGGAAAATATTTGGAATTCAGAAAAGAGAATCGAAGTGAGAGGTATTTGGAAATATATTGGAGGGTGGTTAGCGAGTGAAGATACAAAAACAGGAGAATTATATATTCCATCAAACAGATTAATAATTGTTTGTTCATTTGTAGGAATAATTTTAAGTATTTTAGTGTGGAGACATTTTAGTAAGAAGAAAAAAATAAAAACAAAAAATAGATTGTTCGGGAATTTGAAAGAGGAAATCAGAAAGGTTAAGGATAAAGTGAATAGAAAGGTTTAAATAGTTCTAATGTGTATGTGTGTATATGAGAAAAAGAATAGATATCACTATTGAAGATAGAATTTTAAAAGATTATAAAAAATTATGTATAGAAAATGAGAATATAATATCTCACGAAGTAGAAAAATTTATGAAAAAAGAATTAAAAAAATATGGGGAGAAAAATGTTAAAAAGAGATAAATTAGGGAGATTTGCAAAAATTAAATTAGATGAAGAAAAAATAAGAGATTTATATGTTAATCAAGAAAAATCTCTAAAGGAAATTGAGAGGATTTTTCGAGTAAGTTGGTCAACTATTTTAAATAGATTAAAAAAAAGAGGGATAAAGATAAGGAAAAGGGGGGGGAAAGAATTGGATTTGGATATTAAAAGAATTAGGGATTTATATTTAAACAAGAAATTGTCTATAACAGAAATTTCTAAAATTTTTTGTGTTAGTAGAAAAGTAATAATAAAAAGATTAAATGAAATTAAAGTTAAAAGAAGAGAGGGAGATGATAGAAAAAACTTGGATGTAGAATTGATTAAAGATTTATATATCAACAAAAGAAAACCTATGAATGAAATTGCAAAAATCTTAAAAGTTAGTCCACCAACAATAAAATTAAGATTAAAAGAGAAAGGAATTACAATAAGAAAAAGTTCAGAATACGAGGTAATAGATTTGGATTTAAATAAAATAAAAGACCTATATCTTAACAAAAAATTATCTTCATTGAAAATAGCTAAAATTTTAGGAGTATGTAAATATACTATACTAAAAAGATTGAAAGAGATGGGGGTAAAAATGAAATCAAGGAGAGAATATAGTTGGGACCCTTATAGAATACAATTAGATGAAGAAAAGATTAAGGATTTGTATTTAAATCAAAAGAAATCTATTATTGAAATTGGAAAAATGTTTGGAGTTAGTTGTGATACAATATATAATAGATTAAAAGAGAATAATATTAAAATAAAAAGTTTTAGTGAATCTCATAAAGGAAAACATTCTTCTCCAGAAACAGAATTTAAAAAAGGAATAAAATTTGTTAAAGATAAAAAATGGATAAAAAACCAGGCAAATTCCCTTAAAAAATTCTATCTAACATCTGAAGGAATACAAAAAAAAATACAAGCAAGAAAGACTATGAAACAAGTTAGAATGAATCAGATATTTCCTTTAAAAGATTCTTCAATAGAAGTCAAAATTCAAAACTTTTTAAAAAAATTAGGAATTGAATTTTTTACTCATCAAAAAATGAATATTGAACATTCCTACCAATGTGATATTTTAATTCCGTCGATGAATCTGGTGATTGAATGTGATGGGGATTTTATACATTGTAATCCTACGATGTATTCTACTGATTTTGTGAGGTATCCGAATAGTAAAACTAATCAACCTGCTTCTGTTGTGTGGGAAATGGATAAAATTAGAACAAAAGAATTAATAGAAAAAGGTTTTAAAGTTTTGAGACTTTGGGAATGTGAAATCAGAAAAATGGAAATAAATGAATTTAATGGGTTACTAAAAGAATTAAAATGAAAAACTATCTTAAAATAATTTTAATTTTTGGAATGGTTATTTTTTATATTATATCAATTAATATTTTCGCTTCTTTAATTTCTTATTCTTATGTTCCTCCTGTTAATAAAATGATTCAAGGTGGTTCTATTGTAGAATTAAATATGGGTTCCTCAACGGGGATAAGTGTAACAAGAGCACCTAAGTGGTATGGAAGATTTAACGAACAAAATGGGGAAAAATATTTAAATTTTCTTTATTTTTGTAATTTACCAATTAAAATAAAAAGTTATAATTTTATTTATTTTCATTTAATTTTTTTAATAACAATAATTTTATTAAGCGTCTTAATGTTCAGTAAAAAAAATTATAAGGAGGTGCAAAATGAAAAATTGGGTCAAAATAGCGATAATTTTGGGACTTTCGTTTCTAGCAATGATAACTGAAGCAGGAGCAGGATTCACAATATTGGTATTATTAATTTATTTCGAATTTATTCGAAATAAGGAAAAAAGATGAAACTTTTTAAGAAGTTTGACGAGGGGATAAAATTAAAAACTTTATTTTTATATTGGTTTGGATATTTATTCATTGGTATCTGTTTGATGTTGATAACCACTCCTCTTTCTCCTTCTTTTAGTGAAACACAGGATGAAATTAGTGATAACCTTTGTACACCAATTAATTTCTTTTTTCTTTCTATTGCTTTTTTGACAGAGACCTTGCTTTTTTTTTATTTACCCTGGAAATTTTTTAAATTAAAAGGTTTAAAATGGAGTATATCTATATGGTCCATTTTACATTTGGTTGGGGGGACAATTCCTATTTTCTTGTACATATGCGTTACAGGGGTTTTTTACTATCGGCTTTTAGAAATTAAAAGAGTTTTTTCTGTGTTTTTTTTCCACTTCTTGATTAATCTCCCTGCTATTTTATCTTGTTTGTTATGAACCAAAAGATTTAAATAGTAAAGTATATTGAATATATTAAAGGTATTTATAAAATGATAAAAAAACAAAAACCAAAGGTTGTTGTAAGCAAAAAACTAAAGAAAAAATTAGATAGTTTAGGCAAGAAAGGGGATACTTATGAAGAGATAATTTGGAAATTAATTAAAAAAAATGAAAAGTAAATGGAAAGATAAGGGGTTTATGAAGGAATATTATAAACAATCTCACCAAAAACATAAAGAAAAAAGAAATAAAAGTAGTAAAGAATATCGTCAGAAAAATAAAAAATATTTTGAAACATACAGAAAAGAAAATAAGGCACATATGAAAGAATATTGTAAAGAATATTGTAAAAAACCAGAAAACAAAAAAAGAAGAAGTGAATATAATAAAAAATATTATCAAGAACATAAAGAAAGAATATTAAAAAGACAAAATAAACACCACCAAAAACCAGAAGTTAAAGTAAGAAGAAAGGAATATGGTAAAAAATATGGGATAGAATACAACCAAAAACCAGAAGTTAAAAAAAGATGTAAAGAATATCGTAAAAAATCAGAAAACAAAATAAGGGGAGAATATACCCTAAAAAAATGGAAGGAACAAAATCCTGATTATAATAATAAATATAATAAAGAAAGAAGAAAAACAGATAAAAATTTTAATATAATTGAAAGATTAAGAGGTCGTGTTAGACTAATATTAAACAAATATCTTCAAACAGGAAAAATAATGTCCTCTAAAAAATATGGAATTGATTATGAATCAATAATAAATCACCTCAAACCATTTCCAGAAGATACTTCAAGGTACCATATAGACCATATTAAACCATTGTGTTCTTTTAATTTTATTAATAAAGATGGTTCAACAAATTTAGAAGAAGTTAAAAAAGCATTTGCTCCAGAAAATCATCAATGGCTTACTATTCACGAAAATATGAGTAAAGGTGGAAGATACTAACTTGCCTATAATCTTGTGAAAAAAAAATTCACAAAAACATTTAAATAGTGTCTTTTCTTAATATTTTAATGAAAAAGTTGTATATCTTTTTAATAATTATAGGGTTAGTTCTGTCAATTTCTTTAGTTGCAGGTTTTGCTCTTTCTAAAAAAGAATTAAGTACTTATGTTGCTAATGTTAAAATTGAAGCCACTTCAGGTTACCCTCCACATTTAACAATTATTCAAAATGAAGGAGTAGTACAAGAAACAGCATTAATCTCAATAATGCCACAACTTAGTTTAAGAGGTTTATCAATTTCTGAATCTGTTACAACTATTGACGGAATAATCAAAATTGATTGTGGTGGTGAATTTCAAGAAACAAAAAACTTTAATTTATTTACAGATAATCCTGGAGATAAAATGATTCAACGATTCACCTTTAAAAAATTACCAAGCGACAGTGTATGTTTTATTACAGCACAAGCATTAGAATGTGAAACACATCATATTTCTTGTACAAAGAATAAAATTAGCCTTATGGTTAGAACACCTCAAAATGAAAACATTTAAATACTATTATTTCTTAAATATAATATGAAAAATAAAAAACTTTTTTCAATTTCTTTTCTATCAATAGTTTTCGTTAGTGTGTTTATTATTGGTTTATTATTTAATCCTACTCTTTCTTCTGTTTACGAGGGTGAATCTATGTATAATTCAATGGTTAAAATTGAGACCACTGGAGACTTTGATGGAAGACAAACACCTATTGGAGAATGGGAATTAGTTTCATATAAACCAAATCAATTGTATGATTCTGGAAAAGAAGAAATTGAAGATTATTTAATGGAAGGTACAGGAGCTTCAGATGCATTTGACTGGATTGAATTAGGTGATGCAGCATTAGCAGTTGGAGCACCTTCGGCAGGAAAAGCAGAAGCATATACAGCACATGCTGCAGATGGATTAAGTGCAGCAGCAGGAACCCAAGGTTCTAATGCTCCAAGTGGAAATTTTACAGTATATTATGAATTTACTTCAACTGGAGATGACCAATTAACAAATATTTCAAGATTACAAAATGCTAACGGAGATGATTTGGCAGGAAACACTTTTACATTAGTTACACTCCAAACAGGAGACAAAATAAATGTGACTTGGGACATTTGGGTCGTATAATTAAACAAAAAAATAATAAAATGAAAAATAAAAAATATATAATTCCTGTTTTCGCATTCTTACTATTCGGAGTATTTATAATTGGAATTTCTGTTAATCTTGCTCCTCAAAATAGTATTAGTGATGAAATAACTTATAATTCAATGGTTTGTAAACAAGTAACAAGAGTTGATGGAACTGTTGTACCTTTGGAATGTTCTCATAATGTTTTATATGATACTGGAAAAGAAGCTATTGAGGCTTACTTAGGTGCAGGGTCTGGAGGAGGAGATGCTTTTGATTGGATTGAATTATGTAATTCTACTTTAGTTGAAAATTCATGTGGTGCCCCTTCAGCAGGTAAAGCAGAAGAATATCTTGCTTATACTGGTTGTGGATTGGTTGGTGTTGCAGCAACTTGTGGAGAAAATGCTCAAGATGGTAATTGGACTTGTTATCATTCTTTCACCTCTACTTGTGATGCCCAAACAACAAATGTTTCAAGATTAGTAAACGATGATGATGATGACTTGGCAGGAAATAGTTTTACTGAAGTTACACTCCAAACAGGAGACAAATTGAACATTACATGGGATGTTTGGGTTGTATAATTGAGTAGTAACATTTTTTATCTAATCATTTAATTTATCTTTTTTAAATCGAAACATTTATATACTATTTATATCTTATAAGTATTAAGGTAAAATGGTTTTTAAAAATATCATAAGAAAAATAGTTGTTCTAAAATTTACGATTTCGAGAGGATATATTTGGTGCCAAACGATGGTGATGGCGATTATTGCGGCAGGAGTGTTAAAACCATATTTACCTCAATTCAAGTTTTATCAATTAGCTTTAATCGGTCTTTTTGTGTTTATTACTGTTGGATATATTGATAGAAAATTCGGTTTTTTAGCAGCAGAATCAAGTTATGCTACAGAACGAAATCCTCTTTTAATGAGTGGATTACAAGGGAAATTAAAAAATGACTGAATTTAAAGAATTTCAAGAAAAAGTAAGGCACCCAACAGACAGTTTATTTTCAATACTTTTCATTGTTCCTTTAACAACAAGAATAGCTTATTTTATTAAAAAACATAATTTAAATATTACTCCAAATCAAGTTTCATACTCAAGATTATTTATTTTATCTCCCTTAATTATCTTTTTATTATTTTTAGCACCAACAAATAAAACCCTATATTTTTTTATAGCAATTTTATTTTATCTTGTTTTATTAACTGATTGGTTAGATGGCCAAATAGCAAGAGGGAGTAATCAAACTTCAAAGAAAGGAGAATTTTTAGATAGTATAGCAGATAGAACTTCAATAATAATCTTTTTTACATTAATTATTTCTATTGGGATGTTTTTAAAAAGTAATTTTTTAATTTATGGAGGCATTTCTTTATTTATTTTGAAAACATTTAATTTAATGGTAATTTCAAAGATATTTTATTCAGGGATGATTCCTAAAAAACAAATGGATGCTAATGAAAGATATAAAGATAAAGATATGTTAAAACTTTTTGGAGGAGAAGATTCTAAAAAAATGGGTATTTCTATTATTGAATCTATTTTAGAAGAATTAAACAAACATTTAAAAATTAAAAGATGGAATACAAAAGTAATAGCACCAGAAAGATATTTTTTAACTATTATAATTCCTTGTTTATTAATTTTTATTGGATTAAATACATTGGTAATTTATTTTTTAAGTTTTTTAATAATTATATTTAATATCTTCTTTATTATGAGAAATATAAATTTATTCAGAAATTATATTTAGTAAACCATAACAATTAGCATCAAAAATCTGTCCTGTTGCTTTTGATTTATGTGATTGTTTAAGTGTTCCTTCAAGTTCAAATCCTAATTTTTTTGCTAAATTATTTGATGCTTTATTTGAAGCATAAGCAAAAAGATACAATCTTCTTAATTTTAATTCATTAAATGCGAAGTCTATTACGGGTTTGATTGCTTCCGAAGCTATTCCTTTTCTCCAGTATTTTTCATTTATCCAATAAGATAAACTTGCCCCTTGATTAAAAGAATCTATATGATTAAGCCCAATTACTCCAACTAATTTTTTTTCAGATTTTAATTCTATCCCAAAATGGTGACATACTCCCACAACCGAAGTCATAGGCTTCTACGGGAAATCTCCCGATAGTTTCCTGCTTCGCTGACAATCACCTTATCTTGTATCTTTTCAAATTCAAAACAAGGTCTTACATTATCTCCACAGGCTTGAAATTCCGTCTGCCAGACGGTATTGTTTAAAATGTTTTCTGTTAGTTTTTTAATATTAATTGAGGCATTTAAATCCCTGTCTTTTATCATTCCGCAAGATTCACATTCAAATATTCTTTTATCCAAACTCATATCTTGTTTATGCTCACAATTTGAACAAGTTTTAGATGTTGGTTCAAATCTTCCAACTTCAATTATTTTTCCTTCAAAAATTGTTTTATAATATTTTAAATATTGAAAAAAACCCCCCCATCCAGAATCTGAAATACTTTTTGCCAAACAATGATTTTTAACCATTCCTTTAATATTTAAATCTTCAATTCCAATATATTTTATTTTCATTGCTAATTGTCTGGCTAACTTTTTATGAAAATCTTCTCTTTGTCTTGTTATTTTAGTGTGCTGTTTTGCTAATTTGATTCTTGATTTAATTTTATTCTTTGAACCTTTTTTCTTTTTACTATGTCGTTTTTGAATTCTTTTTAATTTTTTTTCAGATTTTCTTAAAAATTGTGGGTTATCAAATTCTTCTCCATTTGAACAAACTAAAAACTTTTTAATTCCAACATCCAACCCCTCCACTTCTGATTTAAAATTATTATTTACTTTTTCAATAGGAACATTTTCACAGGAAAATGTGGCATACCACTCGTTGTTTTCTTTTTTTATTGTTAAGGTTTTTATATTTCCTTCTATTTTTCTGTGAAGTTTTATTTTTATCATTCCAATTTTAGAAACATATAATCTGTTTGGATAAATTTCTTGTTTATATTGAGGAAAAGTTATTGATTTATAAAAAACTCTTTTATGAAATTTAGGGAAACCAGGAGTTTCTCCATTTTTACATCTTCTAAAAAAATGTGTAAAGGCATCTGAAATTCTCTTTGGGATATTTTGCTTGACTTGGGAATGAAGTTGTTTTGTTTCAAAATCTTTAACTAAATTACACATATCAAAATGAGAAAGTGTTTTTCCTTCTCCCAAATATATTTGCTGATGAATATCCAACATTTGATTATACAAAAAACACGCTTGGTCTAATGCCATCTCTAATTTCTTTTCTTGTTTTCTGATTGGATAAATTCTGAATTTATATGATTTTTTTAACATTTTTTCTTTCCTTATCCCAATAGACACTTCTACATTTTGGATTGGCACAGGTTCTCACCTCCTCTTGCTTTGGAACCCATTCATATCCACAACGCTTACATTTTATTTTATTTATTTTTATTTTCATTTTAACTTACATTTATGTAATACATTAAAGTATTTAAATCTTTTGTTTTTGTTTAATCCTTCCTATATAATAACTTATTTTCTTTCCTATATTCTTTTGAATCTTCTATACATTTAGAAACCCATTTGAAAGCATTTAATTCAGTGTAAGGATAAGGTACTACTCCAAAAGTTCTTGAAACATTTAAGTTATTTAATCCTTCTACCAAATCACTTATATCTTTTTGTATTGGTTCTCTTAAAATTAATCTTTTAGTTTTTATTTTCATTAACAAATTCCCTCAACCCATCACATACAAATTTAATTTCTTCATTAGTGATGTCATAATAACTCGGCAAGTTAATTCCATTTTTATGAATACCATAAGCAACTTTATTTTCTTGATTTTCAAACATAGGCATCGAAGACAATGGATAAAAAAAGGGTCTTATATCTGCATTTTCTTTAAAATAATTAATAAGTTCTTTTCTATTTATTTTATCAAAGACAATTGTAGGCAACCAAAAACAATTTGTTGTGTGGGTTGGTTCAGGATTCATTAAAATTTTTAAGTCTGATAAATTCTTTTGATATTCATAAAAGATTTGCCTTTTTCTTTCAACAAGTTCTTCAATTCTTTCTATCTGTGCTAGACCAAGTGCTGCCTGAAAATTTGACATTTTATATTTATACCCCAGAATTTTAGCATAGAAAACTTCTCCTCCTACTTCTCTCCCACCATTATTAAGTGTTTGTGCTTTTTTAAATAATTTTTCATCATTTGTTACTAACATTCCTCCTTCTCCAGTAGTACAAGTTTTTGCACCATGAAAAGAGAACACCCCTATATCTCCAATAGAACCTGCTTTTTTACCCTTGTATGTGCTTCCTAATGCCTCTGCTGCATCTTCTATCACATAGAGATTGTGTTTTTTTGCTATTTCCATTATTTCATCCATTTCTGCTAAATTTCCATATAAATGTGTTACTAGAATTGCTTTTGTTTTGTTTGTAATGGCT
>Ga0207997_1001120_pt1 | contig 13878 bp, 22 predicted proteins | sample AntAceMetag02UKN_FD_184777 | JGI IMG/M metagenome (GOLD analysis project Ga0207997, IMG submission 184777) | Saline lake microbial communities from Ace Lake, Antarctica - Antarctic Ace Lake Metagenome 02UKN (SPAdes) (version 2) | ecosystem: Environmental > Aquatic > Non-marine Saline and...
CTTCCAGATACCTTTGCGTCTCATGTCATCCGACAGTTCTTTCTTGCAGTATTTACAGATATATTTCTCAGTCTTCAGGTCAATACTATCTGGGAATTCTAGCACTTGCCTCTTAAGACAGTGTCCACATTCAATAAACCATTTCCTCATGTCTGAATTCTCATACAGTTCTTCGATTCCGAAGTTAGGTATGGATGGATATCCTATCCAATATATAATATCTTGGGATGCACTACCTTCAGTACGTTCTTCCCACATCTGTCTCACGTCAGGCTTCTGAAAATCTAATTCATCGATAACCAATACATCCGCGTCAATTGATTGGGCACCCCATGCAGTCCATGATCCGCGGAAGAAGTAATAGGATGGACCTATCCTTTTAACCACAGAATTATATAGAATACGCTGACGTAATACAACCTTTTGAACCATAGCAAGCAGTCCGGGAGATCTCTCAACCATCGGATCGAACTTGGTTAACACAAAGTTCTTAGCTTCTGATGAGGTCGGTAATGTATAGATTGTAGTTAGCGGAGCTTGATCACCAAGGTGCAGCATCTTTAAATTAGTAGAAAAAGATGCCCCAACCTGTGTACAGTTGTGTGTTGCTATACCTTCTGCTATGAACGTATGGTTACTGGTTTCTATATCAACCAGGTCTGTCTTCCCGATAGGCTCTATTGAAACTATTTTTAATTTAGTTTCTACGTTAGCCATACCGAGAGCCAAACCTTTCCAGAACATGGAATTTATCCATCGTGTTGGCTGTGTTTCACCTATCAATTTTATTATATCTGCTACTCTACTTAAGACAAATCTTCTTACTGGTCCGTTGCTACCCTCTTTGTAATCATCACGTGTATGGTATCTGTAATTGTTATCAGATAAATAACGACCAATTCTATCTGCCGTTTTGTTTGGTTGCTGTGTTACAACAAAATCAGAACCGCCAGACTTTCTTGAGACTTTTAAAGAACCTTCTCCATCCATCATGCCTGCCATCCAACCTGTTTCATGATCCTTTGCACTGTCCCATACATCGAATAACACACGTACGTAATCGTTTACTCTTAATTCAGATAATTTGTGCCATGTAAATTGATTACGCTTCTTGCCTCGCGTCATTAAAGAAAGAAAAGGATGATCTACTGACGCAATAATATATCTTCCATCTTCAAATGTCACCTTGAAAGCTTCTTTCTTTACGTTCCATTTATTCAGGACAACAGTCTCTTCAAATTTTCTACGATTGCCTTGTCCTACTGGATCGTCTTCTGTTATGCCAACTAGTGATTGTCCAGGCGTCATGTCTTTAATTGCTACCCATTTCAATTCAGAAGTTAAAACTTTTGTATCTGGATGTGTACATTTCCTTACAACAATCCTGTTATGTTCATCTGTAACATAGTCTCGGAGAAAGCCATGGTCATGGAACTCGACGGGCAAACCTTTATTGGTTCTTATTTGATTCTTTTGGATCCACCGAAGGATCCCCTTGTTTGTCACCATCTTTTTGTTCGCCTTCTCCCAGCTCAGGATAAATTGCATCTGAATTTTCATCAAGCCCTTCGAATCCTAAGTTGTCGTCTGTAAGTGTATCTTCGATGTTCTCTGGCGATCTACCTTCCTTCAATGCATTGACGAAGATGTTCATATTTTTAGGATTAATAATCATGCCTTCCTTTTTAGTAGGAAAGAGCTTGGTTAATTCTTTTAAACAAATCTCTGGTGGGATGTCATTAATGTTATCCATGACTCTCTCCCATAGCTTAGAGAAAACATCTGAGGATGCGATAACTTTCGCAACCTGATTAGTAAATACTAAACCTTTTATATGTGATTCTAGTTTTTTAATAAAATACTTTCTTGTAATGACGGACTCTACAGTCACTGGCTTCATAGTTAGTTGTTCTGCTATGAATGGTATGTCCTTGCCAACTACGAAGAGATTAAAGATGTTAACATTTCTTCTAACACTCCAGAACTTTTTCTCCTCTATGGCTATGAGATCTCTATTGTTCTCTTTGTTTGACATAATGTTTTATTGAATGATGAAAATCGAAGAGTAAAACTGTCCCTAATATTAGTGATGTGATTCTCATGTACCCAGTCATTGGCACAAGAACAACTAACAATATCAGGACGTAGTACAATACTACCAACGCTATAATCCATGACATGTAGTTGACCTTTCGATGAACTTTCTTAGGCTTTTTTTGTGCAGCTTTGGGTGGTATGATTTTTATATCGTGGTCTTTAGACATAAATAATTTTTTAAATATTTAATATTATTATATTCTTATTACCGTTATAGTTTTATTATAGTATAAATATAATAAAAAAACAAGCCGAGGATAAACCCCGACTTGTTTTTACAATAATTAATTCTATTTATTTTCTTTTATCTTTTTTCTTCTTAGATTCTGTTTTCTACTAGCTACTCTAGCATACTCTAAATATTTTTGTTTAAAGCCAGGCTCATTTTCTATTCTCCATCTAAGACGTTTTTGTTCTTGTATAGATTTTCGTCTTCGATTATCTCCTTTGTTAACCCAATCTTTCATGTAGCCTAACTTTTTTGCCTTGCCCTCTGGAGTGTGATACATTTTTCTTGCTCCACAATTAATACATAAGCCTTTACCATTGTATCGCATTTTTGTAGTACCACATTCTTGGCATTCAGTAAACCAAGTGCTCCATCGCTTTCCAGCCTTAACTTCTTTTCTTCTCTCTTTTTTCAGATCTTTTATAAGCCAAGCATTCTCTCCGAACTCTTTTACATATCTAGCCTTTTCTTTTTTAGTAGCTATCTTTTTCTTTTCTTCTTTTCTTTTCTTCATTCCATACTCACCAATACTAAAATGGCAAATTTGTCTAACTCTTTCTCTAGTTATAGAAAACTCCTCACCAATAGACTGCAATGTTCTATGATTAAGATAATCCTTTACTATCTTTTTATCTCTACGCTTATTGTTTACATATTTAATTATCATAAAGATTTTTTAGTCATCCCGATAAAAGCTATTCCATCGACGTGGAGCTTCTTCATATCGGAAACTATACTTTTTAAGTAAGACTCAATTCCTTTCAGCTTAGCCGGCTTCTTATCGACCAGTGCCCGGATGAACAAAATCTTATCAGATGTATGTTCATCATAGGGAAGTGTACATCCGTGGACACCACAGTTAACTCCTTTCTCTTCAGCCTCCTCCTTTCTTTTTTTATTACATCTTTCATATATTTAATTATTTCTTATTGAGATGCTCCAGCATTATCTAAATGTATATCTTCGATTTCTTCTTCTAATCTTATTATTTCTACTATTAATTTTTCTTTGGAGAATTTATCCAATTCCTTTATTCTTTTTATTTGTTTTTCTTCTATATTCATATATTTAATTTAATAATAAATCTACTGATCCTTCATCCTGCCATAATTTTCCATTTTACCATTAGCAGGTTTATTCTTAATTGAATAATCTATATTTTTACTATCTTCATCTTTTAATTTAGCTAATTTCCTGTTCACCTAAATACATATTATCAGAATTAAGATGCTCAGGAGTAATACAATAGAGATGTGGCTTATGATTCACATAGTCAATCGATTCGAGCTTAAAGTCTTTCGACTTAGGTGCTCTAATTTTACTTAGTTCATTATTCATATTTATTCTCGAATGATATACTTCCAGTGCCATGGTTCAGCCGGGAACCCTGTAACATCTTCGTTGTGCACTGTGAAGCTCTCTTCAAAATTATAATCTTCAGCATTAAATAGAAGCCAAGAGTATTCTCGCTGTAGTTCGAATGGCTTTCTTAAGTCTAAGCGTTCGACCGAATCATCACGGATACCTTGTTCATTCATGGGGCATCCCGTGAGATCTACCGCGAGACCTGTTTGATGTTCGCTCTCCATTGGTAGAGCTACAGTACTAGGATCCTCAGCAGAGTTGTACAGAAGCTGTTGCTTCTCTGGATTTCTGTATGCAGATGTTACAACTATACAAAAACCATCTTGTTCAGCAGCGTCAATCATAGCTTCTAAATCATCCTTCATTTTTACATTAATGTACTGGGTTGAATTTAACCAGCTACCTCTAGCTGATAATTCAACAAAATAAATGTGCCAATTGGGGTCTAACTTTTGTCCCTTATATATGTGACCGTTACCGCTCACATATTGTGGTTCATTGTTTTGAGTTGGAATAAATAAAATACTTAATCCAACTACAACAAAAACAACGAGTGCCCAAATGAAATTTCGAATAGTCATATGGCTTTGCATACAATATAATTCGCGTTAGCACCATCAACTAGATGCCTGTAACATTGTGAATACGGTACAGCTTCGATTTCTTCCCATGCTTGGGCGTCTTCGAAGAACTCGAATAGGTATTCAGGTTCATCTAAAATTAGATCAACAGTATTGACGACAGCAATATCTGAAATACCTTTATTAATCTTTTCTAACTCATTTATCTTGGTACCTTGATGTATTATTATAATGAATAAAATAATAATACTAGTAAGAAATACTACTAATAATGTTCTATATGATATCATATTTTTAGTTTATCTTTCTTGAGCTCAACAAGCACAAGGAAGTTTTTATTAATCTCTTTCCAATGTTCTATAATAGGCTGCCATTTAGCAACCTGTTTAATATCCTCCTTTAAAAGTTGTTTCTTATTAGCTACTATTTTATCTAAGTTCTTTAAATTATTTCTGTAGTTTATTCTATCAACCCTATAAGCATTTATTTGCCCTCCAGATGTACCAATAAGGTTATTTATTACTATGTCATTTTTATGATCAAAAACATCATAATAATATTTCCATGAATTAAGCATGCTAACTGTATCCTCAGTTATTTTCATGAATGAAACTACTTTTTCTTGATCAAGTTGAGGTATAGATTGCAGTGCAATAAAATCTAATGATGTCTCCTCAGAGGTACGGACATAAAGTCTATCAGCTTTATATTTACAATTCACAATCTGCTTTACAGGGTCCCATCCAAATGGACTATAGTTGCTACATCTACGCCATTCTTTAATACCATATAACGGACTAGCATATAAGTTTTTATCGTATGCATATGAACCTTTAAAATAAAATCCAGGTAGCCGAATAGACCTTTTAACTTTCACCATAGACGCAGCCGTCGTATGCCAAAGTCTAACCATTTCTTCTACTTGGATCTCATACTTTTCTTTTACCTGATCATTGTTAACAATAGAATTATCAACAGCAAGACGTTTGTTAACTTCATCGATAAGTGAATCCATAGTAAGTTTACTTGTGTTCGCAAGAACCTTTGATCTATTTTGTAACTTAGTAGCTCTATCGAATACTTTAAGTAGCTTAGTTACATCGTCTTTACTACTAACTTTTTCAATAAGTAACTCATCTTTATTAATCTTTTTAACTTGTTTCATAGTAGTTATTTTAATTTATTTAAGACCTTGAATGGAGTAGTATGGATCTGTAAAAGTTTAATAAAACTATAACAGGTTTTAACTACTTTCTTTTTACGAGCTTCTTCTTCGTCTAAACGACTACAGATATCTCTATAATTATCAATAAAATATTTAAGTCTATCATGTACATCTTTGTCAAAACAACGCTCGAATGAATGAGAATTATTTCGATTATAATCTAGTAGATGAAGTACGTTGTCATGCTCTGAATTATAATAGAATCTATCACATATACCTACTGTATCTTCATGAGTATGAGCATAATCATAATTGCTATTCTCATCATCATCATCGCTATTATTAATGAGAGCAACATTAAATGATTTCTCTTTTATATTGAAATGCAAAGCATCAATGTTGAAATGCCTATAATAATTACGATCATTGTCGTTAACATATTCAAGTAACTTATTTTTATATGCCATGACTTCACGTAGAGCTTTAAAATAAAAGTCTAACTTTTCTGGTATAATGTTTTTTACTTCTTTTTTCAATGCTGATAGCCCAACCATTGCGTGATCTTCTTTAACTTTAAGACCATTACTATTTTCTCTAACATATCTAGACCAAATATCATCCTTGCCATTAATATAATAACGTTTCTTAAGATAATGAATATCACTATGATCTCTACTAGAACCATGATAATACATACCAAGACATCCACGTTGTACAACTATCTTGCTTCGTTGACTACCATTATAGACATCAGCAGCTGGTATACCAATCTTAATAGACTTATATTTAAGTGAACAACATAACATGTTATGTAATTCATATTCAAGACGATTAGCTATCAGTGCCATGTTGTGATTCATTAGATACGGGTATGTTTTTGACAACTGACCAAAGAAATTACGCTGTAATATAAAGTAATTCTGCTTTGTGTTACGTATGTCCTTTAACTTTTTAAGTAATGCCATAATAATTTAAAAATCAAAAGCTCCTTAGCTATAGACTAGGGACATGACAATCAGCGGAACTTGACTCAAAGCCAATACTTATCCATCTTAACTTCACGTCCCCATAATAACTAAGGAGCACAATGATTTAACTAATTAATTATTCTGTCCTAACAACAGCTTTCTTCCGAACGGCACCTTATAGTCTTGTGTATCTGTAATCCAGAATGTTTCGTACGGAGGTTTCTTGCTTGGGAAGTCACCGTATAGATCAGTAAAGAAACACAGAGAATCTATATCATCTCTATGTTCTTTCTTTATCCAATTAAAGACTGGTCTAAAATCTGTACCACCACCACCTTTTAACAGAAGGCTAGCCAGATCTGTTTGTCTAACCTTCTTAGCATTGTATACTTCAGCATCACAATCTGTGATCCACAGTTCAAGAAATTGAAAGGTCCGCATTAGCCCATACAATTCTGATACAGCTTTAGAGATGTCTTCTTGACTCATGGAACCAGATGTATCTATCGCGGCGACTATCTTTATACCCTCGTTCTTAGCTCTACCGGGAAAGTAAAAGGGTAAGTATCTCTTACTTGGTTTCTTCCAGGTATGTTTCACTGACAGTTTACGAAGACGCTGCTTCAGAATTTGATTCCATGCTATTTCAGAATGTTCTAACTTAAATAGTTCACGAGCTACTCCAGCAGGCATGTCGCCTTTAGCAGTTTGGCTAGCACTATATACTCGGGACTGCCAACCGCGAGCTAGAACGCCTGCTTCTTTAGCATTCACTGGTTTAATTCCAATTTTCTCTAGATCTTTATCTGACTTGCCATCACTTCCTGGTCCACCTATTATAAGATCCTTATGACTTTCAGGTGGTTTCTTCATTAGCTTACGTATGATAGTATAACAATTTTCTGCAGACTTCTCACTAACATTAGTTATCTTTCCTCCAGAGAATGAATAAGAATCACCATACTGGTCAGGCACAATAGCTTTAGGTGGTAATTGTATGTCAGAGTCATGCTCAATCTCAATGTTAACTTTGAGATCACAGACAATATTCCATAGCAATTGATTACGTTCAGCACATCTTGGTATGTGTTGAAGAGCCAAGTGTAATATTTCATGGCAAAGTAATCCTCTCAGTTGTTTGTCATTCAACTTGTCACACCATTCAGGATTATAATAGAGATTACCTTTAAGGTTTATCCCCGCAGAAGGGATCTGTTTATTCTCTATCATATTGATATAGCATGACAGCTGTCCGAACCAAGGCTTTTTAGTAAGTAACCAAATCTTAGCTTTGGTTATTCTTTCTTCTATAATAATATATTTATTTTTTTACGCACACCTTACGATGATACGGCTTGTATTGCACAAGCTATTAGTTAGAATGGTAAGTCTTTTTCTTTTTTTCTTCCTACTTTGTGAGTGCTCTCTTTAATAGCTGTATACGCAGCATGTGCACGTTGAGCAGATTCATAATCTTTCCAAATATCTAATTTTTCAGCAACTAACTTAACTGTTATAGGCTTTCTATATCTGAAATTCGGTGCCTCATACTCATTTCTTAATTGTTCTAGATTAAAACATTTATCAGCTAGCAATCTCCATATTTCGAAAGCAGTTTTCTTATCCTCAGTAATAACTTTATACATTCCTATTTCAACTTGATATACAATAACTTCATATTGTAGCTTTTCAGCTTCAAGTTTTTCTTTTATCTTCTGCTCTTTATCAATAATTTCTTTATCATAATTAGACATAAGTTTATACATCAAAGTATTTGCCAAACTTAGTTAAAAGTTTTTCAAATCCTTTTTCTTGTGCTAATTTATTAGACCTTGAGCTGAGTGTATGCTGTACAAAACTTGTACCAAACTCAGCCGGCAAGTTCTGAGCTATCTCAATCACCTTAGCTGGAGTTACTTTCTTATCAGCACGTATCCATCTCTGTCCTATAGAAAATATAACAGCATATAGTAAAGATGCACGATCTTGACTCTGATTTATCTTATCTATATTCTTCTTCGGTTCTCTAAGTATTTCTTCCATGTCTAACTTGTCGACCATTCTACAAAAGTCAACAAACTTAGAACCAACAGGTGCTCCTACACATGAAGCAGCAAGATGAAAGATAGAATCCAAATAGGATTTATCACTACCGTTCTTCGGCGCTTGCAAATTAGTAATCATATGTCCAAGATTTTCCCAAGACGATGGGAAAGGATTAGCTTTATTATCCATTAGTTTCTCATCCCATTTCTGAGGGAATAGTTCTTCTGGTGAGTTCTTCAAGAAGGCTATTATTCTTGAATCTAACCCGATATTAACAAAGTAATCAATAGCTTGATTGATACCCATTGTAACTTCTAGATGACTGAATCTTCTAAGCAAAGCAAGAGATGATACATTAACATTACAAAAATCATTCTCTGTGTTACTCGCAGCCACTCTCCAGAATGCACTCTTACCATGTTTGTTTCTTACTTCAGCTAAAGAACCATACCTACCTTCAAGAATAATTTGATAGCATGCTGCCCTGGTTGTATCCGAGTTGTTACTTTGATATATATTTATTAAAGAGCTTCTTTAATGGCTATTTAAGTTTAGAACTTCTATCACCCCATATTATTTGCTTAAGAAATAATGCTAGTGATTGTTCAAACTTAGCATGCTCTTTATGTGACTTGAATAATTTAAGATTAGATACAGAGTTATTAGTTCTATTACCATCTAGATGGTGAACAACTTCTGACTGCTTAAGCTTACGCCTAAGTTTCTTTTCCATTACAAGTCTATGTTGTGCTACATATTTATTAGTAGAAATTCTTTCTAATAAGTTAAGAATATATATCAAGGACTAGACATCTCTGCTAGTCTCTACGATTTTATATATAGTCGCAGACCAGACTGTCGCATATCCTAGTTAAAGGATCCTCTCCGCTCAGTCGTTCAGGCTGCACAGGTATTAACCTTGCTTGCCCCCTGTTATCCACTTAAGCTGTGGAAGTCCAAGTCAATCAGGAGAAGTTTAAAGCGGACCATACAGTTAATCCGCTAAGTTCATCTCGTCAAAGAAGATGATACCTTGACCTTCGCGAGGTAGCTCTTCAGTTGGAACAAATGAAGTTATGCTACCACCACCCGGAGTTTTCTTAATCTCAGGCATACCTCTAAGATCTGGCGAATCAAACTGGGATAGAGTAATAACTTTCATAGTGAAATACTTTTCACCATAGTGATCTTCTGAATATATAAGTCCTCTACGTTTCGCTTCTTCTCTAGCAAATTGTCTAATAGAACTTGTCTTGCCTGTACTTGGCCGACCCCATAAATATAATGGTATCCTGTTATGAAAGTAATAAGGTATTAATTCTTTAAGAATTTTTAAGTCCACTGATTGTAGACTGGTATTAACTTTACTCATAATGATCGGTAAAACACTAAGACTTTTTAACTATATTGTATGTCACACGATTAGCTTTTTTCTTAACTGAATCTATGTAGTTCCTATGTGAACCATACATATGATTAATCTGTTTACTTAATGTCTTTATTTTAGTTTCTATCATCGTATCAATAAACTTTCTATGCCAATCAACAGTGTGGTCTAACCTTGTATAGGTTTTTATATAGGCAATAAAATTCGCAGAAGAATTTAATATTATCCTACTATCATCTATAGGTTTTATACCAATCTGTTCTAGACATGCTTTGTTAAAGCAATCTATTGCATACTGATGAGATTTATTAATCTTTGTCATAACTTTCCTTAAGTAACGACGATAAATATATGCATACGAGGATAAAAGACGGCGGCTGAGGGTTAGCCTCAGACGGCGGCTCTTTAGACGCAGTAGCATATATTTAGTAGGAGTTACTGATTACTATCTATCACTCCTTTGAGCTTTTTGAAATCAGCTCTTAACACTTGAGACAACAGTGGATTGTGTAGCATAGCAGCAGGATGATATAGTGGCATGATCTTTACTTGAGCCATAGCTAAGTCACCAAATTGTATACTTGTTTCTTTAAATATCTTATCTGGTTCGAACAATTCACCATGTATCTTACTGATAGTTTGTAAGTTGTCGCCATTTCCGAATAGCTCCATCACAGATTTAGTAGCATGATTACCTAGACATACGATAACCTTTGGCTTAATAGCCTCGATCTGTCTAGTTAAATAGCTAATGCATTCTTTCTTCTGTTCATCAGTAGGATCTGCATTATCTGGAGGTCTACATTTTAAAACATTAGTAATGTAAACATCTTTTCTTTCTAGCTTTATATAAGCTAGAAGTTTATCTAGAATATTTCCAGCTGCACCAATGAAAGGTAAAGATTTCTTATCCTCCTCTTCACCTGGTGCTTCACCTACAAACATGATATCAGCATCATGATCGCCATTACCTATAACAGGATTAGTTCTAGTTTTATGTAAATCACATTGAGTGCACTGGATTACATCATCCCGTACACTACGTAACTTATCTGTTGAGTCTATTTCCATTTTCTTTTGTTATTAGTTATTAAATCTTTCCAAGCTTTTTCAAGACAATTATTATCTAATGCTAGCTTAAGTTTTTTATATATAACTAAAGCTCCTAATAGTGAATCAAATCTTTGACTATAATTTACGATAGCATATCCACCTGGATCATGATAAGCAACAGCAAAATATTCTATAGTACCAGACTTGAGTTTTTTATTCTTTACTAAAGCTATATGTTCTTTATTCTTAGAACTTTCTTTTACAATTTCTGAATCTGGGTCAAAATATTCTATTAATTGCATAGCTATATAACGATCGTCTCTTGGTATTTCTTTTTTACTCATAATTAATTATCAACTTTTTCTTTAGTAAGTTGATTAAATGAATTAAATCTAATGATCTCTCTGTCCCACCATACTAAGAATTCATCCATCAATTCTTGAAATGTTTTTGCACTACCATAAAACTCAGTCTTGAAATTAGTTGTCTTATCTATTCCAGTCAGTGTAACATAAATATGCATAGTTACACGTTGATTTGAACAATATAAGTTTACAGTTTCAATAGTATGTCTTACATTTTCACTCAAGATTATTTTTTCAAGCCTTTCAAGTTTTTCTTTATCAAGCTTATGAAAGACTGATGTTATTACATTCATATAGTTTAATTATCAAAATGATATGGTTTATTAATATCATTAGGATCTAATTCTTTATCTTTCTTTCTTAATGCTGCTAAAACTTTAGCTCTTTTAACGACCGCGACTATAGGTGCAGCACAATCTGAACAGAGTTTAACTTCTGTAGAAGACTTAGCATCTTTCTCAAACCATTTTTCAACATAGATATAATACTTAGCTACATCCTGATCGTTACATTTTTTACCACAGACTTCGCAATGAAATGAATTAATAAGATCTTTAACTTTATCTATTATTTTACTCATAAGTTTTATGTTTAGTACGAAGTCTTTCAAGTGTTTGAGCTGATCTAGTGTAGATACCTACACCTGATTGACCTTTCTTATACCAGAATTTCTTTCCAGCTTTTAAATTTTTAACAGTCTTATTTTCAAAGACTTGTTCTCTTTTAAGCTGACGTAGATCATCTGGTAGCTGTCCTTTCTTAACATCAAAACCTAATTCTTTACGATATTCTCTAGCAGTTATCTTATGCACCTGTACTATATGTGAACCAACCTGACGATACCATTTACCACATAACATGCATTGAATCTTATCTTTCGAAGGATATATTGCTTGTCTATTTCTACGATCTCTTTGCCAATCTGTATGTGCTTTGCTATGTCTTTTATTAATTGCATAATTTCTACATTTTTTTGAGCAGTAGGTTCTATGTCTTGATGTTGGTAGTGAACCACCACATACTTTACAATTACTTCGTATCTCAACATTGAATTGTTTACCCATACTAATACTTTAGTAACTCTCTCTTATCTATCTCTTGATTGAGAGAATTAATTAATAATGAAATTTTAAGTATATCTTTACCTGTGAATTTAGGATTATCCTGCATCTTCAGTCTCTTACATGCAAAATAACATTGAGAATTTAATAGGTGATTGTCATCCATCTTACTTATGATAATAACATCACCGTTCTTAGATTCATATTTATCAATCATGATAGTTGTCGTTTTCTTGCTGATTTTCTTGCTGATCCTGATAGAGATCCTGAGCATGTTCTTTACATGGCTGACACATCCTATCGAAATATCTAGTGCATACATTACATTCAGTACAAACTAACTGTTTGCATATAGAACAAGTCATCTTGTATTCTACTATATACCTGTACTCATCTTCTTTAGCACCTGAATGACGAACTGATATGATACATATATCATCACTTCTTTGTATATCTTTATGTACTGCAGAGCTTAAGTTTTTAATTATGAACTCCTGATCGACCACAGGATACATAAATAACTTAAGCAAGAATGCACCCTTGTTCTCAAATGAGACTGAAGTTTCAGAGCACATCTCGTTAATGATATCGATTATATTTCCTTTAGTAATCATATATCTAATTTGATCTGAACTCTTCTTGCTTTATATATATCTATATATTTTTCAAGTAAGGGTACAGTCTTAGAATTACTAAAATCTAACTGTGAACCTTTACGACTATTACATTCGTAACATAGAACATCAAGGTTATCCTCGTCATCAAAGAACTCTTCGAGCCCCATATCTAAGAGCATTCTCTTAGGTATGATGTGATCAAGTGTTAATTTCTTTTCAGTACCAGGGAGCTTACATATAGCACAAGTATCACCTCGTTTCTTAGTAAGCTTGTTAAGTGTCTCATTAGCCCATCTGCCTTTATACTTTTTAAGTTTTACAGTTAGATCCATGTCTTTAAATCTTTCTAGAAACTGATCAGTCTTCTCCTTAGAAAGAAACTCTTTTAACAATTCCTTTAATGAATTAATCATATTAGTAATTAATAATTATTCTCATCCATTTTCTTTATCTCATGTTTCTTCTGAGAAATTTTAGACACTGTTCTATTTCTTAGCTCTGGTAAGCTAGCTAATTCTTTTGGTGCCATACTTGGATGGTTTCTAATAGCAGAAATTTCTTTATGATTCCAAGGTACTCTTTTAATTTTAACTGGAATATTAACATCATCATTGACAACTGCAGATGCATTGGTTGTCAAAGTTCCAAGGTAAGTCTTTATATCCTTAGCTTGATCTTTATTCATTCTTTCTAGCTTTCCTAATTTAATCATACTAAGTCTAGTCTTAATAGCCTGCTTAGTATGACGTTTAGTCAGGGTACCATTGCTAGTAACAGTTCTACTAGGAAGATGTATCCTATCGCAGACAATCCTATTCTCTTCTGGAGTCCAGTCATTGTGAGTAGATCTATATCCTTTCTTATATTTTTTCTTAGACTTACTAACAGTATTGTCTCCTCTCTCAACAACATGTTTAATTAATACAGTATTTTTATCTAGTTCT
>Ga0207997_1001122_pt1 | contig 13872 bp, 22 predicted proteins | sample AntAceMetag02UKN_FD_184777 | JGI IMG/M metagenome (GOLD analysis project Ga0207997, IMG submission 184777) | Saline lake microbial communities from Ace Lake, Antarctica - Antarctic Ace Lake Metagenome 02UKN (SPAdes) (version 2) | ecosystem: Environmental > Aquatic > Non-marine Saline and...
TTGACCATGAAACATCTTTCTACGCCTAGCTTCTGGGCTACTTTGAGTGCTCCTTTCTTTCCTTCAAAGTCATTATCATAACAAACATATATTTTATCTACTCCTGTGAAATACTGAACCCAAGCATCAGGAAAATATGTTGCTCCTAACGTCGTTGATACTACATTCTTAAATCCCTGTTGGTGTAGCTTTATAGCGTCAAGCTCTCCTTCTGTTATTATAACTTCTTTCGGGTGTGCTTTGAATATGTCTGTATTAAATAATTCTGAACCACAGCCTGCCTCTTGGGTATATTTTGCACCAGATGTTTCTGATGGATCTCTTCTATATCTGATATTTACAACAATACCTTCATGATAAATTGGTATTGATATTTTGTTACCCGTGCTACCTATTCTAAAATGCTTTAATGTATCTACATCTAATTGTCTGTCTTTTACTAAATAATCTAGATGTTCTTTATTTGTGGATAATAGTTTTGCGGAATAATTAATTACTGTTCCTGGGTCTATTGTTTTTTTGTTATAAGATTTTTGAGCGTCTTGTGGTAAGTCCTCTAAATCTATTGCCATGTCACCAAACATTTTTCTAAGCTGATTAAAGTTTCCTTTGCTATGGCATTTTTTACAATCCCACATTCCTGTGGCTTGGTTAATGTAGCAATGGGTGAACTTGTCATCATCACAAGCAGGACAAACCTTTAATACGAATTGATTATGTCCTGACGCTCGATACTCTAGTGCTTTTGTTTTTAAGTAGTCTTCTACTATATTTTTGTTTTTCATAAAGCCTCCGACCTAAAATGTATTTTAGGTCGCCTTAATAAAGTAATTAATTATAATATATCCTATGAATATTCCCATAATACCCAATATACCAGCCAAAGCAGTTGGGGCAGGAATCGGCAACCCTAATAGGCTAAATAAAATGCCACAACTTAACCCTACTAAAAATGCTTTTATTAATTCCATATTAAAATATAGTAGGATTCAAAAACTTTTTCTCTATTCGAAAGTCTATCTCTAAATATTGTAAACTCTCATGACTATATCCGCAAGAACCACACTGCTTACTATGAGGAGAGTTTCGTTCCATCTCTACCCGTAAGAAACCAGGCTGTATAGAGGTGTGTGGTATAAAATCTTCTTCTGGAAATACCGTACCACATTTTTTGCAATACATAATACCTACTATATCCAAAACAACCTTTCTATTGATGTTGGTCTCGTCGGAGCTACTCAATTTAGTTTCTAGCTCTAGTATTTTATCTTCGGACTCTCTTTGTTTTTGTCTTAGCTTGTAAAACCCATCGTTTATTTCTTTCTCTGTGTGTTCGTCTAATATTTTTATTGTTTCTGACATAATCGTTTGTCATCTGAGGTTAAATCTAAAAATAAAGCATTACTTTTTACTCTAGAATATACCGCCTCACTGATTTGTGTTTTTAATTTTTCTATTTTTTTATTACTTGTGAATATTATTGGTAAACATTCATTATACCTATGATTGATAAGCATGTAGAGCTTCTCTCGTACCCACTGACTAGACTTCTCCTGTCCTATGTCATCTAATATAAGCAAATCTACATTCTTTATTTCTTCAAAATATTCTCTACTATTAAAATCTTCTGATGGTCTTAATTTATCTAGCATGTCTGTTACTGTGGTAAAGTGTACTGTCTTTTCTGATTCCAACAGCATCTGAGCCAACACCAAACTAATTAAAGTCTTGCCAGTTCCTGGAGTGCCACATAAATATAGCCATTTTGATCCGTCCTCTAATACTTGCTTTGATAAATTCTCTAACAACTGGTAAGTGATTATTGCATCTCTGAACAGCTTTATTGGATTTCTTTTTAACTGTCCTTTAGGCAGGTTGCTTGTATTGATATAATCACGTACTGCCTTATAATGCTCTACTTCGTATAAGCAATCGCAAATTTTGATATCCCAACCTAAGGGTTCTTTTTCTATTTTGATTTTACCGCCTACGCATTTTGAACAGCCCGCTTCAGGAATTTGATTATTAATTATCTTTTCCCAAAAAGTCACTAATTGCTTTCTCGTTTTGTTCTTTTCTTTTTGCGACGTCTTCCTCCGATACCTTGGTTTTATTATTGTCCCCATATTTTTCATTCATTAATGGAATTATATTATTTTCTAAAAAAGCTCGTCTAAAGAATAATTTAGGTGTTCTCAAAAAAGCGTTGTCGGCTAACTTTTCTTTCCAAAAATCATTCTCTGCAAATATCCTTATTCCTGTCACTAGCATTTCTGCTCCTATGTTCTTGTCCCACACCTCATTAAACAAATCTAAAGCCTCTACTACACCATCCCTAAATGATTGTGTCTTCTCGGTACACCTAGGATATATGTGCTTCTTGTACTGTGCTAATATCAATTGTTCGTCGGGTGTGATTTTGTGGCTCTTGGCATAGTGGCGTGTTTCTGTGGGGTCTACGGAGGAATACTGAACCTTGCCTGAATTAGGTTCTGAAATTGTCTTTTTCTCTTTCAAGTCTGAAGGACTAGTTTCTTCTTTGCTATCCCCTTTATTATTATCTATATTATTATGCTTAAACTTTTCTTTAAGTCTGCCTTTAAATATAGTTTGAGGCTGCCTTAAACTTTTGTTTAACCCTGCCTTAAACTTTTCTTTAAGTCTGCCTTGCAGAACTCGATTTCTACCATTAAAGCCAACCTCCTCAATATAGCCTAATTTCTTCAGATTACTTATGATGTTTGACACCCTTGTTACGCTAATATTAAAGAATTTTGCAAAATAGGCATTGCTTGCAAAACAACCGTCTTCGTTGTCCAAGCTGTCTATTTCAGCTAATACGATTTTGTCTAATACGCCAATCTCTTCAGAAAGCCATATTTCTCTAGGTATCCAAATACCTTTGAAGTCTCTTTTCATATTATTTTATTTTGGTTATAAAAAAATTAAGAGCCTAGGAGGAAAGGTCAACGCCAGTATAATTAAACACCGACCCAGAGATTGACCTAACCTGTAGAATCTTAATTTTTTCTATCTTAATAATTTGTATTTTGTTACTACAGCACATAAATAATTCTGGGTTAATTATTTTTTATATTTATATTATAAAGCCTTTTGGTATAAAGATCAAGTGGATAACTTCTACTCTTTCGTCCTTCGTTTGTATTCAACATCTATCTGGTATTCCTTTTTAGTACGCTTCTTTGTTGTATCCAAAACCTGGTCTACACACACAGAAAAATCTCTGAATAGCATTAAATGGTCTCCTACCATTCGTTTTTGCAAATAATCTATCTTCTTGCCTATCTGTATTAGGATATATTCCATTGAGAATAGTATTACATTTATTAAAATAATAACGCCTCCTACAATTAGTTTTGTACCCTCTGATTCAGATATGCCCTGTCTGAATATAAATACACCAAAGACTAAAGAAGCAATAGCTATTGGTAAACCTAAACAACCTAATAATCTACCATTAGGCATATTCATTTTTTCACTTTTTTTGTACTCACTATATCGTTTTAGACTGTCCAGTAGTTTTTCATATTTTCCCCCTTTTTTCTCAAAGTCATTATTCTCGTTCATATAATATTTTGCTTATGAGTTTTAATTCTTTTATAGATTTTTTTAGTATATCATTCCAAAATATTCGTTCCTCTTCAGATAACTTCTGAACTGTTTTCTTTTCCCGTAGCCCTTTCAAAGCCATTCCCATATACAATAATGATTTGGCTACTTCACTTGATTTATCTGTGATGTTTTCATTGTTTTGTTTTATCTGTTCCAAAAATGTATCTGGGTTCTCTTCCAAATTTATATTTATTGCTTGGTTAACTAGCCCTGTGAATTCGTCTGGTTCGTTGTCTAGGTCGATACTGGGCTGTATTTCCTGCACCTTTTTTGCAAAGGCATCATTATCAATATCTCCATCGTTTAATTCCTGTGCTAGTTGTTGTCTTAGTGGTTCTGGTAATGCCAAAAATGAATTTAGTCTAGCCCAATTTGTTAATTTAGCATCCATTATTTCCTCAATATGTTTTTCTGAATATTCATATAACCTAATAAACTGATTTGCTCCTGCTAAAGATTTGCCTACTTCTTCCAAATATCTCTCCCACTTCTTTTCGGGTATCCAAATATCTTTTTGTTCTTTTAGTATTTTGCCTAAATATATAACTCCATTAATAAAGTTTACCGCTACCGTTTTTTCTGCGTTTTTGTATACACCAATGGCTTGTTCAAAGGATAATGCTGGCTTAGTAATTTTGTTTTTCATATTGTTTTATGCTTGGGTTACTTCTTCTAATAAACCTTGTGACGCTTCTGATAATTGTTCGCGTTCGTCTTCAGTAATTTCTTCTTTCCGAATTAAGGCTAATTCAGCCCTAAGAAATTTTAATGCTGAAGAACAATTACCTGCAATTAAATCCTCTTTTAATTTGTAAGTAGCCATACTTTATATTGGTTAATTGTTAAATTATTTATTCTTCTGATATATCACAAATTCTATAATGGTCTCCCGCCTCTTCCTCTTAAAACATTTTGTACAATTAAACTACTTAATTATTTTAGGACACACCTTATTATACATACATGAACTGCAATTTTGAAGATTAGGATACCAAACTTCTAGCTTTTTTATTTCTTGTATTCTGTATGCTAAATCAATTACGCTATGTATCTGTTCTTCGGTCCTTTGTGTTACTATGCTACTAAACTTTGGCTTGTTATCTCTTGGTAATATATCTATTCTGATGCCCGCTTCTTTTTTGCCATATAATTTTCTGTAGGCAATAGCGTACATTGTCATCTGTAATAAATTGTCAACGTGTTTTTGTGTCCAAGTTCTTAATACAGATTTGCCAACTGTCTTGTGGTCAATTACATATCCGTCTACATCAATTAAATCTATATAGCCTAGAATTGTAACTGGCTTTGTCTTCAGTTTAATTTCAAATTTTTGCTCTACTGCTATTGGCTGAATAGTCTTTGCTACGGTTAACATATAATCATCTAACATGTTCTTTCCAATAACTCTCATTGACTCTACATTATCCCACTTATTTAGCTCACATAATTGACTCTCGGCATCAAATTTCTCTATAAACGTATTATATACCTCATCGGAGGTTAAATCCACGTAGGACTTAATTTTTTGCGAATAATTAGACGCTAGAGCGTGGTGTACTGCTGTCCCAAAGGTTGCATATATGTTTCCTCTATCCTCAAACATCTTGTCCATATACTGTAACTTGTACCCTAAAGGACAATGCAAAAATGTATTTATTTGGCTGGCTGAAATATAGTCCATATTTTGTTTTAGTCTAAGTTAATATTTGGATTATCTTTTGCGTCGTAAACTGCTTTTATTTTTTCATCTATTGGTAATATATATTTCTTCAAAGAAACATCAATGTCTTCTTTTCTCTTTTGTGCGTCTGACATTTCAGTTCTAATGTTCTTTAATTGATATTTCAATAAACTACTAGCCTCGAGTGCCGCCTTAATAGCATATGAATCTGTCTGTAGCCATTTCATAATAAGCTCTTCAAATCCTTTTGAAGCTGTTTCTGGTTTGTCCTCGCCAAGTATCTCTGGGTAAAAAACAAATCTTGATACATAACCATTTACTGCTCTTTTGTTAGAGCTTTTAATGAGTCGTACCCCTAGATATTTTGCCCCATTAGATTTTAGGAAACAAGATAAATAGTAATCGCCTGTAACGAATAAATCACCTTTTTGTAAATACTCTAATTCTGTTTTGTCCATACTATATAAAATTATTTAATTAATTGTTTTCTTTTATCCACGCTTAATATATCTTTGCAATAATTGTAGAATTCGTCCCGGCAATAAATCAATATCATCGTCTTCTATTGAGATAATATGCTTATAAATATCTGCGTTTTCTAATTCTGTACTATTACCAATCCCAATGCCTACCACAAACGCCTTTTTTGCTAGCTCGGTTACTTCCTTCATTATATCAAAATCGTCCATTTTCGTATACTTACCTTTTAGTCTTTTCTTATGTTCGGCTGGTATGTTGTAACTCGAAGGATTGCTTCCTCCATCTGTTAATACAAATACTATATTCTCACCAACTGTGTTTTCTAAATGGTGTCTAGCTACATTCAGAGCAAACGCGTCGCTTGTAGCTCCCGATACGCTAGGCAATATACTTTCTAGATTTCTTTTCTTTACCCAAGTGAATGGCTCATTTAATTTTTTGTATTCTCTGAGGTCGCTATTGAAACCAATAACTGAAAAGGGAATGCCACAATAGTCTAATACCTCGGCTAATAATACCGCGGTCTTTGTGGCATTTAACGCCCTTTCTCCTCGCATACTGCTACTCTCGTCAACTACTAGAACAACATTATAATCTTTATGTTGGCGCATTACCTTTCTACTAAATACTTTTGTATCGTCGCATTTCCATTTATATAGCTTTTTCGTATTTAATTTACCCGATCTAAACGTACCTCCCTGTCTAGCCAGCCTATTGTCCTTCAGAATACTAGATAATTTTTTCCTAAAATATAATAAATAGGGCTCTATCATTTCGTATAATTCTTCATAGGTTAAAAAATTATAATAGTCATTGTCTTCTAGCTCGTCTTTATTGTCTTCTTTATCATTAAGTGTGGATAGTCTTTCCTCCCTAAGGCAGTCATAATCTGAAGACTTAACATCTGGTTCTGCCTTCATTTGTTCTTCCTCTGATTCTTTTGTTTGTTCTTTTTTGGTATCCGACCCCGTTTGCTTTACGGGCATTTTGTCGTCTTGTGCTTCCTGTTCTTGTTGTTCCATTTCATCTTCTAATTGTTCTTTTTTATCTTTATCAACATAATTGTCTAGTGCGGATTTTGCATCGGATTCCTTTGGCAAATTATCTGAGTCTGCCTTTGGGTCATCATCAATCAATTCTTTTATAGAGTTCCAGATATGATCGAAGATAAAATCATTATTCATTTTAGTTGTGGAAGGACTTTCTTTAAGGTTTGTTACTGCGTCTTGTATTTCTTTTGAGTTCCAATGCTTTTCTATGTTCTCATTTAATATTGGTTCAATGCCCCATTCTTTTCTAATGAAGTTGTTGATAAATAAAATATAATCGGGCACTTCTTTTAATACTTCTTTTTCATCAATAGCCTGTTGAGATATAATATTACTTTTCTTGTAACTATCGTATGTTCCAGGGTATTGACTCATTGTCTGATACTCAACTCTTATATCTTCAAAACTATTTAATGTCTGTGTATATGCTTCTGTAGGTCTATCTATTTTTAATTGCCTTAAATCTAGTTCTGTATGCAAGTGATGTGCTACTTCGTGTAATAAGAAAGCAATAACTTCATAATCTTTTTGTTCTAGGATACTTAATTTGCCTTCTGTTGGGTATGAAATGATATTGTGCTGTAAATCGGAACTCCATTCGTTCTTATTTGAATTGGCTGTTATCTTTAATTTGTCTCCAATGCCTGCAGGTAGACTATCCTTTGCTAAACTTTTCATTCTTATTTTTAAGGCATCTTTTTTCTTCTTCTGCCCCAGAAACTCAGAGAAATTATCTAAAAATGACATATATTGTTTATTAAATTTATTAATCTAAAATGCTGGTTTTTCCTCTTCGGGTAATAGTGCATCTCCTGTCTTTCCGTCTGTAGCCTTTAACTCTGTAGCCTTTAACTTAGATATTGGTACATTCTCCTCATCTCTGAATAGCTTATTGATTTCGTCTATAGCTATGTTTCTTCTTTCAGGTAATATTTTTGTTAATAAACAAACTTCTGAGGCATCTTTAATACCAAAGTCTTTACACAATAACGCCCATTGAATTAATAAACGAGTTGAAATAGGACACATCAAATCTGTTTTGGGGTCTTTGTTTTTCTTTCTCAAAATTGTTCCTAGTTCTACTAATCTTTTACAAAATTCTTTTGGCAATTTTGTATGCTTTTCAATAATGTCTATTTCCTTTTTTACATCAGAATATTCTGTTTCTAATACTATTGGAAATCTATCTAATAACGCCTTATTTAATTCTTTTGTTCCTGCATATTCTGATTCTGGATTCATTGCCGCGAACAACCTAAAATCGGGGTGTGGTGTAACAACCTCTTTATCTTTTTCATCTAATATTAAAACTCTGTCATCGTCTAATATAGAATGTAATACAAATAAAATCTCTGGTAATGAAGCATTAATTTCGTCTAACAATAACCAATGCCCTTTTCTCATCGCATCTGTTAAGATTCCATCACACCAAAAAGTACCATTTTTATTTATAAGCCATTTGCCTACAAAATTATCTATTCCTGTACTACCATTTAATTGTATTCTTCTGTAACCATTTTTAGTTTCTGACGCTAACCATTTTATTAATGATGTTTTACCACAACCTGCGGGACCGATTAATAAAACAGGAAAATTGTTTTTAACACCACATAATACCTTCTCGGCATAATGCACGTCTTTTTTTGTTTTTCCTAAAATGTAATTGTCTGTGTCGGTAGGCACAAACTCATTATTTCTTGAGTTGGGCTTAATGGAAATGCTTCCAATTTTAACTTCTTTTTTTGCCATACTGTTTTGTTTGTTAATTTTGTTAATTTTTTAATTTACTATACTCTAATTATAGTATGTATTTTATGCTTTGTCAACTTTTACAAAGTGGATAACTTATTCTACTTCAAGCGTTGCTGTGCTACTTTGAGAGTCTTTTATTTTGCTCTCAATTTCCTTTTCTTCTTCCTCTAAATCTTTTTGAAAACAATCCTTAATGTTTGTATCTGTCATACTGTTATCATAATGCCTTGCATCTGATCTATCAGATTGAAGTACTCTAATACGTTGCTCAATAGCGTCTAACAAGCTATTTACTGAACGCCATAAATATAAACACCTATTAGAAAATTCCTGTCTTACAGCGAAGATAGTCTTTGCAGGTAAATTCAAAGAGTATAATTCGTCTTTAATTTCATCTACTGTTGGCTTTAATTGTTTCTCGTCTGTGTTTACTGCTCTATTCTTTTTTAGTGTTGCCTGTTCTGTGGCAATATTCCTTAATGCGGATCTTTTTGCTTTAGCATATTGTTCTGCCATTTCTCTGTAGAAATCTACTCTTGAAAATAGAGAACCCAAATTTACTTTATAAATAGCTAGGTCGCCCGCTATTCTTGAAAGCTCGTCTGCTGAATAGTCTTTGAACTCTTTACCCCCAAAATCTACATCACCCCTTAATTGCAATACTTTATTTTCAATATTACGAATTAAGGATTCGTCTTCAGGAGCTACATCTTTTGACTGAACCGCCAACATTGTATCTTGTAATAATTTGTCGATTGTTTTGTGTGGTTTGATTAATTCTGCTAATTCTTTTTTGTGTTCTGCTACGCCCTCTTCCACCTTAGACTTAATCAAATCAAATAGTTCTTGTTTGGTCATAGGTTTGTTTTATTAATAATCTATGTCAGAGGACCCGTCTGTATTAGGGGTTGTATTCATTGGGTTAGCAAACGCTGTTGCTTCTACTTCACAATAAAAACCATACAACTGAACCATTTTCATCAACGCTCTACTGAACGCTCTTTTCTCTGCCATTGCAAATTTGTATTTGCTATCTACATTACTATATTCGTCTGCCTTCATCTGCTGTACAATTTGCCCTGTTGCTGTTTTCACAGCGGTTTTAGTAATCTTACCCGTGTTTAATACAGAAGCCTCTCCTGACCCTCGTTTCCATTGGTCTTTATCTGTAACACCTTTTATTCCTAACCAAATAGTAACCACATGCTGTTGGTGATTATCTTTACTTGGCTTTATGTCTACACTAAATTCCTTCTCTACAATAAGTTCTTTCTCAGCAATTTTTTGTAACCCTGCCAAGGTTATGATTTTGTTTCCGCCCTTCTCCCAAATGTCTTTGTCTAAATCAATAACGGAATCTAAAGCGATATCTTTACCGTTAAATTGGTAAGATAATTTTGGTTTTTTCTCTGCCATAAGATTTTGTTTTAATTATAAATTATTTAATTCCTTAAATTTTATAAGCTCCTCGCCTTTAACAAAAATTTTGCCTTTAATGTCTGTCCAAGGTGGATTATAATGTTTTGCCTTAATTGACTTATATGTGGTTTCATTACATATACCCTTACCATTTGGGTTTCCTTTCTTAATTGTTTTTGGGGCTCTAACACCAGTCACTAACTTGTAGAGCGAGCAATATTTAATAGGCAGTAATTGCTTAGCTACTATTTCGTTCAAAGAATACTCCTTGAATCTGTTGATTTTTGCCATACTTAATCTTTATGAATTATTACCTTTATGATATATTAAATTTTATACTTTGTCAAGTTTTATATCTTTATTCGTACCGCTCTGTTACTTTAATATTGGCTATCTCATCTATGAAGTCTGCCACATTTTCCTTATATGCTTTTTGTAGTGCTTCCTCTTTTGACTCTGCTTCTATTTCAAAGCACAAAGGTAATCTAGTAACCAATACTTCAAAGGTTCTAGTGGTTAATTTTTTCTTTCTAGGATTTTTTGTTATTCTCGTTTTTTTCACCCTCATAATGTTTTATTGAATCCTCTATTATTAGCATATTACCTGCTAATAATCCATCGAATATTTTATTAGTAAGTTGTAACTTTGCCTCGTCTATTTCTTCTTCAGAATCTTTTGGTATATATTTTTTATCTACTAGCCAATACAAAGGAGCTTTATTTCCTGAAAAGGGTAGTGCTACTAACTTGGTTACCTTTTTCTTTCTAATATCTAGCACCATAGTGATCAAATTCTTTTGTGCTGTATTCATATCTGGCTCTCCTTCACTAACTATACTAGTACTAATGAAAAGTAATTCCTCTAACCTTGGTAACATAAATCCAACCGCGGAACTTATACCATAAATAATTGTGGTTACTGCATCTTCCGCCCCTGGGCTACTTAATATGTCGTCTGGTATACTAGCCACTATAGGCATGACTAAAAACTTTGTTTCTTTTGCATGGTCTAAATAATGTTCAAACATATCGCCTAAAAAACCATAACAGTCTTTTTGGTTGGCGGTTAGGTCTGCTTTGTTTCTAACATAATGCTGAATTGATTGATTGACATGCTCTGTTACTGGGATAAATATAGCGGGGAAGTGATATTGATTTTTCCTCAAATAAATCCTTTATGTCTTTCTTTTCTAACTGGATATTATTTTGTATTTCTATTGTGTCTGAATTGTCTATATCCCACTTTTCTAATGGCAACATATTTTTATTTTTTTGTTCTTATTATTTTTTCTAGCTTTGTTAAAAAGCCTTTGTTTTCATAATACCTTTTTAGGGTATCTGCTAATTTTTTCTTTTTTGGCTCTGATGTTTTACTCTCCCAAGAACTACCGTCTGATGAAATAAACACTCTATATCTGATTTCTCGCATACTCTGTTCTGCTTAATATTAAAACGCAAATTCTATTTCTTGCTCTTGTTCCTGTTCCTCAAAACAACCGCACATTGAATCTTCACAATAAGAACAAATCTTTTTATCTCCTCTTATGCTTATTAAATCCTCCTCTACATATCCTCCACAATGTTCACATTTTTTTAATTGTACTAACTCCTCACACTCTGAACACTCATACTCTCCTGTGCCCTCATAGCCATCTTTTTCATTTCCAATTTGTACCTCTGTGAATGTTACTAATGAATTACAATGTTCGCATAAACTTTTTACTTTGTGTTCTTTGAACTTGGTCATATTGTTTTTGTTTACCCTTTTGGGTTATTTATTATTCACACTCTTATTATATATGATATTTTATGTTTTGACAAGTATTACACTTTTACAATTGTGGATAACTTTTTTAGGCAATTAAAAGGTTAATTCTGTGCTAGGAGATATTCCTCTAACCTCTAGTTCGTACATTATACCATCATAATTTCTTAGGTCGGTTATTCCATAGCACCCTGTTCTGTATATAGCCTCATAATACCCTTTTGCTTCTTCTTTTAATTTAGTTGTTGTCCAATCCTCGACATTGTTTGATTCGTTGTTGTATTTTTTTCTTTGCCATATTGTTTAATTATTGTTTTTCTTTTTTAATTGTTCTTTAAGCAACGGCTCTTCAATGTTAGTAGGATTCAAGGCACATTCATCTTCGTGTTCCACATTAAAATCTGTGTCTATATATTGGGTACAATGCTTGCAAACTATAATACTCATATTGTTTAGGGTGGGGGGCTTTTACTCCCCCACTATTATTTATTTATTTATTTTTTTGCCTCAAATTTTTCTGTTTGGTCTATGTTGAATACTTTGGCAAATCCTAATGGTACGCTTGTGGATTTTACCTTTCCCTTTTTGTCTAATTCACTTACGGAACTAAATCCTTTGAATACACCTACTGCTTTACTTCCTTTTATAATTTTTAATCCTAAATCTCTAGCCTGTAAAAAGGTTACCCAACCATCGCTCTTAAATTTGTTATTACTTTTATGTCTTTGAAGAGACGCTTGATTCGCCCCTTGGTAAACATTTCCGCTTGATCTGTTAAATTGATTGTTCATATTGTTTTACTTTGCCTTATTAGGCTTATTTATTATTTTCTAATTCTTCTTTAATTTCTTGCAACGCTTCCTCTGTTGCTTCTAAACCATAATGTTCAATGAAATTTCTTAATTCTGCTTTTGTTGTCATATTGTTTTTATGTTTGCCTTTTATGGCTTATTTGTTTATATATATATTATATTTTTGTGTTTTAGCTTCTTCAATTGCTAACTGCATTAATGCCATATATCCTTCGGTGTCTTTAATATTTTGTGTTCCACAGGCTGACCAATTTATCCCATAACTTTTAACCTTAATATAACTACCTTGATTAAATTCATATGCACATATTCCTACCTTGTCATTTGTTTTAATGTTTACAACCTCATAAATTCTGCCTTCTAAATCTTTTACTTTTACAATGTTCTCATTTACTACAATAATGTTTGGGTTTACTTTTGTTGTGTTTTTCATATTGTTTGTTTTGTGCCTTTTATGGCTTATTTGTTTATATATATATTATATATGATATTTTATGTTTTGACAAGTATTACACTTTTACAATTGTGGATAACTTTTTGATTGCAACAAAAGAGAGCAATTTCTTGCCCTCTTTATATAATACCACATTTTGCTGAAAAGATCAACCTAAAATGTATTTTAGGTCACCTCTCTACACTTAATCTTTCTTTACTTCTTTTGCTACATCTGTTTTGGTTTCCTCAGTGTTATCTTTTGAGTATGCCAACTTTTCTTTTGCAATTTTTTCGTCTGCTGTTACCAATTTGTCTAATTGGGTTTTTTTACGTTCGTCTAATAGCGTACAGTACGCTCCTTCAAATATTTTGTCAAATTTTTCTGCAATAGAATCCCAGCTATAATTATTCAGCCATTGTCTACCTACCTTTGCTTTGGCTTTTGCTTCCTCTGGATTATTAGCAACATGACACATTTTCTCTACCAAACTGTTGACATCGGTTAGTGGTCTTCTGTGTTCGTTGTCGTTCATTATAGTAATGCTTTCATTACCAGATTCTGCTAAATATCCTCGCTCTTCGTTCTCGCCAACTATTTCAGGAGCTGAAGTATTGTTTGGAATAATAATAGGGGTTTCGCATGCCATAGCTTCTGTAGCACTTAATCCCCAACCTTCTCCTAGCGTTGTAGAGATAAGCATGTCTGAAGCACCATAAATATAATTCATAAATGATTCAGGAAATCCGCCGTGTGCCATTTTATCTGCATTAGGAAACATGATATTTCCTCTTTCTTCTGGCGTATAATATTTGATTAAATAATCATCTAGTGCAAACCCATATGGA
>Ga0207997_1001123_pt1 | contig 13860 bp, 33 predicted proteins | sample AntAceMetag02UKN_FD_184777 | JGI IMG/M metagenome (GOLD analysis project Ga0207997, IMG submission 184777) | Saline lake microbial communities from Ace Lake, Antarctica - Antarctic Ace Lake Metagenome 02UKN (SPAdes) (version 2) | ecosystem: Environmental > Aquatic > Non-marine Saline and...
AGATAGGTGGTCAATTTCTTCCTATTAATGCTGATAACGGATTGGAGATTTATCCAAAGAGGGATATTGCAGTGTTTTCTCAAGGAAATAAAAAATCATTATTTGAAAGAAGTAGAATAAGGATTAGTACACATTCAGATTTTTCCATCCAATTAGAACTGAAGAGGATGAAAATCAAATGAGATTCAACTCAATTGGAACTGTTTTGGGAGAAAAAGTCAGGCAGGTCAAAAAGAAATTCCAAGATGGGACTAAATACTGGGAAACAGAAAAATATCCTGCAAGACACCCTAAAGAAAGTTTATCTAGGTTAGGTATTCGCACACCTTATATGTCTGAGAATTCAATTTCAATGCATTTATCTTTTATTAGATTGATGAGTAACTCAAGTAAAGTTCAACTAAAACATAAGTTATTATTAAGAGGGGCTAGAATCAAATGATTGTAATCAAAAATAAAGTATGCAAGCCAGGAGAGCCAGTCCAGTATTGCAAAATGCGGGAAACAATGGCTGAGATAGAGGGTGCCCTAAATAACATATCTTCTCTTAATAAACAGGCAGAAAAGGCGGGAATAGGGAGTTATACATGGTCTTCTTATGAACTTGAGAATAAAATTGAGAAAGTAAAGGGAGACATAATGTCAAGGGTTCTGTCAAAGGAGATTAATAAAATAAGTAAAAATATTAACATTGATAATAAAAAAGTTATGAATGAGTTAAAAGTAGATTCCTCTCAAATGGATTTCCAAACCCTTATTTCTTCAATAAATAAAAGTTATGGAGTTAATAGGGAAAAGATTGCATTTGAGCAGTTATTGAAATCAGCTAAACAATTGGTTCCTTACTCCAAAAAAATTGAAATTAAAAAATCCAAACTTATACTTGAGGGCGGAGATGAAACCTCAATTGATAATTTGAATAGACTTACTGGAGTCATAATTGATAATGTGTTGCCTAGCAAGGCTGTGTCCAACAAAAGGATTATAGACTGGAAAAAATACCAAAATAGGAGAGTTGATGTATTGTTTGACAATCCCGAGACTTCAGAGAAAATGGAAAAGGTGTTGAGGTTATTATGAAAGACTCATTTATGAAAAATGGATTGTATGCATCTGAATATCTTGGATTGATGAATACATCAGAAACCTTTCTCAAAGTCGTCACTTCAGGTAGAAGTAAAATACAGAGCACAGTATCTGCTTCTAATCTATGGATGGAAATAAAAAAGGTGATTAAAAACAAAATAAAAAAAAACTTTTTTATAGACCATTTGCCACAAAGGGGTTTATTAATTGGTTCACAATCAAAGTTTGGAAACATTATCAGGCATGGTGAGTATATATGGATGGAAGGAATACAGATTGAAAGAGGTTTTTCCGAAGGAACAAAATTAAAGCTTGGGGGATATAGAATCAAATGACTGAAACTTTTGCAAAACATAATTTGTATGTCCAGAAAAGGCTTGGGTCGGCTGATACTGATATTCGTGTCTATAATAAATTAGGTAAACAAATCAGTTCTATCCTTATTTTTGATGAAGTTCAAATTGCAATCGGCAGGTATGACCATGAAGAAGAGGCTCCCATTGTACAGGTTGATATAAGAAATGGTGTAACGACCCATAAGTGGATAGGTGTTTTTGCAGATTCTTCAATTTATATTTATCCTCACAAAATGGAGCTTAAAAGAGTTAAAATCAAATGACTTTTAATAAAAACAGGATGGAATGTGAAATTTTGACTGAGTATATGCCTTCATTAGTCTGCACAATAAACGGTAAGGATATTATTGTTAGGGAAAATAATAAGATTGAATTAAATAAGGTGAAAATAGGCACTAACTTAAAAAATGCTTACCATAACAAATTTTTAGATGGGTATTCTGAGAGAGGAAACTCACAGGTAAATATTGTAAGTGCACTCTGTGAGGGTGACTGGGAAAGAAGAGGATGGATTTCAAATGAATCTGTTTTAACAAGGATAGGTATAAAACACAATAAAAGGGATATAAGTTATGACCTTCCTGAAAAGAAAAATTTAATAATCAAGAGGCAGGAAAAGGATAGGTTCAGCAAAGGACTGATTGTAACCAAAAAGATAATAATGTCAAATGTTAACTCTCTTATACACCCTTTCACTAACTCTTTAAAAAAGGGATATCCCATTGGTTCAACTGATTTTGAATTTAAGGGTATAAAGATGGATTGGTTTAGGCATTATGATAGGAGTTATGGATATAAACAGCAGGTTGGGTTGAAAGTGGATAATGGAGATATATTAGGCATTAAAACAGGTGCATTGTTAGCATTGAGGGAAAGTAATAAATTTAGAACCTTTAAATTAGTTACTTTAAAATATGATGCGTTGAGGATAAAACCATGAGAATAGGGGAACTAAATATCATAAAAGGAAAAAGTCTTGACAAGGAGCCCATCCTTTATATTGAAAAAAAGAAAGGGGGGAATACAACGTTCAGGGTTACTGGCGGAATTCAAACTACAAGCCCTTTTTTGAGATTTTGGAGGGGAGGGACTATCGATGACTGCCCACCCCTTGCCAATGAAAATATAACAAAAATGTCCCATCCTTTAAATAGAATTTTGATTTATGGTGGAGAAGGGGCGATGTTTGGAAAACCTTCTGAAGCCCTTGGAATTGATAACAAAAATATAATAATGAAAAAAGTGAGGGTAAAATGAGAATAAATAGTATAACTCAAATAGACACAATAAAATTTGCATTGGGAAAGTTTAGAATATCTCCCTCATTTGAAGATACTGCCTCACCAAGAATAAGGATAGAAAAAGACTCACCAAGGATAAGGATAGAAAAAGACAATTTAGCTTCCCTTTTTTCATTTAATGACCATCCTAAAAGAACAATGTACCATAAGGGGTTCAAATCTTATTCTAGATATAAGACGGTGGGGATAGTAGTTGAAAATAACAAGATTGATGGGGTTATTATAACAGATAAATTAAGAGTAAGGAAAGTATGGATAAAATGAAATTAGATGGTGCAAAAATAAAATGACAAGAAAATACTTTTCATCAGAAAAGGGGACTCTGGAAGCCTCAGCCACACCATTTACCCCAGGATTGGGTTACAGCCCTGATATTCATGTGTCTCTTTTGAATTCTACTTTTGTCGATAAATTCCCTGGAATAGAGTTAGATTACCCCCATGACCATATACGGATATCTCTTAACAGTAATGAATTTGGACAGATTGAAGTATCCTTACCACACGGATTTCTAAAAAAAGATTCACCTGGTGCAAATTTATTTGGTGGGGAATACAGAACACAAAATATCTTGGAATTAAGAAAATCAAATAAGTTTATTGCAATCGGATGCACTAGCATTCCTGCATCAAAGTATGATAAGGTAAGAGGATGGTGCAAAAGTGAATTAAACAGGATTAAATTAGATGGGTATAAAATCAAATGAGTGGCTATGAAACAACAGCTTTCAATAGAAACCGGATTAATGTAAATAAAGACATGAGAACAAATTACCCTTTAGATGGGTTGATAACGAACAAAACAGGAATCTTAATGGGGTTTAGTAAACCCACCCACCAAATTATATTGAATCACATTAGATTACCTAAAGAAATGTTCTCTGCTTTTGCATATCTTGAAGTGGAAAGCGAATCAAAGGATATTTCATTAGGGAGAAATTTTAGAATAAAATCACCAATAATAAAATGAAAATTAAAAAAGGAAGAATGTTTGTAAGCGTTTCATACCCTATGAGAGGGGAAGCCAAACCTATTTATTTCAGTAAGGTTTTTACAAATAGGGAATTTAATGATTTTGAAAAGAAGTTTGGGTTTAAATCCTCAATCCCTACAAAAGGAACTCTTAATTCAGATTGCTACAACAATATCCATTTCTATGAGCTTGGTTGTCTTGTTGAGACAGAAAAGGGAATCTTTAATATAAAATGTAAATCAAAGGATGCAGTAAGATTAATGAAAGAAAATATAAATGAGTGTTTTAGTTAATTAAAGTTTTCTAATGTTTGAGATGAAAACATTATCAATTAGTATTCCACCTTTCTCATTGCATTGTTTTTCAGTTATCATTAATCTATCCCACCCAAGATTATATCAATTTTATTTCCTTTATAAGTTAAAGGTGGGAGCTGATTATCTACATATTTTAATTGTGCTTGATTGGGATATTTTTCATTCACAAATTTATCCATTTTTTTCATCCTAACTACTATATCAAAATCAGATTGTTTTTTAGCTCTTCCTAATGTCCTGCTCCCAACACATTTAATGTGAGTTATAGGAAAGTCTGACATTGCACCCATAACCATTTTCTTTATTTCTTTTTCCCTTTTGTCTGTTAAATTATGTTCCTTGCCACGAATACCTAATTTTACTTCCTCGTATTTTGATAATTGATTAACAACACAAACATTATCAATTAGTATTCCACCTTTCTCATTGCATTGTTTTTCAGTTACCATTTATAAAAAATCCTCATCTAATAGTGGTTTTTCTGGATAAGTTTTGTTTGTTTTGAAATCAAAAAGAGTAGTTGCTTCTCCTATATCATTATTCAATCTAACAACATAAGGAATTCCTTCTTTTTCCAATAATTTTGCTTCACTTCTACTAATATTTCTAATAGAAGTCACAACTTTATCAGTAAAATCATAATCTCCTTTCATCCATTGGTGAATACCTTTATCAAGAATTTTAACTATTTTGACCTCTTTAGCAGGCATTTGTGGTAATTTATGTATATATTCTCCCATGTCCGCAAGTTGTTGTTTGACTATCTCATTATCATCCAAATCACTATAATTAAAACATACATAACCCCCTTCATCATTAGCATGGGAAATTATATTTTCTATTTCAATTGATTTTAAGTAGTGTCTTGCATTATCATATTGATTAACAACACAAACATTATCAATTAGTTTTCCGCCTTTTGCCTTGCATTCTTTTTCAGTTACCATTTTACCATTCATATTCTCTTCGTTGTTTATTTTTTGCTCTATCTTTTTTAGAGCTTCTTCCTTTTCTACTTCCTGCATAATTTTTTTCTTTTTGATGTTTGATAGTTCTAGTCATTCCTTGCCCCAATTCCACTTTAATTTTCCTTCTGTCAAAGGGAAAGCTATTAGGAGCATAGCAACTATACCTACAATGAAATATAACACTAATTTGATTGTATCTTCCTTAAATCTTGCTAAGAAAATAAGATATAATATAAAAAGAATGGTTACTACCCATCCTTCCCAAGTTTTAGGGGAAACACCATATCCAAATGTTCTTGGTTTGAACCAGTACTTATTAAAGTCCATAAGTAATTATTATTTTAAATCTTTATAAATGTTTCTAAACGAAAGATTTAAATATAAGTAAGTATTGAGTCAATTCAAATGCTTAACTTAATTAGCAAAATGATAACAACTGCTATAAAAATAAATCCTACAAGCTTAACCTTAATGGTTACATCACTTGCTTTAATAAGTGTTTTAAAACAATTTAGTTAATTCGGCTTTTATTATTGAATGTTACTTCTTTTTGTAATCATCATCCCAAATTATGATTATCTCCAAAGGCTTGATTTTGTTTGCTTTGCAAAACTCTTCTGCACTTTTCAAATCTTTTACTGTCTGTGACATTCTCATCTTAACACCTCCTTTGTAAGTCATTGTTTTCCCTTATATGAATATAAATAACACTTTTCTCGCTTGAATTTAATTTCTGAATGTCTTCTTAATCTCATCAACGAAACACATACTGTTGAACTGTTGTCCAATACACCCCTCATCTGCCTTGATGTCAACCAATGCCCTTTGTGTTTCTTCAATAATTAAGCACTTCTATTTGCCCCATTTTTTTAATGATAAATAAACAATTAGTGAAATAAAAAATCCAAACACACTAAAATATGCTATCCAATTTGTTTCTGGCTCTGGAAAAAAGAATAGTGTTAGTAACCCTATTATTATCACCCACATTGTAGTGTTAGTTTTATTTAATTTTTTTAACTTCATTTATTTCACCCCATAGGTTTTAAACCCAATATTTTCTTTTTGCTTTAATACTTCATCCTTAAACTTTGTAATGAACTTGTTTGCCTCAGTTCCTGTGTCATAATCCTTATAAATTATTAATCCAAATCCTTTCTTCTGGAATACTTTTGTTGACTTGTGGCATTTCTTACAATTAAATATCTTTGCACTTGTAACACAAATCAATCCACATTTAGGACATTTAACTATTAGGAACTTTTTAAGCTTTTTCATTTTTGTATTAAGTTATCAAATCCTTTTTCTTCCAGCATCTGAAACATTGTTTGATTAGTTACTTTGTTATACATATAAGGCAAGAATATTTCCTCAATCTTGACCATCTGCAAAAAGTATAATGCTAATTGGGCTTCAAGCCAATCTTTTATTATTCGCCATCCCACCCTGCGTGCTTGGTCATAATCATTGTAAAACTTTTTTGGAATTATCCTTTGCTGTCCATATTTTGTTTTCTTGTGTTCTTTTGTCTGATTGTTTATTGTTTGCATTACTGCTTTTTCATTCATTGGGAGTTTAAATGATATGTTTCCTTTTTCAGTTTGAATAACAAATGAGATAGCACTAATTTTTCCATCATTATCATATTCTTTTAATATCTTGTTTGCTCCATTTTCTCTATTTCTGCTATTGTTTTTTCTACTGAAATTTGTGTTGTATAATTCAATATAGCAATTTTAATCACCCCTCGTTATTTTTTTCCATAATTACCATTATTAATTGCTTCTTCTAAAATCCTAAATTTTCTTTCCAATTTTTTTATTTGTATTCTGTTCCATCTTGTTTCCTTTATTTCTTCAAACCAATTCCTGCTATAAGACAATATATGAAATATTGAAAATAGTGTGTTTATTATTATCATTCCAAAATAAAATTGAATATTTTTTATTAATTTTTTCATTTAAACTCCCATTAATATATAATATAAATCACTTGCATAAATTGGACTTAATAAATTCCATTCAAACACTACACTTAAAGTCACAGCAAATATTCCACTTGTTAAAACAAAAAGTAACCAATCTTCCCTATTTAAAGTAATTATCATTACAATCCCTGATATTATTGCAAGTAAAATCATTTCAAACCAAAGTCCTGCAAATAGTATTTTTCTTTCAATTACTTCTGAATTTTCTCCAGCTTTTGAAATATAACTTGTGTATGCTATTCCTCTTGAAAAAAAACTGTTATTTTCTGTTTCTTCTGATGTTCTGAAAAAGTGCATTGAAGGATTTAATCCATATTGTTTTGCTACTACAAAATGCCCAAACTCATGCACAAATACAAATAAAAATACTAAAGATAACATTGCTATTAAAACTATTATTAATTTTTTATACATTTTCTATTTTTCCATTAATTGAGACCAGAAGAATAGGAGTGAGGTGCCCCAGACCTACTCCCCTGGTTTTCTCTTTATTTTATATGATTATATCCCGGATAATACTCTTGGCTAAACTTCAATTCAACCCTTTGCGGGAATACTATTTTCAATTTGACTAATTTGTGCATTGTTTTTATTGCCTTGATATATTTCCTAAACTCCTTATCAGTTAAAGAGCCTTTTAGTTGGTTGCATACCCAACAGCAGGGCTGAAGGTTTGAATCCTCATCTGTTCCCCCTCTGCTAATAGGAATGTAAGCATTAATGGGTTGTTGCATCCGCAATAGACACATTGCTTGTTATTCTTAATCTTATTTTTCCTTTTGACTAAAATTATCTTTTTCATTTTATTCATCTTCAACACTTTTTTCTTTCTGTCTTTTTTATCCATTCTTCAATAGGTAATGCTTTTTCATCACCATACAGTTGGTGTTGTTCCTTTTCCATCATACCCAACTCAATAAGGGCATCATCTATTGCTAAAATATATGCTCCATGCTTGAACCATCCAGTAGCTAACCCCAACTTACATTTCTTATTAACCCTATATGCTACAAAGTGAAATATGTTGCTATCCTTTACTTTCACTCCCTGCTTTTTGAATGATTCTGCTATTGTAATAACAAGGGTTTTAGCTAATTCTCTTTCTTTTTTAGTGAGTTTTATAAAACTTGTTTCAAGGATACTCCACAATTTATTGTGGAGAGGAATTGAAACTTTCACCTCCTGTTGCCAGTATGATGTTTTGCTCTTGGAGTGGTTGTTTATAGCTCTCGCAACTCTTTACAGAGTTCAACTTCTCAAGTCTCGGCGGTTTTATAACGCCATCAGAATATCTTTTAAGCAAAATCTCTTTCACTTGTTTGTAAGGGGTATATAGACTTATCTCTTGGTCATACTTCCTTTTCAAGATATTCATAGCACCATTAACATCAGCATCTTCCTTGAACCCACATTTAATGCAGGTAAATCTCTCACTATTTCTATTCCTTCTATCAGGATATCCACAGTTCAAGCATTCTTGGGAGGTATATGCTGGGTTTTGGTATGCTAACTCAATACTATTGAGTTGAGATATGAATGTGAGTTTGTCTTTGAGAAATCCTCTTTTCCACTGATTTAATAATCTATTTGACTTTCTGCCATACTTATTTTTATTAAATCTGCCTAATTTCTCAAGAACTATTGTTTTTAGTTTTGGATTTTTAGAAACAAAAGAATTTACAACTTTATTAACATTATTCTTAATAGTTTCTTTTGTTTTAACTTTGTTATTATTAAATTTCTTTTTGCTAAGATTATATTTTTCTAAATGCTTAATTTTCTTGTATATCTTTTTGTCTTTTGTTTCTGTCCATTTCTTATATAATTCTGTTTTCAAACCATACAATTTGTTTCTTTGTTTCTGTTTTTTCTGGAATTTGTTATCAAGCTTCTTTTCTAATTTATTCCAATCTTCACCATATTTTTGCTTATTAGAATCTACAATCAATTTTCTAAATCCTTTATCAATACCTATCTCCTGAACATTGTTATTCTCTTTTATTTCTTCTTCAATAGGAATGTGTAGATTAAGTTTGCCTTTTTCATCAGGACAAACAATAAAACATCCTTTTCTTTTGCTAAAGAGTTTCAGTGCCCACTTATTAGGATTGAAAGGAATGATAACTCTTGTGCCTTTATTTATTGTTGATAGCTTTATGATATGGCTGAAATGTTTTGAATCCTTGTATTCTTGTATATTTGCAGTAACCACATCTGTTCTTAACAATGGTTTCTTTAATTCTGGGGTATTATTGTTCTTGAACTCATGCCTTAGAATCCTGTGGATATATTTGTTAAGATATTCTTGCCTTACATCAAATTCCTTATCAACAACAAACTCCTTTCTTAACATTATTGCCTGTATATATTTTGGCTGTTTCAATAAGTAAAACAAATAATGCCTTTCTTCTTTGTTAGTGATATGATTGTATATTCTTGCTTTGCACTCCTTTCTTATTAAGTCTAACCTTTTGTTTAATAATGTGACTGCATAAGCTAAAGCGTTTGTTGAATAATTAGAAGCAATCCTTTTGTCTTTGTTTTTTGGTTTGTATAAGCATTTGTAATTCAGTTTATCAAGATATTTGTATCCAGAGAATTTGTTTATAAATCTGTTTACAGTTTCTTGATACACCTTCATAGTTGAAAGTATTTCATCCTTCTTTTTCTGAGTTGGATTCAATTTAATCTTTATTGTGCGTTGCATTTTCTTTTTCTATATCCCATTTAGCAGATTTACACTTTGGACACTGGAATGGTTTTTTTGAAGGATAATCTATCCATTTTTCTTTATGGCTTGCCCATTCATGTCCACATTTTCTACACTTATATATTTTTAAAACCATTTTATTAACCTACTTTATAAGTAATATTGTTAAGTAATATCTTGAAGTATATAAACCTTTCGTTTTTAAGTTGGAGCTTCTGCGTGAGAAACCCCACACTTTAGTGTGATTTATTTTGGGAGTATGTCATTTTTTGTTTCATCTTCAACAACCTTTATGTGGTAATATTTCAACTGATTTAAGGTAACAATATCTTATCCATTTTATTTGCTTCCGGCTATTTTATTATCTTTTCTTCTCTGTTTTAGTTCCCTCAGTTCCCTCATAAATTTAACCACACGCTCAATATCTTCTTTATACTTAACTCTCAATGCCATTTCCCTTGCTTTTCTCCAATTAGGGTCAGTTTTAAGGGATTGCTTTACTACATCCTGTTCGTTCTCCCAATCCAGTAAACAAACCTTTTGGTTCTCACAACTTCCTACATCCATGTATTCATAATCTATTAAAGTAACTGGCATAACTGATGTTGATACACTCATAACATCATCATCATATCCTTTATGTTTTACATATCTATTCTCAACTAAAGCCCAATATCGCACATCATCCCAAAAGACACTATACTCCTCATCCTTTGCATCTGTTGGACATACATAAAGTATGGCTTCTTTCTTTTCAGCTTTCATAAGCTGCACTATTCTGTTTTCTTCATATTCATTTTCCATCTTATTTACCTCCATTAATTATATCAACTTCTGGTTTTTTATGGTTCTTACAATCATTCCTATCACTACCACCAAACATTATATCTGGGATAATTCCACCACATTTTTTACATATCACAGCCATTTTTAACCTCTTATCTTCCTTGATTTCCAACCAGTTCTTTAAACTCTTTATTTTTTTTTAGGATATCCTTCATTAATTCTCTTATCTTAACAACTTCAGTATGATTTTCTTCTAAGAAGATATCATCAGTATATGTACCTATCCACCAAATACATAGCCTATACAGACCTATCATTCTACCATTCTCATCATAAACATCAAGGGGTATTTTACTCTCAAATGCTTTTTCAAATGCTTGTATGTAATTCATCTTTCCCCATCTTTATTACACTTCCAACAATATACTGCAAGACAATAGGCATCTGTCAGCCCATCGTGGTCTTTCTTGCACCTTTCAGTTGCTCTCCAATCAATCTTGGGTTGCATCCGCTTTGCATATAGTATAGATGATTGTTTGGTGTCTGCTTTAGGCATACCCTCAAATGTGTTTCTCTGCCATCTTTTAGGTGATATTATATCATATTTTAGGTTAAGGGTTGCTAACATAAACTGCAATCCCCCATTAATAAATCCGTTGCCATAATACGCACTTTTTCCAGAAACTGGAATTAGCATTGCCTTCTCTACATAATTAAATGTAGGTTGTATATCTCTAAATATTTTAATTATACTTTGAATATCATATTCAGGTTTGCTTTTTTTTGATTTAAGCACAGGCATTACTGATTTAAATATTATTTCCTGATTTGCATTAAGGATAACTATTGCTCCACTTTTCCCAGGGTCAATCCCGCAAAATGTTTTCTCTTTTGCTTCAACTCTAAATTTATTTACCATTTTCCGATTACATTAATTTTAAGATATTTATGGAACCATTCCTGTTCTTTACCTTGCTTGTATTCTTCGTAGTCCTTATATTTATATAATCCTGTTTTCTTGGAAATAAAAATATCTCTTATTCGATTGGGAATAATAATATATTTAAAAGGATTAAAATTTTTTATATTTTTTAGTGACATTTTCATTCCTCAAATGCTTCTTCGCCTTGTTTTTGACTTAAAAAACTGATTACATCCTTTTGCTTATATTCCCCTGTAATCCTGTCTATAATCATCTGTGATTGCTTTTCATTAACTTTATTTGTAAGAAGATTTGCATAAGCAATTAACTTAGTTCTATCTCCTTCAAGTCCTGCTTCAATAATCTTAATTACTTCTGAAAAGTTTTCCATCATTCCTCCTTATCTTCGCCTTGTTTTTTGGTTTTTCATTATCTCCGAAAATATTTTTAATTTCCTTTCTTCAATTCTACCTTTATAAAAATCCACAAATGTATCAATAGAACAATCTACTAAATCTCTAAGAAAATTATCAAGATTAGGATGTAGCTTTTGCATTCTTTCATAAAAGTCTATAGTTGAATTTGAATAACTCTTAGCAAAATCTTCTAAAATAACATTTCGTAGTTCAACTAATTTAATATTTCTTTGTTTTTGTCTCATTTTTCCTCCTTATCTTCTTCGGTTTGTTTTCTTTGTGTTTTTTATTACATATATTTTGTATAATTTGCGTCCATTCTCAAATTCTTGTAACAACTCATATTTTTCTAAACAAGAGTTTTCTATAATAAATCTTGCAAATTCTTCTGGTGAATAATTTTTATAAGCTCCGACCATTTGCTTTTCATTAGGGTTATGACTTTCAAAAAACATCTCCTTGCATCTTAATCTTTTCAAAAAATCAACCAATCTTTCATAATCTTGCTTATATTTAAGAAAATGATGAAATATGTTTATAGCAAGGATAACATCAAAATTTATTAGTTTTCCTTTTTTAAACTCAAAGAGGGGTGTATTTACAATTTTAAACTTGTCATTATTTGCCATTCTTAATTTTTTCATGAAATATACTCTTGTTGCATTGGCTTCTATTGCCAAACACTTAAAGTCTAATTTCTCCAGTTCATGACAGAATAATCCAAAATATGCACCTATGTCTAAAACAGTTTTCTCTTTTAAAGAAATGTGTTTTTTAATTATATTTACTCTTTCTTCGTTATAGTCATAAGGAATGTCCTCAAGGTCAAAATGATATGCTTTCTGATACAACCTTTTCTTTTGATGAGTTTTTCCATATTCTTTAAGTTCTTGTTTAAGTTTTTCCCATTTTTTGTGTCTTGCTCTCACCATTACTGGAATTTTGTTTTTTACTAAGGATAATTTGCCTGTTCCATTTACAAATAATGACTCTCCATTCCTGCTTAAATCTACGGTAATGTAATCTGTATTAGGATTTTTTACCAATGATAATTTCTTCTTATGAATATCCCAATTTCCACCTTTAATTTCTCCAATAGTAGCTTTCTTACATTCTGAAGCATACTTTATCATGTTTGGATTAATCCAGTGTATCTTAAATATGTCAGTTTCCTTATTTTTTGATTGATTTATAAAAAATCGTGGCTTGTAATAAAGATACAACTTTAAAGTTTTTATTAAAGAAAAGAAAATACTTGTGTAAGGAATTCTTTCTATACTTTTAATTATTGCTATTACCTTTGCTTTTTTCATTGTTTCCATACATATCCCTCATAAACATTTGATATGCTTTTTTTTATTCTATAAATTAAATCTTTTTTTAAGCAAGATTTTCTTCTTTCAATTATGAGCTTCTTGATGCAATCCTTAAGTTCCTTTTTACCCACATTTGAATATCCCTCTAAAAATTTATTTTCCAGTAAATGAAGCTTTTTTCTGTTTACAAAAGGATTTATGAATAATTTAAATGGCCTCATATTGATTAATAGTGTTGCTAAATCCCTTATAGGTGTTCTTCTTGGTGCTGGGTCACACAGATACAATGAGTCTCCAACAAACATTATGTTCTTGCTGTTCAAGTCACCGAATGTTGTGTGCTTGTGAAGTTCTGCAAGGAAAGAACCAAAATTATAAAAAATTCTTTCTAATCTCCTGTTATAGTAAAAAATATTGCAGTTCCTGAATAAATATGAATGAAACTTTTTTCCTTTTACATACTCTTGAATTAGTATGTTATTGTTATGGCTTATGATAGTTGGTGTCATTATTCCATCAACTTTTACTTTGTTCATTTCCCTTATTCCTGAAACTTCCTTTGTTAAAGTTTCTTTATTCAAATATTCCTTTACAAAATACTTCTTTGTATAGGTCTTTGCTTCATATCCCATTTTTTATTACATATATTGATACTGTTCCACTTAATAACTTTCTGTTAAACACCATAAAAGGAAACAAGATAATACTTAGAAAAGATAAAAT
>Ga0207997_1001125_pt1 | contig 13856 bp, 13 predicted proteins | sample AntAceMetag02UKN_FD_184777 | JGI IMG/M metagenome (GOLD analysis project Ga0207997, IMG submission 184777) | Saline lake microbial communities from Ace Lake, Antarctica - Antarctic Ace Lake Metagenome 02UKN (SPAdes) (version 2) | ecosystem: Environmental > Aquatic > Non-marine Saline and...
ATATATCTTCTGCGTATTCCCAAGAGACATCTATGATGCCTCTAAGAAGGACGCGGTAAATATGCCCTACGCTGCTCTCTGGATAGACAGGGAATTTAAGAGTATAGTAAGAGAGAAGGGTTATCAGGAGTTCCCATTCTTCGGCTCAAGGTTTTCTAAGTCTAAGCTATCAGCTTATGGGGCTTCCCCTGAGATGAATGTCTTTGCTGATATTATGATGCTTAACCAGATGGAGAAGACTAATATCTTAGGCGCTCAGATGTCAATACTCCCGCCATTGGAAATCCCTGATGAGGCGTTTATGAAACCTTATAACTTCAATCCCGGGGGTAAGAATCTTAAATCCACAGGCTATCCTAATGAACATATTACGCCGATCAATACAGGGGCTAATGTTCCCTTAGGATTAGACTACATTAAATACAAGCAGGAGACAGTCCAGAAGGCTTTTTACAATGACCTATTTATCCTCTTCCAACAGATAGGCAAGATGACAGCCTTCGAGGTTAATGTTAGAAACAACCAAAGAATGCAGTTACTAGGTTCAGCAATAGGAAATGTAATGAGAGAGAAACTAAGCCCGGTAGTAGAGAGAGGTTATTCTATCCTTGCCCGGAGTAACCGTTTGCCTCCTTTACCTTCCTCGTTACAGGGTGAGGATTATGTCATTGAATACATATCCCCCTTAGCAAGAGCGCAGAAGGCGTTAGAATTACAGAACTTCACGAAAGCTTTTGACATCATAGCCGGTATCGGGCAGGTCAACCCTGAGATATTTGATAAGATAAACTTTGATGAAACTGCTGATTATATTATGGCTATCACTAATACTACCCCTAAGATTATGCGTGATGACGCTGAAGTCGCAGATATAAGAGCAGGTAGAGCCGAACAGAACGCTTTACTTGCACAGATGGAAATGATGAAACAAGGAACGGACGCAGTAAAAACAGGTGCTGATGCCGACAAAAGTTTAGCAGAGGCAGAAGCAGTAGGAACAAAATAAGGAGGTTTTATGGCTAGTTACGGTGTAAAGAAAGGAGCAGGTGGAGGCACAGGAAGAGCTGGTGGAGGAAGAAGGAATAAGAATACTGGTGGATGTAAGTCTGGCGGCCCGGGATATGGAAAGGGCGGTGGACGAGGTAAAGGGACAGGGCGTAAAGGATAATGTTTGATTTTGATAAAGGAAACAAGAAACACGAAAAAGAGTTAGCTAAGATAACCGGAGACAAGCAACAGATATACCATAGGGTATTTGACGGGGAAGACGGACAGGCGGTTATAGAAGACTTAAAAAAAAGGTGCTTTGTCAGAGTAACTACATACGACCCTGACGAAAAGAAGATGGGAATGAATGAAGGCCGGAGAAGTGTATATGTTTACATAATAAACCTATTAAATCAGGATATAAAAGAACTATTGGAGGGGATAACCAAATGAGAGTATATCTAGGCATAGCTCGGTTCGTAGTAAATGCTCAGTTATGGGAAGAGAACTTTCATACAGCTTGGGTATGCTTAGCCAATGGGGATTATGTCAAGCGTTATAAGAGGAGAGATTTCGTGGACTTTGATGCGGATAAGGTTAAGGAAGTAAAACCAGAGCCGGTCTTCGCAGCTAAAAGAGTCTCGTTATGGAATAGATTGGTTTCATTTATTAAGAGGATAGCGGGTAACTTTTGTCTGAAAAGGCAACAAGAGTCCGCAAAGGAGTGAACTATGTTAAGTTTAGAAGGATTACCACAGGAAGTTATTGATAGTGTTTCACAGGAAGAGTTAAATAATCCAGCTATGGCCGGGTATAACAACATCGGAGAGTTAATCAAAGGTCATAATGCTCATGCGACTAAAGCAGCCACACCACCAGAGTGGACATCAGGGTTAGACGAAGGTCAGAAAACTTTATTAGATACTAAAGGTTGGAAGACCCCCGGTGATTTAATGAAGAGCTATACTGACATAGAAAAGTATATGGGACATGATAAGATACCTGCTCCTCGCAAGAACACAGACGGTTCTTATGCCGAGGGTGAGTTAGATAGAGTTCTCACAGCATTGGGAGTTCCTAATGATGCTAAAGATTACAAGACAAGTGAAGGCTTTAAGCTTCCAGAAGGAATGAATTTAAGCGGAGAGTGGGTTGAAGGGTTCAAGGCAGAGGCGAAGAAGGCCGGAATGCTTCCTCACCAGTTTGGGTTTGTTATGGACAAGTTAGCACAGACTCTTACTGCCGGTTCACAGCAACAGATAGACACTAAGAATAAAGCTAATACTGATGCCGCTATGGCGCTGAGAGTTAAATGGGGAACTGCTTACGATCAGAACTTAGCTTTAGCCAACAAGGTATTAAACACTTTTGGGGATAAGTCTAAGGGAACTGAGTTAGCCGGTAAGTATGGGAATGACCCTGTAATCGTAGAAATGCTTGCTAAGATAGGTGAGAATTTAAGCGAAGAAGGTTTAGACAAAGTAGGTATCTCCGGCACTCTGCTTACACCTGACGCAGCTGCAATGGAGATAAATAAAATTAAAGCTACTCCTGATCACCCTTATTTGAATGCTGAACACCCAGAGCATAAGTATTGGGTTGATAGGATGGCAGAACTGTATAAAATGGCAGGATAAAACACCACCCCCTCGCTAGTGGATAAGGGTAAAATCCCCTGCTAGCCAGGCAGAGTTTACACACGGATAACCTCCTTGCGGAGGCCCGGAAAGTTAAAAGCTTTCAAGGCCCGAAAGGACAACCTGGAGCTAAGTAGTATCAAGGTTTAACCACAAGGAGGTTACAAATGGCCGTTGACAGTATACTAATTAGGCAATATAGCGATAACATCACGCTACTTGTTCAGCAAAAGCTGGTCAAGATTGCCAATACAGTCTACCAAAAACCAGACTGTGTAGGTGAGATGTCGTTCCAGGAGCAGTTAGAATCTACCACTGCTCAAGAAAAGCTATCTCGCAATGAGGTAGTCGTGAATACTGACCCTTCGTATGAAAGAAGGAAAATAGTCCCTCGTTACTTCTACAAAGCACCTTTGGTTGACAACATAGACAAGGTAATGATGGCTAAAGACCCCACCTCTCCTATTGTTATGAACAACGCTGGCGCTCTAGCAAGAGCAAAAGATGAGGTTGTCTGCACAGCTTTCTCTGCCCTCGCTTACTATGGGAAAGCAGGAACTTCCTCTATCTCCCTAGCATCTGCTCAAATCATCGTGCATAGTTCAGCCGGTATGAATATGGTTAAGATTCGCGCAGCTAAGAAGAAACTTGACGCATACGAGGTCGAGGAAGAGGATAGATACTTGGCTTTAAGTGCGGAGCAAGTCGAAGATTTGCTTGCCATCTCTGAAGTTACCAGCGCTGATTACGCTCAAGTCAAGGCATTAGTGAATGGTCAAGTAGGAACTCTTGTTGGATTTCAGCTAAAGCAAACCGAGAGATTAGAGAAATCAAGCACCACAAGATATTGCCACGCTTACCACAAGAACGGAATGGTTCTAGGAACTTGGTTGGATATGAAGGCATCTATTGACATCCTTCCGGGTCGCCATTTCTCAGCACAGATTTATGCAGGGCAATCTTACGGGGCAACTAGGTTAGAAGAGAAAAGAGTAATTCGCGTAGAATGCACTGAGTAGGAGAATAATTTATGTCATTCGTCAAGGGAGTAATTCCGTGGAATAAGGGGAAAACAAGTGTTTACTCTAAAGAGACTTTGGACCAATGGAGTTTGGCAAGAAAAGGAAGAATTGGTTATTTCAAAGATAGGAAACATTCCCCAGAGGCTATCTTAAAAATGAGAGAAGCCCACAAAAACCAGCTTAACAGGAAAGGACCAAAGGGTAAGCCCTGGTCTTCAGCAAGGGTGGAAGCCCAAGCGAAAAGGCAAGGGGCTCCTTATAAAAGTAGTCTAAGGCGGAAACCTGTGGTAAAAAAGGGTAAGGAATATTCTCCTGACTGGCATAAAATCAGAAAAGCGATTTACGAAAGAGATAAATGGGTGTGTCAAGAGTGTGGCGTACATTGTCATCATGACAACAAGATTCAATGCCACCATATTGATTATGACATATCCCATAATGATTTTTCCAATCTCATTACTCTTTGTGCTGTTTGCCACGGTAAAAGCAACTTTAGTAGAGAGGATTGGACAGAGCATTATAAAAACATTATAGGAGTTCAGGAGTTAATGGCTCTTGAAAAAAACAAATGGCTAATGTATACGGAGTGAATAGAACGCTCAAGAGAACAGGAACAGTAAACACTATAGAGCCGGAATTGCAGGGAGGAGTAATTAAGACTTTAATTGACGTCTATGAATGCGACTCTCTGGCAGCAGATTCTACTATTGTGCTTTTCGGGCAGGACTTACCTGCGGAAGCCCGCATCATAGATTGGGTTATTGACGCAGACGCTAATGACATCTCAGGTTTAACTTTTGGAACTAGCGACTCAGCAGCATCATTGATGGCAGCAGTAGATAACACTGGCGCAGATATGTTCTGTATGAAAATCAACGGTGTGGCTGCAACAGCAGGACACGAAATCGTAGCAGGTTCAGGGCAGACTTTGGTTCTCCATACCACTGGCGGGACTGTCGGACTTGGAACAATCACAGTTATAGTAACTTACGTTACTAAGGGATAGCATCGCGGTTAAATAGAAATTTAAGAGGGGGCGGGAAGCTCCTGCCCTCTCTTTCTAAAAGGAGAGTTTTATGAGTTCAAAAGTTGATATGATAAATATGGGCTTAGTGAGTCTAAGAGCCGAACCGATTGCTTTACCGATAGAAGGCAATGAAATAGGACGGAAAGTTATAGTTGTCTATGACCCTCTTTTGAGAGGGTATCTTCGTTCTCACCCCTGGAATTTCGCTAAGAAGGAAACATCATTATCAAGGGTTGATGTTACTCCTGCCCTTGATGATTATGACTATGTTTTCAACCTACCACCGGATTTCATTAAACTACTAAAGACAAATGTTGAGCCTGATTATAGCCACAAGATTAAAGGCAGGCGTATCTATTCTAACTCGACAACATTGAGTATTGAATACATTTACTTTAACGAAGACCCTAATAGCTATGACGATGCCTTCGTGGAAGCTTTCTCAGCTAAGTTAGCGGCTGAGTTATGTTATGCAATCACCGGTGATAAGGAAATGGTAAAGATTAAATGGGCTGAGTTTAAAGCCAAGAACGATGCAGCTAAATCAGCGAATGGACAAGAACAAACGCTTGATGAGCCGCAATCGGATGTTTTCTTAAATTCAAGGTTGTAAATATGAAAGCTACTCCAATAATCAACAGCTTTGTCTCTGGGGAACTATCCCCAAGACTCTCAGGACGCACTGACGTAACTCAATACTATCAGTCCGCCTCTGAACTTTTGAATATGATAGTTGAGTTCTATGGCGGGGCTAAGAAAGCACCGGGAACTTACTTTGTAGCCGAGGTTGAAACCTCTTCTGAAGATACGATAATCAAGAGATTTGTCTTCTCTGATACTCAAGCTTACATTATGGAGATAGGCAATTACTATATGCGTTTCTTCAAGGACAATGGTTCTATTCTTGAGACTGCTAAGACTATTACTGGTTTAGCCACGTCCTCTGCCAGAGCATTAGTAACCTGTGTTTCTCACGGATATTCAGACCTTGATACTGTAAAGATAACAGGTGTAGTCGGCAGGACAGAGGTTAATAATAAGAGGTTCTTAGTAGCCGACCAATATGCCGATAACTTTTTCCTTCAAGACTTAGACGGGAATTATATAAACCCTACAGCTTATACAGCTTATGACTCAGGCGGAGAGTCCGAGAAGGTATACCAATTAGCTACGTCTTATCCTACCAGCGTAATCAGAGAACTCCAGTTTTCCCAGACTGCAGATATTATGTATATTACCCACAAAGATTATCCTCAGATGAAATTAACCCGGACAGCTCATACGTCATGGACTATAGAAGAAATAGATTACGGAACAGGGGACGCCAGACCTGCGTTACAGGATGAGAATGTAACAGCTACTACGATAACTCCTAACAAGACTATGGGGACAGGCGCAATCTTAACGGCTACTGCTAATATCTTTGATGTAAAACACGTTGGCTCTATTTGGAATATCGGTTCTCTTTCGTCTTCTAATGCTTATGCTTTGATAACTTCCGTAGCCGCAGGTGGACTCGGTTCAGTAGCTACGGGGAATATAATATATGGCGGTATTATGCCATCAGGTGCTAACGAGGAATGGTCTGAACCGGCTTGGTCAGAATATAGAGGTTATCCTAAGACATCAGGAATCCACGAAGGAAGGCTCTACTATGGTTATACGGCATTCCAACCTCAGACAGTATGGGGTTCTCATATATTCGCTTACGAGACTTTTGAGGCAAGCTCAGATGATGCTGACGGATTGTCTTTTAGAATGGACACAAACGAAATCGAAGTAATTAAGTGGTTATTCCCTTCGGATGAGTTGCTTACCGGCACAGCAGGAGGGCTTCATACCTTTGGGACAGGAAGCGATACCTCACCTATAACCCCGACTAATGTTAGGCGCAAGAAGAAGACAAGCTATGGAACGTCTATAATCAAGCCTGTCCAGATAGGTAATAATGTTTATTATTGGCAGGAATACAATAGAATACTCAGAGAGTATGCTTACTCTTTAGATGTAGATAATTACCAGGCTAACGAGGCTACCGCTTTCTCGGAACATATAAGCGAGAGCGGGATAAAGGATATGGCTTATCAGCAGTCTCCATTCAATATATTATGGTGTGTCAGGGAAGACGGGAAACTTGCCTCTTTTACAAGACAGATTGAACAGAAAGTAGCGGCCTGGTCTTTACACGATACCCAGGGAGAGTATGAGAGCGTAGCCGTTATCCCCGGAGATACTTACGATGAGGTATGGTTTATAGTCAAGAGAACGATAGACGGAACTACGAGGCGATATGTTGAGTATATGGTTGACCCCGAGATTGGGGATGAACAAGAAGACGCCTTTTTTCTCCATAGCGGCCTTACCCTTGATGATCCGCAGACGATAACTAATATCACAGCCTTAACAGCCGGAACAGGTTTGATAACAGTAACCGCTGCTTCTCACGGATTTGCTAATACTGAGACTGTTAGAATCAGAGGCGTTGTAGGAATGACAGAGCTAAATCAAAGTAGATTTATAGTAGGAAGCGTAGCCTCAGGTAGTTTTGTTCTTTTAGATTTAGACGGTGATGTTGTAGACGGTTCAGACTACGAGGATTATGTTTCCGGTGGCGAGGCGCGAGAATGCACAACTACTATCACAGGCTTAGACCATTTAGAAGGTAAAGAGGTTCAGATATTAGTGGACGGTGCTGCTCATCCTAATAGGTCAGTGGCCAGTGGGTCTATAACTCTGACTGATACTTATTCTGAGGTTCACGTTGGGCTAGGATATACAGGGCGAATTATTACTAATGACTTGGAAGCCTCTCCCGGGAAGTTTGTATCTCATGGGAAACCTAAGAGCATAGCAAAAGTTAATATCAATTTCTACAAAACATTAGGCGGAAAAGTAGGGAAAACCGGGACTATGGATGATATTATCTTCAGAGATTCATCAATGTTGCCTGACCAAATGGTCCCTCTATTCACAGGGTTTAAGGAAGTCTTTTTTCCCGCAGGCTGGGATAAGAAGAAACAGATAATCATAGAGCAGACTCAGCCTTTGCCTATGCACGTATTATCAATCGTTCCAGTAATCGAGGTGAACTAATGGGTTTATTTGAAGGGAATACTTTACAGTTTGGTTCAGCTTACAGCAAATATGCAGGAAGCCCAACAGCCACAGGTCCTAAAGGTTTAAGTGGCTACCAGAAAGGCGCAATAGCTGGAGCTGTTATCGGTGGGCTATCAGAAATAGCCACAGGATTTATCAATGCCCGTAGAGCAAAGAGCGCTTATGACTTTAATGCAAGGATGGCTGAGCTTCAGGGCCGGATGGTGAGGGTAGCGGCTAATGTAGAGATAAAGAATATCCGTAAGAGAGCCAAGGCAATATACAGCGCACAGCAAGCCTCTTACGCTAAAGCCGGTGTAAGGTTCGCAGGTTCTCCTGCAATAGCTATGAAAGAAAGCCTTAAAGAGGCTGAGTTAGATGTAATCTATACTGAGATAAGTGCTGACTACGGAATATCACAACAACAGACTCAGGCTGGATTATATAGGCTTGCAGGAAAGCAAGCTAAATACCAACCGATAATAAGCACAGGAAAATCATTGCTTGAAATGGGAACTAGCATATATAGAATCGCTGGTAAAGAGGAAGGAGAATAACGATGCCCAAAATACCTGAAGGATATAAAAGCCAAGTCGGAATAGCAACAGGCAGGGCTTTGACAGTAACCCCTGGTGCGGTAGATACAAGAGGAGTTTCTGGGGCTATAAAAGACGTAGGTTCTGCTTTATTAGAAGCTGAGAGAAATATGATTAGAGTCCGGGACTTTAGAGAGACCAATGAGGCAATGAACTTCGTCTATGATAAAAGCAGGGCGATAAAGAGCCTTTCTAATGAAGACGATGGTTTTGACCCGACAAGATACTATGCTGAGCTTAATAATACCGTAAGCGATGCAGCTAAGAATATAACTAGTCCACTGGCAAAAGAAGAGTTTATCTTCAAGGCGCAGAGACAGGTTGACGCTGTAGGAGCAGGTATAAGAGATTCATTCAGAACTAGAGAGATTAGGGCCGGGCAAGCAAGCTACGGTTATCAAAAGAAAATGGTATTAGACACCGTAGGGGCTATGTCTGAGGCGGAGACTTTAACTGCTATAGATGGGATAAGGCATACTCTAAGCGAGGGAACTGCCGCAGGTTTATGGAATAAGGATTATGAGGATTATGAGATACAGACTTTTCAGAAAGATGTAGCTGATGCTCAGGCTAATTACCACGTTATCACTAACCCGGAAGCTGCAAAGGCGGAATTGGAAGCTGGCGAAGAAGGAGCTTTTGCTGCACTCCCGGCTGAAGATAGAGCAAGACATATAAAGAACGCAGATACAAGAATCGCAACTTTGATTAGAGAAGGGAAGATGGTTGAGGCTAGGGCGTTAATTGATAGGAGATATGAGATTATAGATATGATAGCTACCAGGAAGATTGATTTATCTAAAGAACCAGATACCATCAGGAATATGTATGGGGTAGATGGAAAGTTGGCAGAGGCTATGCACACAGTTGCCTTAGAAGGTAAACCTATAGTAACTGAGAACAATGAGGCTTTCTTGGCTGCTGCTGAAGATATGTTTAAAGCTGGTAATGAAAAACAGATTTCTAATTTTATTGTTAATGCTTTGAAGAACCCTAATATCTCAATGGATAGATTGCAGTCTTTAGCTTATGGCGCACAGAAGAAAGCTGAAGAACTTAGAAGAGGAGAGAAAGATGGTTTTTGGTCAGGGCTATTTGACTTCTTTAAAGAGTTTACTAAGTTTGGAGAAATGGACACTTTGATAACTACGCTTGAAAGGTCAAAACAAGAAGGTGCTACTAATGAGAGAACTCAAGAGATAGCTAACGAAGAGGTAGCAAAAGAAAGAGGTAGAGAAGCGGCTCAATATGGCTTTACCCAAAAAGATATAGAAGAGAGTGCAATAAAATATGGTATGTCAGAAGATGAAGTCTTAGAAGCACTCAAAGCAAAAAAGAAATAAAATGGCTGTAGATGTATTCACAGGACAAGTAATAGAAGAAAAAGAAAGACCTGCAAGGGATGTCTTTACTGGTGGGCTTATCACTGATAAACCTGATTCAAGTGTTTATGAATTAACTGAAAGATTATCTCAAGAGGCAGGTTTACCTCAAGATAATGTTAAGTGGCACGAATATCTTTTAAGTGCTGACCCTACTTTTAATAAAAAAGAAGGAGAGTCTACACAAGATTACGCAAAGAGGTATACTACTGGTTTGGTAAAAACTTTGAAAGAATATCCTTCTAAACCAGAAGCACACGCTTTTGAGCAAGGGTTTAGTTTTGCTCCATCTAAAAAGCCAGAAGACATAGCTCAGAAAAAAGAGCATCCAATTATTTATAATACAGGAAGGCTTGCACAAACAATAGTTCTTGCTTCAGGGTTTGGTAAAATGACTAAAGCAATAGCTCCTATAGTAACTAATTCAATTCCTGTATTCTCTAAAGTATTTCCTAAGATAGCAAGAGCTATGGGTGGAATAGCTCATAGTTTTGTTGTAGGCTTAGGTGTAGGGGCTACTAAAGAAACTATAAAACAAATTCGTGATTATGAAAAAGGAGTAGATGTAGGAAAAGTTACTAAGGAAGGCCTTTGGACTGGTGCAGCTTTCGCTCCTTGGGGAGTTATACCTACTACAGAAATAGGGGCAACTCTGGGGGAGAGTGTTTTAAAAGCTGGTCTTAAAAGAGGTGGCGCAGCATTTGGCGTAGTAGGGGCTTCTTCAACTATCGTAACTCTTATGAGAAAGGGTGAGATTACATCAGAAGACCTTGGTTGGATATTGGTAAATGCTACAACAGCCGCAGTTCTTAATGGATATAATGCTAAACAGATAGCACAGGCTAATAGAGGTTCGAGACAACACGACTTTATGATTAGAGAAATGGCTAATAAATATAGAAATGTAAAACCTAATGCATCTCAAAAAGAAGCTGAAGCATTTGCTGAGTTAGCTTACGGCACAGGATTGACTAAGAACACTTACGCTTACATAAAACAGATAGAGGATAATGTAAATCCTATTTATAAAAGACTACAAGCAGAAAAGGCTGTGGTTAAGCCTTCTACGCCATCTGCGAAAGAAGGCGTCCCTATGCCCAAAACACCCGTAGAAGCTCCTCTAACCCCCGAAATTATCCCAAAAGAGCCTATTATAGAGCCAGTTGCAGAGGAAATTAAGCCTTTGGTAACCGAAGCCAAGAAGTTTAAGACTGCTGAGGAGTTCAGAAGTGCTATAAGGAAACAATTTATAGAAGAACAAAAAATGGAACCACAGAAAGAAGAAACTTTAGACAAATGGTTCCAAGCAAAACAACGGCAAAAAGTTATGGGGGTAGGAGCAGAAAGAGCAAGTGAATTACCAAAGTTGACGGAAATGCCAGAGGGAAAAATAAAAGATATTGGAATTACGTCAGAAGGTAAAGTTAAACTATATAGAGGAACACCCAAGGATGTCAAAGATAAAAAGATAAGATATGGAGATTTTTTATCTCCCAAGAAGTCAAAAGCACAATTTTATGGGGAAGTTACTGAGCATATTTTGGACGCTAAAGATATTGGTTATATAAGTGAAAATGACTTAGTCTATGCTAAAGAAACAGAGAAAATACTAGAGCCGAAAACATATACTATTGCCGACATCTGGAGTAAGGCACAGGAGAAACCAACAGGTAAACCAAGCAAAGTAGCAACTAGTGTAGAAGAAAAAGCCATAGCAAAAAAGCTTACAGAAAGTTTTAGTGAACTTGCTCAATATACTCCAATTACTATTAAGGAACAAGCAAAAAAGATAGACAAACTAATAAAAACTGATATTGAAAAGGCTAAACAAATAATTAAAGGAGAAGAACCATTACCAAAGGGATTATTAGGTGGCACAGTTATAAAAGCTATGGAAGATTATGCTGTTGCGACTGGAGATGTTTCGTTGATAATGGATATAGCAAACTCTCCCCTTACAGCCGAGACATCAGTCCACGCCCAAGAGTTACGCACATTGGCTGAGAGAAGTCCTACATCACCCGTTAAGGTTATAGGTGATGTTACTAAGGCAAGAGAAGTAAAAGCTGTTAAAAGGCACAAAGTAAAAAGCACTAATAAATTAAAAACAGATACAGTAAAAGAAATTAAGACAGAGATTAAAAAGGTTGCTTCTACAAAAGAAACTTGGTCTGATTTTATAAAGAGTATTCAATGTTAAGGAGAATATGGCATATTGTTTACCTAAAAATCTAGTAGATACATTCTTAGGAAAGTTAAAGAGCGGAGAAATCAACCCAGATAAGCTATCTGAGATGTCTAGTGTTGAGAGAAATACTTTCTTTGCTACATTCTTAGGAGAAGCTAACGCATCTAAGGTTAATGCACTGTTTGAAAGTAAGTTACTTCTTAAAAACCAACAATTAGGTATGGTAAATTGGGCTAAGAAAGTCAGTGGGATAAAAGAAGCGACTAGAAGGGATATGATTTCTAAAGTAGAAAGAATTACCGAAGTCTTACAGCCTAAAGACGAAGAGGCTTTTTTAGCAGACTTAGCAGCCCAGAGACTCGGTGTAGGAGTTACCATAGAAGAGGCCGGGAAGATAGCCGACTTAGCTAAGAGTGTATCAGATACAAAAGTCAATATAAAAGAAGGTGAGACTACAAGCAGTCCTGAGAGTGTTGAATATGCTCAATCACTTGTAGCTTTTAATGAGTATGTCAAAGGATTGAAAGTTGACGCTAAAGCTTTGTCGCTTGGGGAACTAATAAAATCACCTTGGCAGATGATAAAGAAATTGTCTGGAACTTTTAAATCTACTAAAGCCTCTATGGATGCTAGTTTTGCTACAAGGCAAGGGTTTGTAACTTTGATAACAAAACCTCAGATATGGGCTGAAACTTTTGTTAAATCATTTGATGCTTGGAGTAAGGAATTAAAAGGTATGGACGGGAAAGCCCCAGTATTGGTAGATGTATTCTCAAGACCAAACTTTTACAACAATAAATATAAAGATATTGGATTAGATATATTATTAGAATCTGAAGAAGCGTTCCCGGAATCATTCCAAACAAAAGTGCCATTATTAGGAAGATTATATAAAGCGTCTATGTCAGCATATAACGGAGCAATACTTAGGATGAGGGCTGACCTTGCAGATAAATTTATTGCTGAAGCAGAGATGAACGGAGTAACAGATTTAAAAAATTCTGGTATAGGTAGAGTAGTAAACTCAATGACAGGCAGAGGTCGGCTTCCTTTATCGGGTGGTGTTGCTGATACAGTAAATGCTACATTCTTTTCACCTAGATATTTAAAAGCTCAACTTGATGTATTGAGCGCAGGTTTTACAGATTCAAAAGTAAGAGGAACTTATGGACAGAAAGTGGCTACTAAGAATTTAATAAGAATTATATCCACGATTGGTGGAATATTGATGATGTCAAAGTTGCTTGATGAGGACAGTGTTGAACTTGACCCTAGAAGCTCAAAGTTTGGTAAAATATATGCTTTAGTTGGAGATAAAAGAGTAGGAATAGACATTACTGCCGGAATGAGAATACCACTAATATTAGCATCAAGATTACTTGTCCCTACAATGCATAGAGGCGAATGGGGTTATTGGTGGAAAAACTCAAAAGGTAGATATGTTAATTTAAGAGATAAAAAATATGGGTCATTGAATGCTGAAGATTTTGTAGTTAACTTTTTAGAAGGTAAATTAGCACCACTCGCTAGGTCAGGTTTAAATATGTATAAAAAAGAAAGATGGGATAGAGAAGAACCAACTTTGTTAAAAGAGGTTACTGATTTGATTTCTCCAATATCAGCATTTAACGCTATTGAAACAATTAAAGAATCAAAGGATGAAAACCTTATTATGGGTTTAATATTAGCAGGTTTAAATATGATAGGTGTAAGCACTACTCATAAGAAAAAGAGGTAAACAGGAGGTTACAATGAAGATTTTAAAAGTATTATTTACCGGAATCATAATAGGGATGTTCGCATTATCAGCCCACGCTGATTTGACCAGCGAAACATACAAGACAATATTCCTCTGTGATGCTGTAGAGACCGAGTTTGACTTCGACTTCAAAGTCTTTGATGAGGACGATATAGAAGTTAT
>Ga0207997_1001129_pt1 | contig 13830 bp, 30 predicted proteins | sample AntAceMetag02UKN_FD_184777 | JGI IMG/M metagenome (GOLD analysis project Ga0207997, IMG submission 184777) | Saline lake microbial communities from Ace Lake, Antarctica - Antarctic Ace Lake Metagenome 02UKN (SPAdes) (version 2) | ecosystem: Environmental > Aquatic > Non-marine Saline and...
ATGAATTAATAGGGTTAGTAATTTATAGTTCTAAAATTGATAAAAGTTGTTGTGTTGATGATAAAGCATTGTTATTAACTAATTTTTCAACAGGACACTTTTGGGGACGAGTTGCTGATGAGTTTCTTGAATATAAAGCTGAGGTTGTTAAAGAAATTAATTGTGTGGTGATAAGAAAATGGTTGAGCGTATTGACTCGTTGAGTATTGAAGAAGCTTTAGAATTTATTAGTCCGATACTTAAAGAGAGAAGAAGAAAGTATCATAGTCGCCCCGAAGTCAAAGAGAGAAGAAGAGAGTATCTTGGTCGTCCTGAAAATAAAGAAATAAGTAGAAAGTATCAGAAAGAGTATCAAAGTCGTCCTGAAGTCAAAGAGAGAAGAAGAAAGTATCATAGTCGCCCCGAAGTCAAAGAGAATTTAAGAAAGTATCAAAAAGATTATAGTCAAAGACCTGGAATAAAAGAGAAATTAAGAAAGCAAAGAAGAGAGTATCTTGGTCGTCCTGAAGTAAAAGAGAAAATAAGAAAGCAAAAAAGAGAGTATTATGTTCGTCCTGAAAATAAAGAGAATTTAAGAAAGTGGCAAAGAGAATATTGTGCGCGTCCTGAAGTTAAGAAGAGAATAAAAAAGCGAGAGAAAGAGTATAGTCAAAGACCTGAAGTTAAAGAGAGAAGAAGAAAGCAACAAAAAGAGTATTATGCACGTCCAGAAGTTAAAGAAAGAAGAAAACAGCAAAGAGAACATCGCCTAAAAAACAATAAAGGTGAAATGGAGAATGGGGGGGAAAAAAGATGTTTAAAGATAAACCTGTAGGGTATTATGAACCTTTTGTATGTGAGAAAGGAGTAAATGAAACAACTATTAATATTAAAGAAGGAGAGGTTTTTTGGACTGTGAAGATTGATGAAGAAGCTTGTTACGATACTGCAAGTCAAGATTCGGCAATACAAATTAGTATGTTATGTGAACTAACTAAAAAAATCTTAGAAATGAGAACTTGTATTCCTGCTTTATGGAAACTAACAGAAGTATCGGATTTTAAGTCCTCTGATGAAAAGAAAGGTTTTGAGAATTGTATTGAAGCCTTAGAAAATATGTTGAAATAACATTCAAAGTTCAAAGATAGTATTTAATAAAGAACAAAAACAATGGTTTCGAGGTGAAAAAGAATGTCTAGGAAAAGTTATTCAGCAATAAAGTTATGTGAGAATAATGATTGAAGTTGTTATATTTAAAGATGTTAAAGGATTGTGTTTTATGAAATGTCCTTTTTGTGATAGAGATATTGTTGTTAGAGATGATGAATGGACTAAGTGTTCGAATGCAAGAAAAAGAGAACATCGCCTAAAAAACAAGGGTTCAAAGGTGAAACGTTAATGGGTAATGATGCATCATTATTTTGTATTGACTGTAACGCAAAATGTCATATTGGCAGGGCTTACCAGTACAATAAAGAAGGTATGAACCGAGTGTTGAAAGAAGACACTTTAGACAAGCTAAAGATAGCGATGGCAAGGTTTAACTCATCAATCGAACAGATAGAAATGTTCGGCGAAAAGTATGTCATACATTCTTTTGAAGACATAATCCTTTTTTTAGAACAACATAAAGGACACAAAGTATATCTGATAGATGACTATTTTGACGAGGAAACAAAAAAATGACAAGCTCTACCCACTAAAGTAGGTAGTTTCCAAATAAACAAAAGAAAAAATGGTAAAAACAAAAAAAGAACAAGAAGGTAAAGATGTATTTGAATATAGTGTCTTTGGAAATCCTAATCAAAAGATAGGTAAGTTTGCTAATCAAAAGAATTTAGGAGAGTGGTCATAATGATTCCACTTAATACTTTATTCTTTTCAAAATACGAACAAAAAATTGTTCAATTAGAAGATAAATCTGTTGATTTGATTTTATGTGATTTACCTTATGGTACTACCAAAAATAAGTGGGACACTCCTATTGATTTGTCTTTTTTTTGGAAACAATGTGAAAGAATAATTAAAGATAGAGGGGTAATTATCCTTACTGCACAAACACCATTTGATAAAGTTCTTGGTGCTTCTAACTTAAAACTTTTGAAGTATGAATTAATATGGGAAAAATCTATGGCAACAGGACATCTTAATTCAAAATTTGCACCATTAAAGAAACACGAAAACATATTAATATTTTCAAAATCAGCAGGTGCATTTGTAAGAAACAAAGATAATGCAATGGTATATAATCCACAGATGACTAAAGGAAAAGCTTATACCTGCAGGAATGGTCGTGCTTCTACAAATTACGACCATAAGAATTATACTCAAGTTGTTACAGAAAACAAAGGTGAAAGGTATCCAGTATCTATAATTAAATTCAATCACGACAAGGATAAATTACACCCAACTCAAAAACCTGTTATGTTATTCGAGTATTTAATTAAGCAATACACTAACAAAGGAGATACTGTTTTAGATATGTGTGCTGGAAGTGGAACTACTGCAATCGCTTCTATAAATACTGGTAGAAATTGGATTTGTATTGAATCTGATGGAAAGTATTTTGAAATTGCACTAAAGAGGATAAAAGAACACTCACAACAGAATACGCTTCTTCCTCTCGCAGAAAACTCAAAGGAGGACGGCATTCCTCCCACTAATAAATTAGTGGGTATCCTGCCTAAAAGATTATGAATTTTTTTAAGCAGTTTGTTGAGGAAACGGGACAATTGGCACGGTTTAGTGTTTGGAATTTTAACAGAAAATTAAGAAAAAAGGAGAAGATTAAGTTGTTTTTTGAGAATCCAGAATTATTAAGAGGTGAAAATGATGAAGATTGAAGTAACAAATTGTAAGATAAACTTTATGGCTTTAGAATTGTTTGGAATAATTTTGACAACTCGAAAAAGTCTCGAGAGTGCTAAAGGAAATATAAATATTGTAACAACTCTTGACAAAGGAGACTTGAATAAAATAAGAGGTGATAAACAATGAAAGAACATCCGGAGAGTTTTAAATTTCAAAGAATATATGCGAATCTATCTTTAGATGTTAGAAGCGGTGAGATTATGGCTGTGGTTGATGGTGAGCCTATGACTGCGAGAGTTATCAAACAAGAGGTTGATAAGAATAGTGCGATTGGATTTAGTGCTGTTGAACAATTAAAAAATGCGAAGGTAATTTGAAGATGGAAACAAGATTTTATGATTTAGAAAAAGAGGTGAAATGAAGTGACAAAGAAGTTTGAGATTACTAAGCTTGTGAAGCGGTTGAAGAGAGCTTTAGACTCTAAGGAAATTATTGGTTATTGTAAAGGTTACATTAACGAAAGTAAAGAGTTAGTTGTGTGTGATAGGTTCAGGTTTGAAAACGAGTGGCATAGTAGTAGTTTGTATCCAAGTATCAAAAAATATTATTTCCTAAGCCACACTAGCTGCCCTAACTGCGCAATAAAGTTTCAAGAGGTATGGAAAGGAAAAAATATTGAAAAGATTTTGGATGGTGAATGAAACATGGGTATTGACTTCACGAACATAATGCACAACAAAACAAGCTATTTGAGCATGGAAGAAATAAAAAAGATGCTAGACTACTGCTTCGACAACGACCTAGTAAGAGACTACATGCTAATCCTCACCCTGGCAAGAACAGGCCGTAGAGTCACAGAAATAGTCGGAGAAAAACCCTACATCCGAAAAGTAGGCCTCAGACCTTGCGACATACACCCAGACGGCCTTATAGAGTTTGACATTCTCAAAAAAATGCCGATCAAACACAAAAGCCCCTCAGGAACAAAAAGAAGCGAAGAATACCTTATCAGAGCCAGAACTAAAAAAATGCCAAAACGAAAACTTCAACCAGTAGATAACCAATACCTCAACATACTCAAAAGATACATTCAAGCTCATAACATTACTCCTCACCAAAGAATCTTTCCGATCACTAGAAGAAGAGTTAATTACATAATAGAACGAGTAAGCACAAAAACACTCATCAATAGAAGTAAAGGAAAAATTCATGCACACATGTTCAGACACTCACTGGCTATCAACTTACTCAAAGATAACCCTAATGATGCGAGCATAATCAAACAAATACAGCAATTACTAGATCACTCAAAAATCGACGTAACTTATCATTACGCACAATTCACTCCTGAAGATAAAAGAAAAAGCTTAAACAAACTATTCAACACACAATAAAACGGAGGAATAAAAAGAATGAAATTAGAAAAAGAAACAGGAATAAAAAAGTACCTAGAAAACAAAAAAGAATATGACGAACTAAACAAGCTAAACAAAGAAGAACTAATAGAAAGATACCTATACAGATTAAACATAGCAAAAGAAGCAATACTCATTTTCAGCGTTACAGCACTAGTGTTCGCCATCATCACAATAATCCTAACAGCCACAATATTCTCAATAATAATAACATAAAATGATTAATGGAGACATAGTACAAACAGGAATAGACGTCATAAAAAACATAGGCAAAGTCATACTCAAAATAATTCTTTACCCGCTAATAAAAATATCACACCTACACCCAGCAATAAAAACAAGCATCCTAATCATACTCATAATTCTAGCAATACTACTAATCAAATACGTCTGGCAAAACAAACAAGAAATACACACAATACACCCATAAAATTTTATCAAGGTTCAGAACTAAAATTGAAAGGCAAACCCAAATCATTACCGCAGCCAGTAATACCATGATTAAAAACTATTTCATTACCATCATCACTCACGCTATAACAAGGATCAGGCCTCAAAAAGTTCTCAATAATAAAATCGTTACACTGCACCTGATAATACTTCCCACTCACAAAAATCCCCACAAACAAAGCCAGCAACACAATCCAAGGCCACAACCTATTCAACTTCCGAACACGCCGATCACAATCAGAACAAACCAAAAAAATTCACACCCTCCCTTTCAACTGCTTCTCTACCTCAGTATGGACACACTCTTTCATAATCTTTTCCATACCATCAAGCTTTTCCAACATCAACTTCTTATTCTTTTCCAAAGCCTCACGCTCAATTCTAACAAACTTCTTTTCCAAATCCTTCATAGCACTACTAACAGCACTTTTGACCTTCTTATCAACAAAACCCACTAATTAAACACCTCTCACATTCTGAGCCTGAACACCCTTATCAGTACTTACAACGTCAAACTCGACCTCTAACTCTGGCTCTAATTCTAAACCTTCGCTTACATGAGTACAATGAACAAAGAACTCTTCATTACCATCCCCAACCAAAAAACCAAAACCCTTAACACTATCAAACCATTTAACTTTACCGATCACCTTCCAAACACCTCACTTCTTTTTTTTGATAGGGATTCTAGGCTTTTTAATAAAGCTTCCAACCTTTCCCTCAACTTCATCATCAATATCTGGCAAATTCAAACCAGGAACTTCTCCAGGAGCATCCTCAAACTCGTCCAGCTCGTCAACAACATCAGCCTCGTCACTACCATCACGAATTTCACTCCAGTAATCGTCCAGCAAAGCTTTCACAAGAAAATATTTACTTTCCAATACTAAACCTTTCTTATCTAAAAAACCATCAACTTTACTTTTTAATTCATCTACATCAACCATTTTTATACCTCCGCAATTAAAAAAAGCCTTTCTTGTTATTATTCTTCAAGCGAACCTGTGCCTCGGCAAAACACAAATCTAGCTCACCCATCTTCTTACTGAAACTTCCAAACATTTCAGCCAAGTCAACTCCTTCACCGCTCTCATCGGCCTTTTTCAAAACTTCAACCCAGAAATCATTAATATCTGCGATGATACCATTAACCCTTTTTTTCAACTCAATCATTATTTCTCACCTCCATCCATATCATAATCTCTCACATACATATCATAAAAAGTAGTTCCCGCCCAAGAAGAATAAGTCAAACACTTTTTCAAAAAAAAATAGGCAAAAATAGCAGCCAACACCAAACAAAAAATTCTACCCACACTAAAAGCCCTAAAAAAGAAGCTCACACCACCACACAATAACAAACCAATCGCTTGCTGACCAACATTAATCAAAGAAAAAGCGGAAGAATGAAACCAAAACCACTCCTTATAACTCAAACCACTAACATCCGCACTCCTAAAAAAGTCCTGAGGATCACTAAAATCTTCAATCCAAGGAAACAAATCCTTCCTATTACGCTTAAAATAACCCGAACTCATACTCAACAACACACAACACAATAATACTATATAAACCTTTCTAAAAGAAAAAGTGGAAGTTTCCCAGCCTTAAATCTTTGGCAACAAAAAAAAAGATTCAAACCAAGAAACTCCCACACAACTACATTAAAAGAGGTTTATTCCTAGGCTTCAAAGGTTTCCCTCACACCCTCACGCAAAGAAAAAGGTGTGTCCACAAAACCATAGTCTTACAGCTTCAGCCATACATTACCAAAACGCCAAAAACTTAAAAGCGTACTCCAGTAACCACAAAACTTAATGAGTGTCAACTAACTTAATAAATCTTTCTCATCCTCCTCAACATTAGCCTCTCGAAGCTCTTTCAGCAAAGGCTTCCAAGCACAACTAAAACTGCTCGTCAAAAGTATATCTTCACAAATCTCAAGTATAGATCTCACCACGAACCCCCACCAACTCTCTCTTCTTAGCTTTACGCCACTCATGATGACAACCAGGCCTTGTCCGAATCAATTTCCAATGACGGCGAAGATTCAAACCTCTCTCAACTCTAAAACCACCACACAAAACACAACGCTGAACAACACGAGGAGCAAGCATTACTTACCCTCTTTATTATTAAATTTCCATATAGGTTCAAATCCTAATATTATCATTAAAATACCTCTCCAAAATCTCCAATGAAATAACTGACTCATTACTCACCCCCTTTTTCTAATTGTTTTACAGCATCCAAATTAGGGAATAATATTCTGTATTCAAAAACAGCATTAGCTGAATCCTTATCTATTCTTAGAAAATCTTTTGAACCACAAGCACATTCAAACGGGACTTTCATATGATATTCATTAAACTCCTCAATAACCAAATTTAAATTTTCCAAATCAAAAACTATCTTACCAATATTTAATTTGATAATGTTTCGACACTTTCGACAAACAAAGTAAGCAAATTTCGTTTTTTGATAAAATTGCTCCTTCGACACTTTTCTCTTTTGATTAATCATACTGAAACCTCATCCGGATCATCAACAATATACTGTTTCAATTCGGGAGAACCATGAAGCAAAGTTAAACAATCCAAACATAACTGATAATTAACACCCCTGACCTGTATAGGCTTATCAATCAAGTTCAAACACTTCATACACTTCTTTTTCTTCTCCTCAGCCTCAATCAAAGCCTTCTCCTTCTCAAGACGTTCAGTTTCTTCTTCTGTAATCATTTTTTTTGTATTTTTGATTGCATCTTTTAATTTGTTTACTTCCTGGCTCTTTTTATCCATTTCATAAAGTTTGGCTTTTAATTGTCGTTCCGCAATTTCAAGATCTAATTTTTTGAAGTTACCTTCAACTCTTCCAATAGCTAAACGCATCTGTTCCTCAAAGAAAGAGCTTGCTTGACTAGGATAATATTGTTGAAATAATGCGTAAATGTCTGCATCTATATAGACTGTCTTAATTGTCTTGACCATCTTCCACAACCTCTGATATGTCAAATTTGTAGAGTTTGCCTTCTTTGATTAAATCATGTTCGAGAAATGCTTTCGGAATTGTAACAACAAAAGAATTTGCTACTATTCGTGGTTTGCCTTTGAAATGAAGTTTATTTTTGTCTATTTTTATCACCCGTATATCCAAATAAATTTAATTTTTTCATTTGTATATCTGAAAGAATATACACATATATAAAGTTTTTGGTTTTTTTGAATTTTTAGTTTTGAAAGAAAAGAGGTATGTATTATAGTATATATAATTATACTATAGAATTATATAGAAGAAGAAGAAGGCTGTTTTCTAAAAACCTCAAAAAAAATAAAACCTTTATATAACATTATTGTATTTGTATATCCAAATGAATTTGATCAAAACAAAATTAGAAAAAAAGAAGAGCAACAAGTGATTATATTCCTCTATTAAGCCTTATTTAGGCTCGTAAATAAAAGTTCCCAAAAAGTGAGAAAAAACCCCAAAAAGTGAGAAAAAATCCTAAAAAGTGAGAAAAAACTTGTTCATTTGTTGTATTTGTATATACAAATAAGGTTTGATTTAACCCATCCAGAACCCTTAGTCTATAATAGACATGTTCTTTATAAATTTTATCAGGAAATGTGAATAATGTTTTTTTTAGATAAAATAAGAAAAAGTAGGCTTTTTCCTTTGGCCGATAAGAACTCCAGGAAAAAGCCCACTCCAACAACCACTCAAGGAGTATTCTTCGTCACAAATCTCTTTCAGTGAGCTTTTCAATCGTTCTAAGGCTTAATTCTGTCAAGCTCGACTTACTGTTCGTTTCCATTAGAATATTCTCGTATATCGCTTCTTTCCTTGCCAGATATACATGACTCCTGCGCCATGCTTATTTTCAAAATCTTTTCCTTCTTGTAAGAACTTGTTATACGAGTTTGTTTCCATGAAAGTTTACGAGAACTCCTTAATTAATAAATTTTTGTTATCACCAAAAAATAAAGAAAAAAGAAAAAAAAATATAGTTTTAGTCGTTTTTCCTGAAAAGACTAATAATGATCTTTCCTATCAATGCCAAAACGATGACACCGATAAACGTTGCGAAAATAGTTATCCCTGTAATGAATGTGTTGGCAGTACCCTGGGCTGTTGTATCACCTAAATAAGTAATACTACAATTCACAGTCTCACCAACTAGCCCAGCACCAGCATCCAAATTCATGATACTACCGCCATCATCAGTACCTTCATTCACTGAATACATAGCCGCAGTATATAGATCGCTTGCATTTGTCGAATTATAACAATTCGTCACCGTCTGCAAATATGGATACTGACCAGTTGTCCCTATATTAACACTAGCATTTACTGCTGGAACAGTCACTCCAGTAATATCCACAGCAGTATTCACTCTCAACGTCTTAGAAAACACGAATAGCACAGCCAAACCTACCAAAACAATAGCTGCCAAAGCAACTATTGACACAGCGTAAGACTGCATACCTTTTAATTCGTTAGAACTCACTTTTTTCGTCTCCTCACTCTTTTACTCCTTTTAACAACTCGACTCTTAGGTTTTTTGATCAATCCAGAAAACTTTTTTCGTAATTCGACCTCGGAAACAATTCTAAAACTAAAACCCTTACGGATCTGCTGCCTGGCAGCCTTACGCAAAGCATCCTTACTAATACCTTTCCTAGCAGGAATAGCACCTAGCAAGCTCTTAGAACTCTTCCTTTTGGCAATTATGAACCATCGAGACATAAAGCTTTCACCTCTTTCCCCCAATTACGCAAAAAAGAAAGGGAAAAAAAAAAGATTTATTGTTCTAATCAGTCTTCCTTTTTGAAAAGACCAATTATGATTTTTCCGACAATCGCCAAAACTATCACGCCGACAAATGTTGCGAACACAGTCAAACCAGTAATGAACAGATCTGCTGTGGCATTATTTATCAGTCCTGTGGTTTTAAAACCACTCACTACTGCAATTCCTGTCAAGACAATAGCGGACAATCCCACGATTGCGATGGCTGAACTTTGCATATCTTTAAAAGTTGATCCCATAAAAACATCACCTCAAACCTTGTTCCATACCAAGACAGTATATAAAAGTGTGGGAACAAATACCCAGAACACGCTATTCTTTTGTCATCCATAAAACCATAGCGATTAATATAGTGACTAAAGGAAAAACCCACATTTGGTAATCACTTAGTAAACCTCTCAAAACGCCACCTTGTACAATTTCTACACCACGCAAAAATAAGCTAATCACACTAACGCCAGCACCACTATACATCAGGTTCTGTAAAATCTGGTTATTTGCCTGGTTTGCGGCAAAAAACAAAATAATCCATAAAACCATCAACAACACAAAATATAACCAGCCACCATAAATATCATTATTCACCTTAATAAAAAATTCGGGCACGCTACTAACATTAACCAAACTCGTCAAGTTATCTAAACTAACATTAGTCGTATTCACAATTCCAAAGCTCATCCGGATCTTCCTCCAGTATAATTATTCACGATAATAAAACCAATATACACAATAAAAATCAAGCCCATTACCATACTGACAACAGGAGGCACATAATAAAAATCGGTAATCACACCTACAATCTCAATAGGAAAAGTAATCACGCCAGTCACAACTTTCAAAAAACCAATACCGACACTAGCCAAAGCTCCCAAAATGTCAAACGTGCTACCAGTCGGGCTAGTCAACTTATACAAGCCACTCACGCTCTCATTAATCCCGCTAATAATATTAATATTCACCAAACGATCCATAACGTCCAAGCCATCACTATCCACATACTCCTTCTCAACACCATACTCCTTCTGAATACCCGCATAAACAGTACTAAGTAATGTCGTTAAAACTGCAAAAATCAAAAAACTCACCACGATATGACTCATTTTCATAATTAATCAACCCTCTGCTTTTTAGTATAACGCCCAACCAAAATAATAATGATCAAAAAAGCTATCACTGCACTAATAATCTCCCAAGGAAAACTTAACAAGCCTAAAACCCAACTCGCAACTAAGGCCACGCCAGCAGCGACCAACTGAATCTCTCCCTGGCCAGCATATAACAAAATCATTCCTAACAATAACAAAACAATACCGAACAATCCACTCAAACCAAACAAGGACGAAGCCACACTCCTATCAAAGAAAACTACTGAGTTACGACAAAAACCTTTAACGCCATCTTGAAAAATCTCTCCAGTCACAACATAAGCATTACCAGTATCAGGAATCGAGTTAGTAAAACTTCCACTCGAAGCATTAGTACAATTCCTAAAAATTTCGACCAAACCCTTCACTGTACGCCTCTTAGCAACAATGCAAGCCTCAATATCTCCAGAATCTTCACTATTACTACTCCAACTCATCCGTACTACATTCTCGCTAACATTAACCAGGTCACAATCAACTAAAAACAAGCCAATAACAGGCAAAGCATTAACGACACCCAAATCAACATAAAAAGTTCTCTCAGTAGTGCTTTCAACATGGCAAGTCGTCCAGGAAGCATCAGTGTAAAGCACTCCGTCAATAATCACTTCATAAGAATAAGCACTAATCAACAACTGAATATTACCTACTGCTTGACCGCCAATAATAGGAATACTCTCAACCAAAACTTTTTCTCCATCATCTTCGCACTCATAAATTAGCATAGTACCAGTAATAGGCTGAAACTCTGTCGTTTGCCAATTATAAGTCATAGTTGAACTGTCATTAATTCCGATCAAGTACAAACTCAAATTAGTCACAGGATCATTACTCAAAACTAAAGGATAACCTTCGCTTATAGTTCTAATTCTCGTCACAAAACCTTCTGAACTCAAAGTGAACGTGCCAAACAAACTCCAATCATAACTAGCATTATCTGGATTAATATTTGTGCAAAACGAGTTACTTTCATTTCCTGTAAAACTTCCCGTTTGATCATAAAAATAAGTTCCGTCACTAATATTCAAAACATAAGCATTAGTCACGTTCAAAGGAACATCATTCACCTCGTCAAAATAACTCATATTCAAAACAGGAAAAACAATACTTGAATTACAAGGAGCTAATTCTACCCTCGTCACATTTTGAACTTGAATACCAGTACTCAAAAAGCCATCAGTCAAATTCGTAAAATTAAAATGCCAAGAATGATTCACCAAAATACTCCCATCCCACAAAGGAACACTCAAAACCTTGCTAAAATTAGCGTTCAAACTACTGAAACTATCCAAAACAGTACTGTAATTAGAGTTATTCCACTCCAACAAAGCAGCAGGCGTAAAACCTGTCAAGTTAAAAGTCAAGTTTCCAAAATCAACATTCAAAAAAAAAGAAGTATCAAAACCAGCCAAAACAAAACCTTCAAAACTCTCACTCATATTAACCACAAAAAAAGTATAGTTCACATTAACAATGTTCAAGTCGCCAGTACTTTCAAACTCTAAAAGTTCAGGTCTTGAAATATTTGTGATAGTTACTTCGACCTTAAAATCATTAACACGCTCAATACTCACTCTAGCATTAGGCTCATCTTTCAAAACCCAATCTTTCCAATGATCTCCGACAATTAACCATTCACCACCATAACTAATACCATCACCAACAATATCTATAAATGTATCACTTTCAAATACAAAAACTTGAGTACTTTTGGGAATAGCAGGATGTAACACTTCACAAAACCTATTCTTAAATTCTTTATATTCCCAAGAGTCACTATTACTTCTGCTCTTCAAATACATCTTCATCATTACATCTGGGTAAGGACTTACCAACTGATACTTCAAAATTGCTCCTTCAACAGGATTCCAAGCACTCGCATCCTTCAACACTTTCGCAGTATGACCATCCGCAACTCTAGCGTTCAAAAAATGTTCTCCAACACCAAAAACTGCGGGATCTTGACTTAAATTATACTGATAAGTCTTACTGCCAATCCCGGTCACGTTAAAAATAACACTACCATCAACTGTAATATTCACGCTGTGTAACAAAATATTATCACTAAAATTGAATTGTGCAGTCAAGTTATCTTCATAATAAATTGACAAGTTCAAAAAATTATCCACAATAACAGGATCTAACGTGTCAACAGTAAAAACATTTACACTAGTATTTTCCTCAGTTGTATTATCCACGCAACCAATAATATAATTCCAGCCACCATCACTAAAAAAAGAAACATTAAAACTCACATTCACATTAGTACCTGACAAATAATTATTTGTTTGGTTCACGCTATCATTAATGTACAAGCTACAATTAGTTTCATAACTAAAATTGCCACTCACATTAAAAAAAATAGGCAAAGAATTAAACAAAGAATCATCAACAGGCAAAGGACTCGACAAATTAATCGAATCCTCACCCAGAGGAACATAAGGGTTGTAACTTCTTCCTTCTGCGTACATTGATGTTATTTCTGTACTGTTTAGTATGTCATTGAATATTCCTACTCCTGTTATTCTTCCTACACCAAAAGTACTTCCTGTTCCTGTATTGTAACTTCCTATTTCTAATGGTTCGGTGTCGCTATTAGAACAAATCATAGTCGTATTTAATACGTTTATTCCGTTAACGTATATTTTGTTGTCTGTTCCGTCTTGAGTAACTACAACATGCTTCCAAGCTCCATCAGTCATGCTTGTTGCGTAGTTTGGAGTGCCACATCCTCCTGTTCCTCCGTTGTATGTGTTAAAGTATAAAGTTCCATCACCACCTATGTTCAATATGCAGTGTCTATTATCACCATCAGGTCTATGTCCAATTATTGTTCCGTCTGCTGTGCTAGTGTTAAACCAAACACTTAAAGAAAATGTTGCTCCTATCGTAACATCTGCTACTGTTGAAATATAATCATCAACATTATCAAAGTATGCGTACTTGCTTGTCGCATCACTCGTTAACACCACGCCGTTTTGTGCAGTTCCATTATAGTGTTCAGCTAAGTCAAGAACGTTTGTTGTAATATGACTCATGTCGTACCATATAGTTACATTATCTGTATCTATTGCTATCACACCAACTAAACTAATCAAGAATACTAACATCCACAACAATATCTTTTTATTTTTCATGTCAAGAACTGCCCCTTTGGTTTTTTACCGAATAAAGTGATTGATCCAACCACAATCATAACTAGCATTACCCAGTGTAAGTTT
>Ga0207997_1001130_pt1 | contig 13829 bp, 7 predicted proteins | sample AntAceMetag02UKN_FD_184777 | JGI IMG/M metagenome (GOLD analysis project Ga0207997, IMG submission 184777) | Saline lake microbial communities from Ace Lake, Antarctica - Antarctic Ace Lake Metagenome 02UKN (SPAdes) (version 2) | ecosystem: Environmental > Aquatic > Non-marine Saline and Alkaline...
ATGACCGACTCTTTGGAAAGACTTGAGTTTAAGGTTGAAAAGACAGACCGAGACGTAAAAGATAGATTCTTAGGGTGGGACAGAATGTTCGTTGACGTTGGTAACTCCCTCGTTGATAATATCGCAAATGGTTTTGGTGAGATAGCTTCTGGCGCAGACAGTATGGCGGATAGGTTCCAGACCATGGCTCAGCGTATGATTCAGGACATGATAGCCTTAATAGCAAAGGTTCTTATGTTGAAGGCATTACTCGGTGCAACTGGTGGATGGTCGGGTAATGGCTTTATTAATAAATTTACACAGGCGGGTCTTGGTCAGCTTGGGTTTGAAAATCCATTAGCTAAAGTGGGAAGTTCAGTAAGTAATATGTCTAACAACATGACAACCAACAAAATAAACAACCCCATCGGAAACATGATATCACCAATAATGTCTCGTGGAATGGGCGGTAACGGTGGCGGTAGCACAACAACAACTAATACTTTTAAGATTAATGCTGTAGACGCAGCCTCGTTTAACAAGTTGTTAAGTAACAGGGGTGCAAGGACTATTATGGTTAATACAATAACATCTAATAAACAGCATAACGGTTCCATAAGGAAGGGTTAATAATGAGTACAGAAATATTTCATTACCAGCCAATGATGTTAGACACAAAAGGTGGTACTGTTTTTAATGTTGTTCATTCTGAGTTTGAGAACATGGCGACACAGAGGGGGTTAATATCTGAACGGCAGAAGCAGTATTTTTCTTTCTCATACAACGACAAGCTGTTGCTCCCCGGTGAATCAGAAACCTTAAGGGATGAGATACAGGCTTTTTATAATGCAAGGCAGGGTTCGTTTGACAACTTCTTTTTACCATCGTGGAGACTAGAAGCTAAACTACAGGAAGCAGTCACAACTTCCGATAATACCTTCATTTTACATAAAAATCCAACATACATGGGGTTCTCAAAGACGGCACTACAACCGGGAAATTGGGTTTATTTTTGTCACAGATTCCCAAGAGACTTTGAGGTTTCACCCACCCACGAAGTAAGACAGATAATAGATTGGTCTGAGAGTGGTGGAGAATGGACGGTGACTGTTGACAGCACATTCGATAACGACTATAGTGTGGGTACGTATGTACAAAAGGCTTACATCGTTTACTTTGCATCACCAGACTTAGCGTACATAAAAGACATACCGTATAGCGTTGGGTACACAATAGACTTTGTAGAAGATTTGTCAGAGTTATATCTTTCAGACTTTGGAGGTTAGTTATGCCAAGAGAAGCACCACTAGATTTCTTTAAACAAAAAAACAAGCTTCAGTATCAGTTAATCAATTTGGCTGTTGTTGAGGCTTCATATGTATACATGTCTTACCTTGATTCAACGTCTACTAAGACAGCGGTTAAGGTTTCAGAAACCGTAAGGGTAATATTAAATGCTGCCACAACGGCACACGGCTATGATTACTTTTCGAGTGGTGATGGTTTCTGTTGGTGCCTCTCGTTTGATGACGGTGCTAACGTGGGGGCTATGAGAAAGGTGTCTACTTACAATGCGACTACTGGGACGTTTACTTTTGATGTACCCCTTGATAATGAACCCGGAACTGTTCCAGATAAGATTAGAATATCAAAGAACCTATTTCTTGTTAGCAAAGTAGACCCCGTTAACTTTTACATACCAGACCAATCATACGGTGCTGACGTTGCGATGACCTACGTACCATTCCCAATGACCATTGTACCTATGGGTACTAACGCCAAGGGAGAGGTTATGACCCTAGACATAACACTGTCATCTGTTAATAAGGTTATCGTTAACGCAGTTTTACTTGCTAAAGGCATACAGGGGAACAGGGTGTACCACTTAAGGGTATTTGAGGGTACGCTCGACCAAGGCAAAGAATACTGTATTAAGGATTCGGCCTACATAGATTCAGTGTCAATCAACAACACACAAATACAGTTCTTACTTGAGAGTAAGCATAACATAGTAGATGTACAACTTCCGGGGTGTACCTACAATATAGACTTTTGCAGGTTCAGATTTAAGGGTACCGAATGTGGCTGGAGTCTAACCGGAACGGGTGCTGGAGATGGTGTATTGTTTGATTACTATGAGAAAAAAAATGATGCTGGAGTAGTTATAAAAGACTATCCTCTAGTTAGTCCCGACACCTGCGACCATACATTGAACGGTTCAAACGGATGCCAAGCACATAATAACGCACTTAGATTTGGTGGGTTCCCAACATTATAATGAAAAAGAAATCATACGATAAATATATAGGTCTGCCCTTTAAACATCACGGTCGTGACAAGGACGGTATTGATTGTTGGGGGTTACCAATGCTTTATTATAAAGAGACCCTTGGGATAGAGTTGCAGGACTGGTGGTACGAACCAGACTGGTCTAAAAAAGGTGAGAACTATTTTGTAGATCATTATAATGATTTCCACTTTGAAAAGGTTGAGTCCCCAAATAAACACGACATAGCTTTGATTTTCACCGACATTAAAACCAAGATACCTAACCATGCCATGATAGTAATAGAGCCACCCAACCTAGCTTTAACTGCTGCAAGTAGAGGTTCTCATATAATAGACTTAAACAACAACGTTTGGAAGCGTAGGATAGAAGGATTTTATAGGTTATGCCAAGACTAACGTTAATTAAGAATCCATTAATACCAGAAGATAAGGTCGTATTTTACAGCCAAGAGTTAGACCTTAAAACCTTCTTAGGTAAGTTTCTTTTTGTAAACCCAACATGCAAGGGGTTCTTGCAAAGCAACGAATTAGCGGTGAGACTAAACGATGTTTTGCTTACCGACAAGAAAAGCTTATCCAACCTTGCGCTTAAAAATGATGACGAGTTTGTTGTTTTTCCAAACATCTCAACCGGGGTAGAAACCGCCGCTGTTGTTGCTGCTGCCGTAGAAACTGCTGGTTCTGCTGCCACCGTTGCTGGCCCTGTTGCTACAGTTGCGGCCCCATCCGTGGCAGCTACGGGCATAGTGTCAACCAACTTAGCCTTGGCTGGTATGTCTCAAACCGCAATAGGTGCCCTTGAAATCGGGGCAACACTGGCTGGTGTTGGTGGAGGAGGTGGTTTTTTAGCTGGTGCAGGAACAATGCTAGCAGAGATGGCAATAACGTCTGCACTATCTATGGGTTTAAGTGCCATGTTCGCACCATCCATGTCAAGTCCGTCTGGCCCGACAGAAGGTTCACCGTCGTATGGTTGGGACTTACAAACATCTGCAAAAGAAGGAATAGCAATACCTGTTGTGTATGGTGAACATTTAGTTGGTGGTAACGTAATATCTAACGCAAAAGAATATACGATACAGGAAGAATGGAGTTGGAAACCGGCGACTGGTAGCAGAAAAGAAACAAGGTCTTGGTGTGCATTTCCGTTTTTAAATCAGTGCATTCTAGGTGCAACAGAGCCAGTTCGTGGGGTTGAAGTTGAGTGTAAGCTAGACACGCCCTATATATTTTTCAGTTATAAGATATGGGATGATACAAGTTGGAGCCTGTTTTGGGAAACCTTCGTTGAACGGATACTAACGTTGACTGAAGGCTTTATGCCAATAACCACCAGTTCACAGTTGGATACAATAATATATACCGTTAACTCAACAGTAGTTGCAAATTTAGCAAGGCGAGATAATGAGGCCACCACCATGCTGAATGAAATATTTAACAACAAGGGTATTATTGCTAATCTAGACCTTGCGAAAACAACAGTAAGTACAATATTAAACGAGGGTGTCCAGTATAACACTGAAGATATAAACGATAAACTTTACATCCCCAATCTTAGCAACACAATAGTAAAACAGATAGAGGCTGCAATAAAGTGGGCTCTTGTCAAGACAAAAGAGTTTATAGATACCGTACAGGTTAACCCTTTTGACCCCATAGCTCAAGGCAGTACATATACGGAGGTGTTTCAAGAGCTCGCAGAGAATAGGGGGAACTTGGGCACATATGTTTTTGGCTGTTGGTACATAAACCCAATAGGATTGGGTTGGTCTATTGATGTTGATTATGGCGAACTAATGGAGGGCATATTCTGGCTTGGTGATGTCGCATTAAATAATGTTCCTATTTTTGGTGCTGGGTATGACGCAGTAAAGGAGGCGTTGGCGGATATAAACATTGACATTAGTGGCAAGGGGTTTGATATCAATGATATTGCTAACGTACAAAAAGTAGCGTTAGGATTTCACTTTGATGTTACAAAGGTTTTGGTTCCAAAATACCCAACAACGGTAGAGTTTCTTGCAAACCTTAAGAAGAGCGACAGCTACGAGGAAGACATTAGCAGGAGCCAAGTACTGCATCAGCTAACGTCACTGTCTGAGGGTGAATGTAAGGGTCTTAAAGAGGTTTACGTCGAAGACTCCCCCTCGCATAGCGTCGCTAACCTAGAGATTGCTTTTTTTAAAGGTGATAATGACCAGAACTTATCCGTAAAAACCCCTGACGTGAATACGTTTGACAACTTTAACCATGCTACGAAGTTTCACTCCGTAAGCAACGAATTAATAAATAAGTTAGACTACTCTGAATTCATATCAACTGAAAACTTTTCGGTAGACAACATTATAGTTGAAACGCAATCTACAATATACAAAACTTCAGGAACGGGCCACACAAGGCCGTTGACTAGAAATTATTTTAAGTTTGCTATACAGGTCGGGTTTTCGTGGTCAGACTTTGACGCTTGGGACGGTGCGGAAGCAATTACACCATTGGCATTACAGGCTGGTGCATTTTTACACCAAGAATATGAGCTGAAGGGACAGTTTGATACACAGCCAACCATATCTAGGTTTGCCGCACTTCCAATTAGAGACTTCCTAATGCCAGACGCAAATCTACCCCTGTTGGTTACAAGATTTCCATTTGCAGCTCTTGGTTTATGCGCTTGGTTGGGGATAACTTTTGGTGGTGAAGAATATGCCCACCAAAGATACCTAACAGACGACACATACAGAGACACAGTTCTAAAGGCCATAAAAGAGAAGATAGTTTCTTATTTCTTGGATCAGGGTAGCAGAATAAGGGTTAGGGTTATACGGTTAGTCCCGTCTTATGACGACTGTGGTTTTGATAATGCAGGTGCTTACGACTTTAAGGTTACTGGTTTCCAAGAGGTTGCCTACAAGGGTTTTGATTACCCCAATACTGCGTTGATGGGCGTAAAGTTTAAAGCAAATTCAAAATACAATGCGTCTGTCCCAAAAATAACAACACTTTTGAAGGGTAAGAAGGTTCTCGTACCTAAGCTGGAGTTGGTAGATAGAACCAAGGAAAGGGTTTACCATGAGTTAGCGTGGTTTGATGAAGACGTAAACTTATATAGAAGTAGACAACACAACGGTATTAAGTGTACCTATGCACGTGACTCAGAGAATAGAATTATATTTGTTGAAGAGTGGTCTGATAATCCAGTGTGGTGTTTGTACGACCTTATCACAAACAAAAGATACGGCCTTGGGAATTACAATTCACAGTTTAACCTACCAATTGATTGGTATTTAGAAACTGCCGAATATTGTGACACTTATGTACCAGACGGTACAGAAAGACACGCTAGTTCTATTACCGTTAATACGCTCATAGACCAAGACTCTGACTTCTTTAGGCATGGCGACCCATATTTCGACGATAACGAAGAAGAGTTGTATATCCGTGGTACTGGTGTATTCGGTGGTGCAATAGAAGATACAGTGAACAACCAAGTGACGAACATATATGCCAAGACTGTGGCGGGGGAAGCCTTGTTCGCTAGAACCCCTGATGGTGGGTGGACAAAAGCTGTAGTAGGGCAATTATTTAGGACAATCCCAAATGTTGTCATTGCTCAGGTAAAGGCCAAATTCTTGGAGAATACATACACCTCTACGAGTGCAAGGGAGGGTTCTGAGTTTTGGACTAATGGACTTCCTTGTGCAGACAACAATAACCCCTATTATTTTCGCTATCAGCTTGGTGAGAAACGGTTTGTGCTTGACTTGGTTATAGACTCTACATCAAGTGCCATTGATTGGTTAAAAACCATTTGTGATACCTTTAGGGCGTTCCCTATGTGGGTTGGTGGTGGGTATAGACCTGTGATTGACAGAATTAAAGACCCCGTTGCTATACTTGGTATGGGTAACATTATAAAAGACTCTTTAGAGGTATCATTTGTACCCCTGTCAAAGTCGTATAATATCGTCGAAGCACAGTTCATGAACAAACTCAATATGTATAAACGTGACACAAGACAAGTTGTGGACGCTGAAGTTGATGTTGCTTCTGCCACAGATGTTCAGAATACCATTAGAACTAAGCAGATTAAACTATCTGGTATCACAAGACCATCTCAGATTGTACGTGATCTTTTTTATCGCAAAACAGACTCTAAGCTCAACAGAAAGATGCTAAGCTTTAGTATGGGTGTTGAGCATGTGAACATGACCGCTGGCGACATCTTTGTATTCAATCACTCACTAATGACCTCCACAACACTAAGCGGTAGGTTGCAAGGATACGATTCTTCTAGCGGAGACAAAGTGTTGCTAGACCGAGACCTCTCTGCGCTATCATTGCCCCTCAACATTAGTGTCACATTATTGGTTGGTGAGGCTTACTGCGATGAGTGCCAAAAGACAGTGTGGTTGGATGATGATAAGACTATAAAAAATGAAAACAAAACAACTTGTCCTTACTGCAATGGCCCTATCGACGGTGAAGAAGAGGTTGTAGAAGTGGCTGTTACCTCTATTGATGGGAACTGGGTGTATGCAGATTTTGGTCAGGTTAAGCCCGTGGCATTCAACGTATACGAGATAGGCCCGTCCACAGAAACAAGCCAGAAGTACAGGGTCATGTCTATTCAGCCAGATGCAAGTAATGTTGCACAGATATCGGCCATAGAATACAACAAGGAAACTTACGGCACAAGTAGAACGCTTATTGATGGTGTAACTGAGACTGCATATGACGATGCTACAATAGCAACACAGGACAATCAGATATCTCTGTTACCACCAGTCCGACCGACACAACCTATTCGCAACCTGTTAATCGTACCCTACAACCTGTTAGAAAATACCGTTTTAATTAAGTTCTTAGCACCCAGCTCTTTAGTATCCAACCTTTTATACAGGGGTGGTAGGATATCAATAACAGACTCTAGCGGATTACCAGCGATGGACGACCTTCTTAACGTTGACGGTAACATTGGGGTAGAGGTTGTTTTAAAAGATGCTATGGAGATGTATAAAATACAAGTGTTTGCAACCTACACCAACGACATGGAGGCTATCCCTGTTCAGGTAAATGTACAGCTAAACATATTCCAGTTTGATGGACAGGTTACAGAATATTACGCACCAAATGTTCCAAACTTAAGACTAGCACCAAGGTCAAGACCTGTTGGTACAAAATTAAAAAGGAGCGAAAACTACAACGGTTTTATTAGCTCCAAACCAGTCTTTAGGTGGGATGCCTGTGGTGCAACAGACCAAGACAATAACCCCTTAACTCCAAACCAGATAAAGATTGATGGTTATGAATTAACTATCGAACTAAGCTATAGTCCAAGAGCCAACATACTTGACAATACTGCGGTGTGGAGCACACAAAAAACATACAATACTAGTAGTTGGTGGCTAGAACAAGTAGTTGACTTAGCTGAAGTAGCCGCTAAGGACGACGAGGAAAAACCGGACGATGCCTTAGCTAAAGTTCAAGGCGTTAGAGCTTCTGTCGTGGCCAGAACAGATGGCAACCAATACAGTAAAGACGTAACGTCTGAAATATTCTGGCCAGAGGAGGTGTATTCACCGTTAAAGGTAAGGGCCGTTCCAATTCTGGGGAGCGTGTTCATATGGTGGAACGAAGACCCCGACTGGCAGGATGTACTAAAGTTCGAGGTTAAATTAACAGTGTCAAGAGAGGCCGTGGTTGGTGGTAACGGTAACACTGTTTGGCCAAGTTATATCTACGAAGACGACAACACCTATGAAACAACAAATAGATTTATAACCATAAAAGTACCCTTAGATGAACTCAAGATAAACACGCTTGGTATTCTGTGGGGTTGTTCGTTTGATGTAAAAATAGTTGCTATTACTAGGACTGGTGCGATCAAGTCTTCAAGGACTAACACGGTAGATGTAAATTCAATTGACGATGAACCAGCCTTAACAAATACACCACAGGAATCTATACCAGACTACATGCTGGAAACTCCAGCTTCACATATTACGGTGTACGATACCATTAGGCCATTCAGCTCTATTCCAAATATAACACAGCAAAGAAAAGTTCTTTGGCAGTTTTCAACATATAATGAAAGACAGGCTCTAATAGACGGTCAGCTGGGAAGTGGTGTAGAATACACAGGGTTAACTTGGAACCTATTTACTAATGAGGTAGTAAGAATAACCTACGAATCACCAACCGAGGAAGAGTTTATTAAGATAGCCTTTAATGTTGACAAGGCGTGTAAGGTGTGGATTGAATATCTAAAGCAAGACGACAGCGGTGACTACCTATACGGCCAGTGGGAATATTTGGGTGGTAATGGTGACCACGGCCTAAATGGAGACGGTGAATTAACAACTTACGACGGTCTTATAGCGAATACGCTGGCCAAAAGCAAATACTGGGAAGTACCGTCAGGAAGTTCGGCTGCATTATTCCCTGTTGCACTTAAGAACAAATACCTTCGCTTATTAGTAGCACCGCTAGACGAATCAAGCACCGTCACTGTTAACGAGATAAGGTTTACCCGTGTTGGTACTTTTGACCAAGTAAGTGTTGACCTGATTAAGAACCTTGACTGGGATTCTGGTGATGAGAAGTTTTATTTAGATGCAAATGCTACAGGTCTTGTTGAAGCAGACGTTGGCCCATCAGCTCCGGTGTTGTGGGCATCAGACGGTGGTATAGGTGGTACAAGAGAATACCCTGCCGTTAGGTTAACCCCAACAGGACTTGCTGATTATACGGGTGGGGATGGTGTAACGGTTTATCCTAGCGGTGAATATCAACCTACACTGCCGGGTAGTGATACAAGCTTTAAACTTATAGACCAGTTCTACTTAAGTAAGTGGACTACGGATATTGAGTTTGATTCTGACGACAGGGACGACATTCAATGGACAGCAGGAGACATAGAATTTGCAAGTGGTGTCACCTTTACTATTGTTTCTGGTAGTGCCGTGATACCTTCAGCACAATCTACTTATGTTTATCTAGACAGAGCCACGTCTGAAACAGTACTGCAAACTACAAATGATTTTTCAGACCTAGTTAAGATTGGTATTGTACTAATTGCAAGGGGTGTGTACAGCTCCATAGCAACCCAAGATGCTCTCATTATCGGGGAAAGTGTTATTTGGCCCAAGATAAACGAAACCGTGATTGGGCCAAACTCAATTAAGACGGGTCATCTTCAGACCAATTGTGTAGATACAGACCAACTAAATGCAAGAGCTGTAGAAGCTGGTAATATAAACGTTAGCACCTTAAGTGCGATATCGGCTAACGTTGGTACATTAAAGGCTGGTTTAATATCCAACAGTGCAGGAACGGTACAGTTTAATTTAACTTCTGGGGTTATTACTGTAAACAAAACTGGCGGTTTAGTTATCTCTGGTACAAACGGAATGACGGTTACTGGTAATATAAATGTTACTACTGGTAATATAATAATAGGAACAGGTGCGTCTCCGGGGGATATAACTTTTACTAATTGCTGTAAGATGGATGCAGATTCTACCGATATGAGATTCGCCCCGACATCTGGTAATAAAAGACTATACATAGGGGGGTCAGCTTACGACTGGAACTACATAAGGGGATACTCTAATAATCTAATTACATGGGACGCTGGAACAGATCTTCAATTATCAGCTACCGATGATGTACACATATTTGCAGGGGATTCTGTATGGTTTAGGAATGGAAGGTTGGGGTTTTTTAATGGCTCACAAGCAGCTAAACAAACAATAACAATAACCGCAGTTGGTGGTGCTCCATTCTTATACAATCAAGTGTGGGGTAACACCGTAGAGGCAAGCCTCGCATCAATAAAGGCTTCACTGGTGGCTTATAGTTTGGTTGCATAGAATAATATAAACAATATTAAGGAGATAATATGAAAAGAGTTATAATAATAATAATCATGATTTTATTGTTTTCAGGGATAGTAAATGCAGAAACCTATAGGGGTATAGAGTTCTCTCCGTTAAAATCAAAGATAGAAAAGTCTGTTTACACATTTAATGAAGACGGTACATTTTTTAATGAGGTTAATAATGACCCTACCGTGAGTTCATTTTATGGAGAGTATGAAATGTATACGGGTTATGATGGTGCGGGGTATATTGGCATAGACTATGGTGCCATCATGGTGTGGTTTATGAAAGACGAAGATATGATTCTTGGTTGGAAGGCTATTATATCAGAAAAATATAACTTTAATTTCTTAATAATCTTTGGCGTGAAGGAGTAATATTGTGGAAAAAAACGAAATGTTATCAAAAGAAAAAATGGAAACAGCACTACAGACTGGTATGTCTCAGTATCTACAGACTTTTTACAACGGAAACTTCCAGAACAAACTATCTGAAGAACTTGTTACGGGTATGGGTGTAAAAATCATACCAGAGATTCTGAAAATACTAGACCCATGGATATCAAAAGATGAAAAAGAAACTAAGGAGGTTTAAGAAATGATTTATAAAGCTGGAACGGTACAGGTAACTCGTGGTTCTACAACTGTTACGGGTAACAGCACAGAGTTTTTAAAATACGTCAGTAGCTTTAGTATGTTCAGAAGGACAGGAGACACCTCAACGTATATTGTAGACAGGGTTATCAGCCAGACAGAGTTATTATTATCCACACCATACCAGGGTGTTTCCTATGAAGACTCAAGGTATTCTATCAACCCAGACAGAACCACAAACCTTGGGTTGCCACTGTTGAGTCCCAGCTTACCAGACCCATCTTTCGTAGTCAACCAAGCATTGGAAAAGATTGACAAGAATGCGGGTACGTTTTTAGACTTCAACTCTTTACCTGAGGTAGACTACTCAGGCGAGACTGGATTTTACATAAGGGGTGACTACCATTCAGACGAGCTTAAGCTTGGTAGGGTTATTAAGCTTATAGACAGCTCTGATGATGTGATCTCATACGACTACGTTAGCAATAACTCTTTCTTTGATGCAGACGTATTAATAACACCTTTAGCGCAAGATGTTTACTACTCTGGTGAAACGGGTGCCGAAGAACAGCTGTCTCAATGGGACGTTCTGTCAAACTCAAACACGGCAGGGTATGTTTTTGTTAGTACGGTTGATACTACCACTAACCATATTGTAGTGTCGGGGGAGAAGGTTGGTTCCGATTGGAGTGCCGACGATGAATTGCGTTGTTATGGACACACAATGGGGTTGGGTAAGATAGATACTGGGCTTACCACCACCGTAGTACCACTCACAAATGTAAGCGGTGAATCATTAAACACGTCTGAATTTAAAACAAACGACCTGCTGTATAATTATCAGAGAAACAGCTCAAGGGCAATAACCGTAGGAGAAGTGGCAAGCTTAACCACTACCACCTCAACGGACGACTGGGCTGTTGGTGATACAGTTTATACTATCAAGGCAGACATTACCGTGGCAACACCAAACGTTGGCTCAGACGTTGAAAGCGTTGAGTACGGAGCACAAAGCCAGATAGGTTCCGACTCTATTAAGAAGGCTAATATAGATTTTGGAATGGGCTCTGGACAGGTGTGGGCAGAAGACATACCCGTATCTGCAAGTCCATTAGATGCGACCAATGTTAACGATGCTTTTACAGAGCTTAACACAGACTTTATCAACCACACAACAACTGGTGAAGCACACCTTGGTAACGATGTCCATTTTGCAGATGACGGTCAGGGGGCTCATGTCTTAACTTCAGTACACATGCAAGATGCGGTCAATGAAGTTAAGAATAGAATAAACGTAAGCGACTTTGTTACTGGTGCTGTAGATTATTCTGAGGACGTTGAGCAGTTCTACTCTTACGGATTTATCAACTACCCCAACGCATTCATGAACAGTGGTGAACGATGGTGTAGGATGGAGACGGGTACTAACGCTGGATATGTTAGAAAACTTGATAGCTTTGATAATGGAAGTGGCGAGTTTAATTTTGCAAGCGGTTCTGGGTTTACATATGTTCCGGCAGAAGGTGATGTGTTCTCTGTTATATTAACATCAGAATTAACGGGCTTAACCGGAGACCAAGGTATACAAGGTGAACAGGGCATACAGGGCGACCAAGGTATACAAGGTGAACAGGGCATACAGGGCGACCAAGGTATACAAGGTGAACAGGGCATACAAGGCATACAAGGCATACAAGGAAATAACGATCTTCCCGACATACTGGCTAACGGGCCGGGGTATTGGTTTGATGGGGTGGATGACTATGTAAATACGGGCACGAATACACTTTCTGGGTTTACAGAATTAAGCGCTGTTGTCTGTTTTAACTTGGAGAATATAGATGCTGATAGGAGCTTTATAAGTGTTGGGCAACATGATAGCACTTCTCCTTTTCTGATGTGGGCAGATTTTGCCACTGTGAATCATTACGCTGTACTACTTAATAGCGATTCTGCTGGTCCTGAAACTTTTTTCACTGATGATGTCGCACAACTTGGTAAGAATACAGTTCTTTGTGCAACTTTTAAGAGTGAAGATGCTGTCGAATTTTATATTAACGGAAAACCTGATGTTAATAACCCACAAGATGCCTCGACTATTGATGCAATTAAAACTAGAACCAATTCTTTATATGTAGGATATACTAAAGACTTCTCTGGCCATTTCTTTTCAGCACGTCTCTTCAACACTGCTCTTGATAACACAGACCCGGTTGATAAAGCAATAATCAACGGAGGAGCGATTCCGTATAAATATATCGGGGCTAGTCAGACCGTTATAACGGCAGGATCTTTTGCTGTTGGGAAGGCATACAAAATTGTAAGTGTCGGAACAACAGACTTCACTTTAATCGGCTCAGACGATTCAGTTATTGGAACTGAATTCACATCAACAGGAGTTGGTGCTGGTACTGGCACTGCGACCCAAATTGGCTGTGTCCTTGACCTGAACCCTACCGGTGTTACAGACTCACAATGGCTGGACAATTCAGGGAATGAACTACACGGGACAGTATCGGGTGCCTTGCCTACAAATTTATCAGCTAATGACGTTCAGCGGTATAGACACACGGTAGCCATAACAGACGATACGACATGGACAGATATTGTCCCGGCCGGATATATGCTTGAGACAATAACCTTTGTTGAAAGTGCTGGGAATGCGGCCACGATTGATCTCGGTACGACAAGCGGAGCGTCTGATGTTTTTTCTCAGGAAGTAATTGCTGCGAGTGGAATAACAGTGGTTACAATTGACCAGGCGTTCAGTATGACAGCGAAACAAAGTCTGTACCTTAATGACGATGGTGTGGGAACGTGGAACAGCGCATCTCTTACGGCTACGCTTACTCTAAGGAGATTAATATAATGGAAAAAATAATTGAACCATATCAAGTAAAAAACAGCGTTGCAGTTAAGACAAATATTAAGAATAAGAAAAGCGACAAGGGTGGGACATTTTATGTCTTTGACCTTTATGATGAAAATGGAAAATTAATTGCTGTCGACAGATATGCATTTGAAGGTGCCATCAATCAGCCATTTGATAAACCAAGCAAAGCTGAAGACTGTGTTATTATAAAAGAGAAAC
>Ga0207997_1001131_pt1 | contig 13827 bp, 13 predicted proteins | sample AntAceMetag02UKN_FD_184777 | JGI IMG/M metagenome (GOLD analysis project Ga0207997, IMG submission 184777) | Saline lake microbial communities from Ace Lake, Antarctica - Antarctic Ace Lake Metagenome 02UKN (SPAdes) (version 2) | ecosystem: Environmental > Aquatic > Non-marine Saline and...
CATACTGGTATGATACGCATGTCTGCAACTGCAAGACACGATTATGTGTTTCTTGATGACATACCAGACGCATTACAAAGAGAACTCGACAAGAGTTGTGAAAAACCAGTTCTCTTATGCTGGATGGAGGACGAGTAAGAATAGAAACATAAGGAAACTTGCAATGAGTGTTTTTAGAAAATGGTTCGAACAGCAGCATGGCAAACGTCCCGTTAGAGAAGTGCGTGATAATCTACTTCGCGAAACCATTCGTGAAGGTGTGAGAGCATCTGCGACTCTACAAAAGTGCATTGAATGGGATCAGAAAAGACGGTCTGCCCTGTACGCATGGCAAGTTGAGGACTCAGAAAAATAACAATGGAGGTGGCAAGGGGCTATATCGGGTTGTCTCGGTATAGTTCCCTTCTCATGACCAGACTTTTTCAAGTGATGATTAGAATGGAGCGATAGCCGGTGGGTCCGGTAAGGGATCTACATCAATAATCTGACCATCAGAAACAGGAGTCACTTCAGGTTGGACTACACCGACAAGCATCATACCTTTAGGTGCGTTAGGATCAAGAGTCTCAAACCGCTTCTTCAGTCCAATAGCATCAGACTGTACAGCAGTTGCCGCCTTCAGAGCGCGAGCAATATCAGCAAGTTCTTCGCTCTGTACATTTCTTTGCTTACCAGTCTTGGTATCAATGATTTTTTCATGTAAAGCAGCGATAAGATCAGAGCTTACTTCCATATGACGGTCAGCAGTTTCTTTCCTAACAGCAGCAAGTTCTGATACCATTGCTTGTTCAGCATCAAGGAGAGCCTGTTGATTAACAGCTTCACGTCGAGACTTCCAATCACCATTATCGCGCCACCGGACAACGGTAGGTTGTGTGATCTTCAAAGCACGAGCGATAGCAGACATCGTATCACCACATAGGTACTTAGTGAACGCGGCTACTACTACATCTTGTGGTAATTTTGCTGCCATGAATTTACGGTAACACAAGAAAGGAGATCGTCAAACCCAGAAAATAAATGGAATATCTTGACGCTGGTATAAAATCAGCGCAAACCAGACAACGCAACACAAGGAGAGTACACCTATGAGACTCACCAATCGCCTTGGCTTATCTTCAGCATGGGTAAGCGCAGCACGAGGAAATTACGTTAAACGTGGTGACTTCAGCGTCACCGAACTCATTGCTCCTGCACAGCAGGGGATCTTGAAAGCAAGATACAGCGATGACATTGAAGAAGATGTTGAAGACTGCGTATGGCGTCTATTCGGCAACGGTGTTCATCTTGTTCTTGAACAAAGCAGTATGGGTGATGCATTCGCAGAACTCAAACTGTCGATCAATGTAGCCGGCAAAGAAGTCACAGGTACGCTTGATTCTCTGGATCCAACTGGTGAAGAGAAGCATTACAACATGAACGACTTCAAAGTTACATCGGCCTGGTCTGCAAAGTACGGGCTGAAACCAGAACATGAAGCACAGGCTAACCTGTATCGATACATGGGTGAACATCAATATGACATCATCATTGATGACATGCGTATTGAGCTGTTGCTTCGTGATTGGAAGAAGTCAGATGCATTGCGTGACAGACAATATCCACAGCACAGCATGATTATCCAGCCAGTACCAAAATGGTCGGATGAGAAGTGTGAGAAATGGTTGATGGATAGAGTCCGTGAACGCACCGATGCATTGCAGAAGGCAGATGAAAACCTTCCTCATTGCTCGTCATCAGACAGATGGGAAAAGGATAGCGGTTGGGCTGTTGTCAGTACCAATGAGAAGAGTAAGGGCAGAGCCGTATCTGGTGGAGGAAAGTGCAAGACAAAGGAGGATGCAAAAGCGTTCTTGGCAAAACGTATTGCCACCAGAACAAGTAAGAAGACGAAACCTATTGTAGATGCGAGAGTTATCTTTCGTACTGGAGTATCGCCAAGATGTGAAGACTATTGTCCTGTGAAGGGCATGTGTCATCAGTACCGAGAAGTAATCAAACCCGGCTTACCATTTTAGAAAGGTAACAATATGGCTGGATTGAAAGAGAAACACGAAAGACTCATATCTCAGTTGCTTGACGGTGACTATGAGTTGAATGATGCGTCACGTAAGGCGTTCAGTGAATGGCGAGAAAAGGGATTCGACCTGACAGTAAGGCAAGAGGGATGGCTTGAGAAAGTCGCTTTTGTCTTGATAGATGGTGGGGATCCACAGAACTACGAACAAACAATGACCTTCGGACGTGTCGAGATTAAACAGACACCTCAAGGATACTTTGTTCATGTTGATGACAATGCCATTGGTAAGAAAGTATCAAAGTCTGAAGGTCCATCTATTGGATCATGGCTTAATTCAGCACTTGATGAGTTGAGTGGTCTTGATGGTGATGGAGCAGAACCGGGAAGCGATGAGGATCTTCCCTACGAAGACAACAGAAGTGAAACAGAAACTGGTACAAAAGCACCGTTCTAAGGAACGGGGAAAGAGAGAGAAAAATGGGAACATCAGTACAGAAGTTTGATGGTAACGCACTGGTTAAGGATGGCGATTGGGAAGTACCCGGTCTGACAGTACAGGCATTGAAGGACGCATACGCACCTGGCGCGAATGACCAGGAGTTTCTGCTTTACCTGCAACAGGTACAGGCATTCCATCTGGATCCACGTAAGCGCGAATGCTACTTCGTGAAGTATGGTGGCAAGGCCGCACAGGTCATTGTCGGATACCATTCGTATCTGAAGCAGGCACAATTGAGTGGTAAGCTTAATGGTTGGGGTGTTGCATTGTCTTACGACAAGAATATTGCAACAATCACGATCCATCGTAATGATTGGGCGAATCCTTTCGTCTGGTCAGTGAACAGGAAAGAGTTTGATACAGGTAAGTCTACATGGCTTAATATGCCTGACTTCATGTTGCAGAAGGTGGCGATTGCTCAGGGATTCCGCATGTGTTTCCCTGAAGTACTCGGTGGTATGCCATATGTTCTTGAAGAGATCAGCAAGCTGGTCGACAACAAGGACATGAACCAGATAGCAGCAGATCAAGCTGGCAACAGTGAGCCAGTGAAGGCCCCGGTAAAGGGTAAGGCCAAGCCAGCTCCGAAGAAGGATAAGCCTGTAGCACCTGCTGAGAAGGTCGCTACGCCTCCTAAGAAGGAGAAGGTGGATGAAGCTGCCACTCCAGAAGTATTGCCTCCCACAGCGGTCTCTTCTGGTGAGTCTGGTGAGCCAGTGATACCAGAGGATGCTCTACAACCAGAGCAGACTGCAGGTATCATTACGCACATGGGCTCCTTCGAGATAGATGAAGCAGCAATATGCAGTGCATTGGGCATTCCTGATGCACGTTACTGGCAGCCGAAGCATACCGAATGGTTGAGGGAATGGTATGTTGCGATGACAGAAGCAAAGAACGCTGAAGACCTGGATGAGGTTAGGGCTCTGAAATACTCAGAGTAAACGAAGCAACGAAACAAGAAGGGGGGAGTAGGTTCTATACCTGCTTCTCCCTTTTTCATGAGGAGTAATATGAGTCAAGCACCACAGTACAACACAGAAGCAGAACGAGCAGTAATAGCATTGCTCATTTCAAAACCGGAAAGCACGATCAGTCCAGTACTGACAGCACAGTGCGAAGAGGAATGGTTTTACACTCCGACATGCAGAGTAATTTACAGGGTCATCCTTGACCTTCATTCCAAGGGTACATTCATCGAACTGGTAACAGTATCGAATCATCATGAGATCACTACTGATTTAGAAATAGAGCTTCATGAGATTTACAGTGAGTATGCAGATTTTACTAATCTTAATGAGTATCTTCGTATCTTGAGGATCCATTATGCAGAGCGTGAGTTTGTTACTATCACTCAATCGCATATTGATATGATAGGTGATGGTACATCGTTGAATGATGTCATCAATAGTTATGGTGTGTCGTGCAATGAGATAGAGAAGATGTCTATCCAGAAGAAACCACCATCAAGAGAAGATGTAATCACTGCAATCAGAAGGGAATATGAGAAAGCAGAGAGTTCAGGATGCACAAACATCCCTAGTAGATTCCTTGCTGTTCAGCGCAAGCTCGGTGGATATAAGAAAAAGAAGAATATCATCATCGCAGCAAGACCGGGTATGGGTAAGTCCACATATGTAAGAAATGAGATTCTTACTGGCGCATTGAATGGTAGACCAGGAGGATTGATCTCAATGGAGATGAGTCGTTCCGAAGTCTATATCGCAATGGCGTGTGACATAGCTGAAGTAGATAGCTCTAAGTACAATGATGGTAGCTTCACGAATGACGAGAAGATCAAGTTTGATAAGGCACTGGACATTGTGATGAAGCTCCCTATCCACATAGCAGAAGGGTACAAGGACGCTGATCACATATCTAACTGGATCCGTAAGGTTGCCCCGAAGGAGGGTATATCACTTGTCGGTATAGATTATGTTCAGCTTATCCTTCGTGGTAGGCGTAAAGAATCTACACATGAACTGCTATCTATCCAGAGCAAGATGGTATTGGAAGCAGCAGACGAAGCTGATGTCGCTAACCTGCTCGTATCAATGATAGGAAGGAGTGGAGAAGCACCACCAAATGCACCGGCAAAAGACAGAGCGAGGTATGTTCCACGGTTACGTGATCTGAAGAGTTCAGGCTCACTGGAAGAAGATGCATATTCAGTGATAATTCTGCATGAGGATCCGTATGTTGCTGGAGATATAGTTGATGACTCAAGAGTATTGTACATTGCTGATATTGCGAAGAATCGTGGTGGTAAGACATGTGCTGTTCCGATGACATTCAACAAACCGTTCCAGAGATTCCAAGGTCGGCAGGAGACACCAAGTAACTTATTCAAGGAGGATCCGTATGCCTAAAGAAGTAAAGTATCCAAGAATATTTGATTGTGATACTGGTTATCAACTGCGTGACAAGGATGGGACTGTTACTGACTTTCCAATGGTACCTACGGGTATCAGGATAGCTAACGGTCTTGTCCCTGGTTCGCAAATGATCATAGTCGAATGGGACAACTCACCGCCTGAACTACTGAAAGCTGAACATCAGAAGCTTCAGAATAAGAAAGCGGTAGCCCCGTTCTAAGGAGGAGTATCATGGGTAAGTGTAATTGTCTATTGTGCGAGCCAGTAGAAGGCAAGCGCGGCCATCCATTGTATGGATATGATCTCGATAAGGTTCCTGCAATGGAATGTTTTACATGTGGAGCACCGATAGGCAATGAGGAGTATGTAGAAGCTCCAACCTTAGCACGATTTGGGCAAATGTCATTTCGGCACAAACGGTGTGAAACAGAAGAAGCAGAAAAAAATCGTCTGTTAATAGCAAAGAACCAGAAGAAACGAATAGCAAAGGAGAATCATGCAGTACGACACAATGGATCTGAAATGTGATTGCCCTGAATGCCAGAACCATTGCAGAGATTGGCGCGAAATGAAAGGCGGGACATTACCAGTATCAGACCACGCACCATCATGCAGCCAGTTCAAACAGAAGCGATACTTTCGGATAGCTCCGGAGGGTGATCTAGGCCCATTCTGTATCGTAGAAAAGGCTGGTGATGTAAGAGCTATGACAGATGGCGAAGAAGTATACGACATCAGTATTATACGGTTGACTGTTGACCAATTCAATCGACTGGCAGAGTTCGAGGGATTCTAATGATAATAGAGTTAGACATAGTGCCACCAAGAAGAACGCACCAGTCTAGTTTGATGATCATGAAGAACAAGGTAACAGGAAAACCATTCATCGGTAAGACAAGCAAGGATCCCCTGCGTGAGTGGGGGGAGGAGTTCATTAGGGCAATTACCCCACACAGACCAGTACAGCCTCTTCAGCAGGCTCTCAGTGTGTCCTATAAGCTCATTTACCCGTACCGTAAGGGTGAGAAGAAGAAGGATACACGTAGAGGAGACCTTATATGGAAACATACAAGGCCGGATGGTGATAATTCGATCAAGTATATGACCGATATTCTCACTAAGCAACGGTTCTGGGAAGATGATTCGTTGATCACTGATCTACGTGTAAGGAAGTATTGGGGACCAATCCCCGGAATGATAATCGAATGGCACGCGCTATCAAGAATAGTAGCACCATTCTAAAGGAGATAAGATTATGACAAGAAAAGAATGGAAAGCATTTAAGCGTGGTGGACTTGGATGGAAAGCAATCGATTCAGAAAAGCGTGAATTTATAGACGCATTCATCAGAGGAGATGATGTTCAATGTCGTGGTTATGAACAAAAAGTACCACGGTCACAAATGACGTTTGCCGCACCAGCTTGTGACTACTGCGTCAGAAAGCCTACTGCAACCCATCGGCCGTACAAAGACACGAACGAAGCGTTCAGGGATCTGCGGGGAGAGCCAGTAGTACATAAGCCAAGTGGTGATGTGTGTGTGATAATACCATCTGGACATGGAAATAATATGATGTGTGCTATAACCGAACGGAACGGTGAAGTTAATGCATGCAAGCCGCATGGTTCCAAACATCTGTTCGAGGAATGTGAAAAGCTTGATGGATCACCATGTGGTATCAGGCTGGAGGACACGGATGCTTAATGACACTGCTATGCAGATAGTAGCGAATAAGGTCAGGAAGCTGGTCGCATTGAATGTTAAGGAGATCTTTAAGATGGATCTCCTAGCATTCGGTGGGGCTTGTATGCACTTCGCATATCATGGCGCCCAAGCATTACAGGAACAATTGCCAGGAGAACCTATCTCTTTGCAGGCCGGTAGTGTCCGATGGCGCATTGCTAACGAGGATCAGAATGTAGAAAACAAATGGTGGGGTTATGAGTGGAACATGCAGCATGGTGAGCCAATTGAGTATCATTGCTGGATCGCATTAACGAAGAGGAATATGATCGTGGATTTCTCCACCTTTATGATCAAGGAGTTGATGCGTAATCAAGGTGTTACATGGTATCTACCATCGCAACCACCACCGTTCATTGTCACAACAGAGAACAATGATATGCACGAATACATAGCAGTGCCGGCAGCATGTCTTGAGCTGCGTCGTCGCGCTAATGAATACGGTCATATCGTTCTCGTTGATGCTAATGATATGAACTAGAAAGGATGAATCATGAGTGAAGTTAAAGAGAGAACAGGATACGAGCTATGGTGGTGGAATGAAGGCTCTGGAATGTCACCAAATGGCGATGAAGAAGGGTGCTTCTGGGTAGAACGGGTAGCAAGAATCGCATGGAGTAATGGTGAGTATTGCCAGAGGAATCACCGGGACGAAGAGAAGGAACATCTTCTTGTAGCATTACAAGGTGCTAATGCAAGGGCTGTTGCGTTTGATCGACGCATGAAAATTGCTGAAGCGGCACTATGGATCATGGCTGATCGATACATAAAAGAGTGTGGCTACGACCATGACGACATAACAGAAACAGATATTGTGCGTATGTGTCGGCACCAAGCAAGAAATCAACCAAAGCCTACTGGAAAGCAGACCGAGCAGCCTCAAGAAGTTCAGGAGTCAGATCCTTCTCAGGAAGTTCAGAGTACTTCTTCTTCATAGACTGTTCCATTGCCTTAACTGTACCGTGGACTCGGAGGATGGCTTGCGCTGTCCTTTCGAGATCTGCGGTATTATTTTTTTCCATCGCATAGAAGAAGTCGTTATACAGACCGGTGAGTACATGTCTACGTGCTGTAGTAAATACTGCTTCAGGATCATAACCGTTACGCTCAACAGCCTCTAGAATCTCAGGAAACAGGTTCACAAGGTTCATCCTGTAATCCTCGTTGTCCTTGATAGCAGACCATACAGTGTCATCAGCGTAGGCTGTGAGCATCCTTGCCATCTCTGTCTGTGCAGATACCTTGCTCATACCTCTCGATGCAGGAGCAAAGAACGTAGATGGTCTACCTTCCAGCAGAGAAATAACACTCATCGGTACAAACTTCTTACCCACATATGCAAGGCGTCCACCAGCATATCCTTTGCTCTTACCGCGGAAGAAGCTTTCACCTAATGTGATCTCTTTGAAATCAGTGTCCCATCCACCAGTCTCTTCACCAGCAAATTGTTCAAGTACAGTCTTCACAGATGTTGACGACTTAGCCAAGGCTGTACGGATAGGCTTCTCAACCCATCCTTCAAATACCTCAGTAGCCTGCTTTGCAAACCGCATATAGACTCTTCTCGTACCTGTGGGCAGTCCCCTGTACCCAGGTAGTCTACGAGCAAGAGGAGTAATATCGATATGACCGATACCAGGAATTCCGAACGGGCCCTTGTTCTTTCCTTCTTCATTCTGCCACACAAACGGATGATCACCCTTATCCGGATCCCCACCAGAACCGAAGTAGATCAACGACTGTAACGCATTAGGAATAGCAAACATCACAATCGTAAGCATCGCCGGCCAATACTTTCTACGGGCCCATTTTTTTTGCAATGCACTGGCACCATCAGCAGCAATGAAGTTAGTTCCAAACAGGGATCCAGCAATGTTAGCAGCAGAGAATGTCCAGTCATGAGCAAACACAAGAGCGTTCATCATCTGCATTACTCTCGGAGTAGTCCACATAGCTCTCTCGAACTCCTGTCCACCAAGAGCATCATTAACCAGCTGTGCTATGTCCTCTCGTATCCTTTCGTCTGGCATACCTTCATAAGAATAGTCTTCTGGATGATCTTTAACATCTTGGAACACACGTTCAGCAGAGTGAAGCTTCAGCATAGGATGGACATAACCCCACAATAACTGGCTATTTTTTTTGCGCAGAAACCGTAGCCCCTTTGCACCGGCAGCAAGAACATGAGCACCATTATCTTCCAGAGTACTAATTGCCCTGTTCATCAAGTCAGAGTTGATACCTGTCTCGACATCAGGATTCCTCATATCAGCACGAAGACCAGCAGCTATCCACCGAACATAATCAGAAGGATTTGTATCATAATGCTTCTTCAGGTCACGGAGATCATTCAATTGATTTTTAAACCCAAAACCAAGACCAGGATTCTTTGGCGTAATCCCGAACATTGATACCCATGACTCGAACAATGAGAAGTAATGGAACCCTGATAGTGTCAGCTGCATCTCTTTCGACAGAGCATTAAACACTGCAACGCCTTTAGCGAACTTACCTTCAAACGGACGTTGAGTTATCTTCGTGAGGATCTTCTCCATCTTACTGTCACTCTTAACGTACATACTCTCTATGCTGTTGTAGATCCGTTCCTTCTTCTCATCAATGCCACGGCGTACATAACCATGCTGTACAGGATCAAAATCCTTGATCAGCTTTGATAGTTGTTCGCGCACATCAACTTTAGGATCCACCCTGTATGTAGGCTTTTCTCCTACACGTACCTTTTCCAGATTCAGGAATGTAATGAATTGATCAAGAGACTTTGCATAAATCTCAGTAGAAATAGCAGCATCAGATTGAGCATTACCGGAAATAATCGTATTAGGATTAGGAGAAATCAACAGAGTAGGAGCACCAGACTCTTCCTGTAGTACCGCAGCCTGAGATAGAAGTGATCTGTTGAATGCCGCCTTCCAGACATCAGCATTACGACGTTCGTAAAGGCCAGTGAATTTACTGTTAGCATCAGGAGTCAATCCAGCAATAGCAGCAGCTTCAAGGAACGTAGCGTACTTTCTCTTCTTAGCTGAAGCAGTCTGTTCACGTAGCTTTCTTGCTTCCTTACGGGCCATACTGGATGGTGTGTAACCATGATAGGAGTAGTCCTTCATGAGTTTGATCCAGTCGTTATCGAAATCTGTGAACGGTGCTACATATTCATTCTCATTCTTCAGTGCTTTGAGATACAACTCTCTTGCACGAAGCATAATCTCGTTCCACTTCTTGTCTTTATGGTTCGCATTCCATTCTCTTGCAATCTTAGCAACAGTCTTCTCGTAGAACTGTGGAGTGAATATCGTGTACTGCTTACCACCGGGATCACTCTTGATCCATTTATCTAGCTGGTTAGCAGCTTCTTTCTGAGTGATGTTATGATTGAACTCTTCATTCTCCATCTCTCGTTTCATTGCTGCCATAGCAGAGAGCTGAGTCCAGGTAGCTTTGTCGTTAGGACCACTGCGATCAGGATCACTCTCGAGTCTCTCAGCGATCTCAGGTGAGTACAGGCGATCCTTCTTTGTACCAACGATAATCTTGTCCTGCTTCTCAAGAGCAAAGGTTACTGCCATGTTCGCTTCACGGCCCTGTCTTAGCTCCTCCTTACTCTTCTTAGGGAACTCACGTTTCAGGTCCTTCACGAGGCTCTCAGCGTCCTTGTTGCCTTGCTTAGTAGCAGGAAATGTTTCTACTGGAGCAAACTTACCGTTAGCCTTCAGTGTTGTGGGGTCTCTGGGATTGATAACTGCGATATGATCATTAGATATACTGCTGGCATTACCTACACGTTCACCGGCAACATCAGCGTTCATCTTGTACGGAGGAATAGCATTCGATTCTTCCAGTAATCGTTCAAGGGCCCTGGCTGTCTTCTCACCAGAAGAAATTGCAGCCTGCATATTCCGCACTTCATCAAGATATACACGGTGGATCTTACGATCACCATTGAACATCAGCTGTCCACTGTCTCCGATACCCTCAGTGATAAGCTCAATAGACTGTGACGGTGATTCAGGCTTATCCCTTGGCTCGAATCCCATACTCACACGCATCTCATCAACAGGATCAAGTTCCTGAAATTCTTCAATAGCCTCACTAGCTTCCTGTATTGTGGTCTGAGGAATGGGTTGTTTTGCTGCATTCTCTCTTACGCCACTCATGAATTCTTCTGTGTTCATATCGTCAAACACCATATCTGTCTCTTGAACACCAGTAGCACTGCGATTGAACATGCCGCTTCTGTCAAAGAATTCTCTGGTATTAAACCATTCATCTTCAGAAAGCGTATTTTCTTTCCAGCGTTTATGTGCAGCACCTAACTTACCAAGCATGATCTTACGGTATGCAGGACCGATATATCGGATGTAATTACCGTTCCACATAGACGGATTAGATCCGTATTTCATGTACGAGTATAGAACGAGATCATGCTTCAGAGAATCAGGCAGATCATCAAATCCTTCTTGGATAGCCATGTACGCTTCGTGCTCTGGGTAATCCATACGATCGGCAGGCTTACCTTTAAGCGTAATAACGTATCCCTTTTTTGTGCTCTCTGTCGTGATCTTGTCAGCAAACTTGTTGTATTTATGCTGTGCCAATTGTGCGCTGATACTGCTCCTTACCTGATCCATTGAACGAGCATCATCAGCATCTTGAAGAGCACTTACACCAACCTGCTGACGCAACATGAGTGCATACCGTTTCGGAGAAATATAAGGAGCACCCATTGTTTCTCTTCGCATGTCATCTGCTTCATCAATTATCTGTCGGCCGCGAGAAGTATGAGCAGGATGCCACGAGAAGATATCATCAAACACGACACGTCGATTCTCTGTTACGCCAAATGGATACCGGAATGTACCTTCCTCGTTGATACCCTTGTATAGCTTACGAAGACCAGTAGTGCTGAACAGCGATGTCTTTTCAAGTTCATCAATACGGTCTGTCACACGCTGGTAATCAACAACATTGTTAGGTGCTTTTGTTCGCAGTCTCCAGAGATCAGCAATCGGCCGAATCTGTTTTTGTACTTCCAGCATACGCCGCATGTCTTTCTTCTCAGCAGCAGGGCCGGTAGCCATACTCAAAGCAACATCTGGCATTTCACCGTTACGCCGATGATTGACATATGACTTGAGCGTTTCACTGGTCTGTAGCCACTTGAATATCTTTGCGAGATACGCTTCTCTGTTGTTCCTGTGGCCGGCACCGCCAAGTGAGAACATTGCAACGAACGGAGCAGTGAACTCATTGATACCTAATGCCTCGGCTCTAGGATCCTTTGGATCATCGAGAAGCAGATTCAATAGATCGTTAACCCAGACGTTATCTTCCTCAAGAAGCTCACCCTGATTCTTCGATAGACGTTCCATATCTTGTGGCTTACGGATCATCTTGATTCCAGCATATGGGAAGTCTATCTCTCCACCATCAAAACCTATGCCAAGAGTGTTGAGTAATCGAAGGATATGACTATTTGATGCGATGATACCGACAGACTTCTTTCCACCTACCATCGTGTAATGAGAGTCACGCTGTCCTGCTGATGTGTACCATGATCGTGTTGCAGGTCTATCAGTAGGCATATATTTGTCAAATCTTTTGATGTTGGGACCAATATTCATAGCCTTTTCCATAGCGTCAGTATGCTGTGTGAACGCTTCGTACCACATCAACAACATCCTGTTAGCAAGACCTCTGCGAGAATCATCAATAGGGAATGTGCTATCTTCATTTCTATGAAGAGTTACAAAGTGAGTAAGATCGCCGTCACCATCACTACCTTGTACCTTTATATCGAATTCATTGCTCCACTCAACACTTGCATTTTCTGTCCCTACTGGAGCATTCAAATAACCGGGCATACCGAACGCTTCGCTACTTGCAGGGATACGAGCACCGAACAACATCTGTCCAGGAATGAAATACAATCCTGTCTCTGGATCTTGTTGGATTCTATCGTAGATAACACGAGTCGGATCAGGCTTACCTGTTGACCAATCTGTCTGGTACATCCACGGATATTCATCAACAGCACCCTGAATGTGTAGCAGTGTTTTAATCTCATGGATCTTATCTGTATGCGCAGACGAGTACATACCATTCTTCATGTTAGTATCATATGCACTAGGGTTAAACTTAGCCCCTTTGCGCTCAAACTTGATACGCTTATTCGCATTAGTGCCTAGAATAACAGCCTTCAACAATCGTGGAAACTTCACCCTGCTTCGTCGTGAAACATGAGATACAGTTTTAGCTGTAGCATTTTCCCCTTCAGGTCCACTAAAGATATTCTCAGAAGCATTACCATCACGAACATCCATCTCTAGTGTGCCATTGTCTTCAGGATTGTCTTCAGACGGATCGAGAGGGGCTTCATCTATGCGTTGCCTAGTGTTTGGTAGTGCGTTCGCAAGTGAAGATACCCCCTCACCCCGCAAAGATTCTTGTACTTGTAAGTTCTCCATTGCATCGAAAGCTTTTACAAACTCAGGTTCAAGATACCTACGAAGAGAGTCCAACTGTACAAGAGCGAATGAATCCTTTGCTTCATCAGAATAGTTCATGTCCTGATTCACATACAGTTCACCATCAAATGATTCTGTTTCAAACTCAGGTAGTGAAACATCCTTGCTGGTTATATCTATCACATTGCCTTCAGAGTCCAGTAGTCCCTTGATTACTGGCAGCGAGTCAAAGTTAAGGCCATTCACCTTCATGGATGACAGCGGGATTGCCACTGCATTCTTTTGGACCATGATCTTCTGAAGGTTCTCCATGTTCTTTAGACCCGTGAGTTGACTCACATCAGAGAATAGTGGCTTGATAGAAATCAGATTGCCGGCTTTGTCATTGTAGACCATGAACGCTTTGAGGATATGTGCGGCATCTACATTCGCAGCTAATGGGCCCATGGTATCAGCAATCTTCTGCATCAATTCCTTCGGCATGAGAGACATACCATCAAACAATTTCTCATCATCAAAGGTTGTGTCATCAAATACGAAGAATTCAAAATCAGCAGCAACAGCAATGCCCGGTGTAAATACCTGGCTCAATCGCTTGTTCATATCATCAATGTCTTTGAACGTATCTGGACGCCCAAATATCTTTGAGCCGATAGCATACATATTCAGGATATGGTTTTGCTCAAACAGAGAAGTGTTCTTTG
>Ga0207997_1001137_pt1 | contig 13798 bp, 31 predicted proteins | sample AntAceMetag02UKN_FD_184777 | JGI IMG/M metagenome (GOLD analysis project Ga0207997, IMG submission 184777) | Saline lake microbial communities from Ace Lake, Antarctica - Antarctic Ace Lake Metagenome 02UKN (SPAdes) (version 2) | ecosystem: Environmental > Aquatic > Non-marine Saline and...
GCCTTCTGTTTCAAAATACTTTTTAGTTACTTTTGTGATTTTCATAGTAAAATGCTCCCCAAACATCCATTGTTTTTAATCGTTTCTTGTTTATTTTGGTCGGTTTTCATAAGCAGTTACTACCTCCCCCTAATCTGCACAAAAGCAGTGTTGGGCTAACCCAAACTCATCAAATTCCTGTTGCTTACATTTATCCTTTTCTTTCAACATCCATTTCTTTATCTGTTCAGTTAACCGAATATCCCGGATAAAGTAATATGCTTTCCCTGTATACTTCCCTCTTGCGTTATCCTCTAGACCCTGAGCTATATCAAACATCTCCCGGTGATTGATATACAATTCTAACCATTGTGCTTTCCTTTGGTATGGACAGAAGTAACACCCTGTTTTATTAGATTCCGGCAGCCCTGCATCCTTCGCTAACTCAAGACATTTTGCTCTTGTTATCTCATGCTCGATTAATGGATAATATGTAGTGCTAGAGTACCTAGCCTTAGCTCTATGCTGCTCGTCATGCCCAATGCCTAGCACAAGCTTAGTGTTATCGCCTAATGTTTTACTATAATTCTTTATAGGTTTATGTTTGTACTCCATAGTACACCATCGATTTATCCTGGAAGGCATAATGATATTCTTTACACAATAATCTATCAAACCTAAACCTGCCATCATGGGAGAATAAAACTCACTATCTCGCAATGGAGATAACCCTTTAACCTTCCATCCATCCCTAGCCATAGGAGATAAGCAATCATTTGTATGGCTATAAAAATGTGGCATTTCAGCTACCGTATCAGCGAATACAAACACAGAATTATCCTTAGTGAACTCCGGGAGCATCCCTAACTTCATCATAGCTAGTATGCCTGTAGAATTAACACCACCACCCCAGCTGATTATGTATTTATTAATAGTGTCTTTCATCGTAACCTCTCCTATGTGTTGCCCTTAGATTTAATCCAAAACTTCCACCACTTACGTTTGTAACATCTACACTTCCCATTTATGTTTATTTTTTCACAGGCGTAATAGTTTTGTCCATCCCAACAAGTATATTCACACGCCCAATTCCCATCACCGCAACCTCTTTTATGTGTGGTAAGCCAATGTCTATACTTACAATTCTTACAATATTTCATTTCAACCTCCCCCTCTTGGCTTTGCTTAGTTACTTAAGCAGCCTAATCACATTATTTAGTGTTTGATTACATATAAATTCTTCTGGTGTTTGTGCTATCTCACAATCCCCCGTATATCTTATAGGTATCTTCATCTCTTTCACCATATCTCTTAGCTCGGAGAGGGCTATTCCGATAACTTCATCTTCAAGGTCTGTTGCGATACGACCTCTAACAACAACTGATTCTAATATCTCCCTAGCAGATTTACTCATCTTCTCCCCCAACACCCATTGCATATCCACTCTTCCACATTATGATCAAAAGTCATTCTCTTATGCTGAAACCAATAGTTGCAGATGAAACATTGATCATACTCTGCCGGGTTAGCCTTTGCCTGATGCTCGCAATACTTGGATTCGATCAGATCCCAACCACCTATAGGTAAAGCAATAACTACAGCCGCGAGTATCCACAGCAAGGCTACAATCCGAAACCACCATACAGTCGAATTTGTGAGAGCTTTAGTATTTATACTCATTTTTTCATCCTTTCATGTTCTTGCTTGTAGTAAAGCCGCATTGTATTCCATTCGTGTTTATATATTTTCTTCGTAACCTTCGCTAAGATCTCCATGTTTTGAACCTCTTCTTCTCCATGTCGCTTTACCATAACTTGTCTATACTCTAAAACATTCCCTTTTAAAGTTATGTTACACCTTGCGCATTGAAGATTTACCCCTCTTTCAGATATTAAAACAGCATTATGCCTACCTTGTATAAAATGCCCTGCATGAGAACCTTTAAACGGTACGATGTTGTTACAGGTTACACACCTACCCATATGTTTTGTACCAGTTGTTTTAATGCAATCCCTCATCCTTACGTATAAAGAAAAAGAATCCCAACATTTCTTCCTAGCTCTTTCGTATGCTGTCATTCTGCAAGCACCTCCCCCGAATCAACTTCATCAGGCTTGCCTATAGATAAAAACGCGGCGCTTATCTTTTTACACTCTTCCTGTGTGTAGTTAGCTTTTAGCCATATCTTAAATGCAGGTATATCACTTCCCATACTTTTAAATCTCATTCTGAGGCATCCAAATACTTTTATCTTCATTTTTTACCTCTATTTATAAATGGTTTTATTGCTCTTCGTATATCTACCAGACATTCCTTTTGACAGCGCATGATCATACGACCATCATAATGTTTTACTCTCCACCCTTTTCGTGCTAAATACTTATCTCTCTTTTGATCTCGCTCAATCTGGTATTCATGTGTATGGTGATATTCTCTTCCATCACATTCAATAATCAACTTAGCTTTAGGAACAGCAATATCAACACGATACTTCCCTATCTTAAGCTGAGTTTTAATATGCTCCCCCCATCCATCAGCTATTAAAGCCTCAACCAATATTTCTTCTATAGGAGATTCTATAGGTTTCAATTTTTCCATGACATCAGAAAGAGTAAACCTTACTTTGCTATAATTGACTATTTCAAGATCCTTAGATATTAACCTGTTCTGCTTTTGTCTTGCTATAAGGAAGTTTTTTAGATTATCAGCATCCGCTTGTTTCAGCTTTCCATCAACAGACTCAATCTCTAAAAGATTACAATACCTTTTTGATTTTTTTTCAAGATACGCAGATAACATCATCTTGGTTTCACCGTTTTCTTATTTTTTATGATAGCATTTACATACCCAATATTAGATACGTCATAGTTTATAGCCATTTCTAAAGCGTATGTGAATAAGGTGTTATCCTTACATCGCTCCATACTGTTGTATAATTCTGTTAATAATGTGATATGCCTACCGGGAGTTATGACCTTAGATTTGTTTTTTTGTCTAGCTCTTTCGATGTAAAGGTTTATGTTTTGATGTAGGTTTGAAGGGAATTGATTCAGCAAGTCTTTGACTTGCGTAGTACTATCTTCTCTTCTCTCCTCTTCTCTTCTCTTCTCTGTCGTGTCACATGACACGTCACTAGCACTATCTGAAGGTTTATCCTTTTCTCTGTATCTCTTTGATGTTCCTCTACTTACAGCTCTTTTGTGTTCCACTCCGCTTACATCTTCTAACACTTTTAAGAGTACGTCTTGAAGGGCTATTGAATGGCTATTGAGCCTCTGTTGAAGGGTTATTAAGGACTTATAGTGGGTAGCTTTGACCATTTCTTGATGTGATGGAATCCTTTCCAAGTATGCAGTAAGGCACAGAATTGTTGCTAATGCACCCCTTTCTGTTAAGGTAAAATCATTATACAAAAAATGTTTCGGTTTTATTTTAGTCCACTCGATCACACACCTCCAAAATAAAGGTGCCCGGCTGATGATTTAACATCTATTCTTGGAGGAATACCGGGCAAAAAAAATACCGACGAGCTTTGCTGCTTGTCGGTTAACTTCAGTTTTATGTTCATCATTTAATTCCTCCAGTTACCTTAAGTATACACTATTTTCACTAAAAGTCAAACATTTTCCTCATGTACGAACTCAAATACATCTTCTTTAATATTCCTGAATCTAAAGATCTTCTCTTCTTTGGAAATTCTCTTCAAGTTACCAACTGTGCATAAATCCTGGGCAGATCTCACAGCCCGGTTAGAGAAGTTATCTAAGCCCCAACGTATAACGTCTGAGGTCTTTGCATAGTGTACTGATTTTATGTATTGGAGCAGTTGATGTTTCTTTGACTTAGGTTTTTGGTATAGATCCTGCATGATACCCCCTTAAATGCTTTCTAAGACACTTTCTTACATATTGATAGAACATACCGTAATCTGACCAAAGCCGTCACCTGAACAAAATCCACAGGGGAAAGTAGCCCTCACAGGTATTGTCCATAACTTTCTTCATACTCTTTCCAGAAATCACTTAAATCTACCTTAAAGAAGTCTAAAACGAACTTACCGATATTCAGAAGATACTCCCCAAACTCTACTTTGTTCAAAGTTGTAGTTGTTGCCTCTTCGATAGCCTTAAACTCATCTTTAGTATATACTTTCTCTGCTAAAAAGTATTCCTTTAATGATTCATGTAATCCTTGAACCGAGAAATGCCCATGATCTTTAAGCCCTGCATCCTCTATCAGAAAATGTAATAACTTGAAGTATAATCTGTTCTGGGCAAGCGACCTTGTCGCTCCCCACTTCACATCTATTAATGTACCCACTTTTGGTAACTTGCCATTAAGCTGTATCTTGGCATACATCTTCCCATCTGTAATCTGAACGAGTAAAACCTTAGCCTTACATTTCATCGGGTTTACTCAGATCTACGGTTTCCACATCATCCGGAGGAAACTTATCGCTTGAATGATTCATGGTGTCAGATCGTGGTTGCCGATCTTCCTTCTTCTCATACGGAAACACAGAAAGAAGTTCATTTGGGATAGCATACAACTTAGCATATTCCTTACCATTTTTAGCTACAAAAATTGTTCCAAGCCTGTTGAATTTAACCTTTTCCGTACCTTCCTTATCAATATAACTTTCTCTTGCACATATGTACCTTAGTTTTTCCATTATGTTCTCCTTTACAGTTCTATGCTTTTTTCTGTTATGTATAATGCTACAGCGTTTAACCTTTTAGCCACTTCTCTTAAAACAGCCTGTGCTTCTTCACTTCTCAATACAGGAAAAGAAATAGTACCTACGGCATTACTAAGAGATACAAGTTTATCCTTGTCCGGAGCTAACTTTGCTTTACGTTCAGCTTTCTTAGCATCGTCCTTTTTCTTTAGCTCTGCCAAAAACTTATCTTTTGCTTCTTTATCCTTTGCCTCATTTGCTTTTTGATCAGCCAAAATCTTTGCTTTTTGTTTCTTTAAAACTTCATCCTTCTTTGCGTTTTCCTTCCTAAGCTTTTCGTTCTCTTTCTTGATCCGCTCCTGTTCAACCCTATCCTTTTTCTCCTGCGCTATACGATCAGCTTCAAGCTTAACAGCCTCCTGTTTCTTTTTCTCCCTTTGGTACGTTAAAGAATCAAGCAGATCGCCAAAACTATCCTCTGACATATCACCCAAGTTATAGATTGCCGAGTCACCATCAAGGTCAATAATTTTACCTGTTCTTTCTCTGATCTTCTTATCCCTTGCCTCTTTAATCTTGTTCTCGATAAACTTTTCCTGTTCTTCAAGGTGTTCTTCAGCCGGAATAATAAGGAACTTTATTATATTAGCAACCCCATCTATAGCTTTATTCCTGCGTACTGATTCTTCTTTAAGCACCTTTCTTTTATTTTCAACATCGCACCTTATTTTCTTAAGTTCCAACCGTAACTCTCTTGCCTTTTTCATTGTATCAACATCATCCATATCCCGAACAATAAGTTCCTTAGCCTTTATAGCTAGAACCTCAGACACTTCTTGTATTGGGAAAAAAACATTAGATAACTCTATCGCTACTTGCGTTCCAACCTTGCTTTCTTGTGCTATCACCATAAGGTTATTTTCCACGTTACACCTTTATCCTTTCCACTATCTCATGCAACTCCTTATAAAATGCTTCTACCTGTATACCTAATGCTCGGATAAACATTTCATCCCGATCTACCGTATGTATAAACATACGCAACCCTGGGCTATACGATGCAAAAACCCACTTCTTCAAACCTGTTACATAAAGAGAAAATTGGATCTGCTGAAAATATGCCGTAGGGAGTTTATCTGCAATCAAGTATCCTACTTGAGTTTTTGGTAGAACATTTTTCAGCTCTAGCCCATATTTCCTCTTATTACATAAACCATCCGGAGAGGCAAGGAACTTCATCTCTTTGTCCTTATAAACAACCCCTACCTGCTCTACTGTATCACTTGTAAGAAACTCATAACAATCCCGGCTTTCCTGCTCACGTTCATTACCCATTTCCATAGCTGCTGATTTAAAACCCTCTTCACGCTGACCTGTTACGATCTCCGCAGCTAAGGTATATAGATATCCTTCTTGAGATTTACTCGCTACACCCTTAGTCGTTATGATCTGACTTGCGCAGGATGCCGACGGCTTACCAAGTTTTTCAGTAAACCATTCATCCGATCCCTGAACTAATTTATCTAAGACTATCATTGTTTCACCTTCTTTTCATTTATCTTTTGTTGCTGATCGAATAACTTTATAGCTCTATCATAATCCTTAGCAGGTATATCCTCGATGTCGCTTACATCCTTCAGCCCCATAGCTTTCATAAACTTAGATTGAACTATTTTAAGGTTCAGTAAGTTATCAGCGATTACCATAGCCTGTTCCTTTGAAACACACACAACAGGAGCAGACGAAACACCATCATCATCCATAGCCCCGGTTGCAAGCCCGGTCAATGCTAATAAGGTATATCTTTGTAAGTACGTTATCGTACTACCGATAGCCTGAATGGCATTTTTAGATCCTGATGTATCCGCAGGAGCTTGTAGCGTTGTTTCCTCGCTATGCCCTTGCTCATGCGTAATCTTACACGTTACGCAAACCTGACCATTCTGCTTAGTTGTCCACGCAGCAGATAAGCCATGCTCACTTAATGCCTTGTTGATCTTTGTCGTTACGTTCTGCAACGTAGCGTGTCTGTATTTTACGGCATTATAAGCCACTTTCTTATCCTTGTCGATCTCAGGAGGGTTTGCCTTAAACTCCGTCATAGCTACATGGTATGCCTTCTTTGCTTCGTTTGCTTCATGGCGCATCTGTATCTCCAACAACTTCTCTAGCTTTTCCAGATCTACAGTTTTAGCACCTTCCCCTGTTACTGCTAACCGGATCAAATCCGCAGGGCTATTCTGCTTAATCACTTCTACTACTTTTTTCCCTTTTTCCATTACTTCACCTCTTTCTTTTTTTTCGTCTGCCATTACTATGACTTTGCCTTTTACCAAATCCGACTTTATATCCACGACTTTCCATGAACTCGCGGTATGCGTCCTTTGAGTCCTTACTCGAACTTTTTTTGTGTCTTAGATTTTTATACTTCACTCCGCATCTGTCTTGCCTAGGCATTATTTACTCACCTTCTTTTTTAGACGTTAAATATTTGAAATCTATACTCTGAAGCTCTAGCTGTAAACATTGCTGTTTTAGCTCATTAACTAATCTGGTTATGTTTGCCAGGATCTCGTCATTTCTTTTAATAAATTCATCTGTATTTTTAATCTGTACCATGACTACCCCCTCACATTAAATAGTTCATATAAACGATCTTTTTCTTCTTCGCGATCTAACTTTAACTCTAAGTGCCTACAATACTTCATCAGCATCGGTGCGAACACAAACGCTAACAGAATAAAAGAACCTATTATTGCTAATAATATTTTCATGTTAACCCCCTAAAATGCTTACCCCATTCATCAAACCCAACCTTCGCCAATTTTTTAAACACCCCTACAGCTCCTTTATTGAACCTTTTCTTTATACTACTCCAACATAATCTATGAACTATGATTTGACCTATACAAACCCATTCTTTTGATGTGAATGTTTTGCTATCTTGTCGCTTTACAATTTCTTGAAAAAAATCATGTGAGCTTAAATAACCTGTAGCACTACGAAGGTCAGCACCACGAAGGTCAGCACCACGAAGGTCAGCACCACGAAGGTCAGCACCACGAAGGTCAGCACCACAAAGGTCAGCACCACTAAGGTAAGCACCACTAAGGTAAGCACCACAAAGGTAAGCACCACAAAGGTAAGCACCACTAAGGTAAGCACCACTAAGGTCAGCACCACGAAGGTCAGCGCCATAAAGGTTAACATCACTAAGGTAAGCACCACTAAGGTCAGCACCACTAAGGTCAGCACCACGAAGGTAAGCACCACAAAGGTAAGCACTACGAAGGTCAGCGCCATGATTTTTCTTTAAACAATCTTTAACGCTCTCATACTGTCCAAAAAGTAAAACTTTATCGTTATCCCATTTTGATACTATTTTTATCTCTTTCATACCTCACCTTCAACTTTCTTGATAGTTTGTTTTAATTTTTTTTACTTGTAACTAAACCCCATCTGTTTAATAGTCTTTGGTCTCATAAACTTAATCGTAAGTTTATGCCGTTTCTCTATACACTTAATCATATTATATGCGAAGAACAATCTCCTGTTACGCAGATTACTTCTTACACCAATCTTTAACTTGTAGTTCAAATTAGGGCGTATCAATCTCTTCCATGTCTTTCGCTTTTCTTCTTTCAGCTGAGGATCTTCCATCTCAATCACTCTATCGCTCATTTTACCACACGTCTTACATATCATGTAAGGGATTCGCTCCCTCTTCCTGTTGCTCAATTTACTATTGTACTGCTTAGGTTCTTGCTTTTCTTTGGTTTCCCATTTAGGGAATAATATTTCATACTGTACTCTAGCATCTTCATTACCCTCTTCTATCAGCTCTCGTAACTGGCTTCTTACATTCTTCCTGTATTCTCTATTCGTCTTAACTTGGATAATCTCGCTTTCTAACATTTTGGTTATTGACATACTACCCTCGCTTTCATTTTACCAGTTTATTACTTCTAACGTAATTCAGCGTATGCACTATCGCAATCCCATCTAAGCAACTGTTTTTCCAACGCAGTATCAATATCATAGCTACTTTCTTCGCTTCCTTTCTGCTTAACTTATCAGCTATCGCTGAAAAGGTATCGCTTTCATAATACAGTATCTCATCCACTAAATCATCAAAGCTCATTCCGATCACGACTTCACCTCTCTTTCTTTAGCTCGCATCATCCCACTTACGAATATATCAGGGTACCCTACTGTTCCCAATTGTCTATCTACAACTTGTATTAAAGATGGTTTACTCTCGTTAAACTCTCCTTCTTTCGGTTTTGTTCCTTTACAATATACTTTCGTAACGTTATCCTTTGTTTCTATTATAGTAGCGACTTCACACATAGGACATTTATATAGTATGTCATCCATTACATACTCTCCGCTCTTGCTTTGTATTCATTAGAGGCGATTATTTCTTTTCTTGCTGTTTTATTATAATATGTAAATCTCTCTAACGATTTTCCCCATGCCCAGAATGCATCCATGTAATCTTTTCTATAATAATACTTCTTAGGGTATTTCTTCTCTATCTTCGTACACCTTTTTTGCAGTTCATCTGAAAGCTCATCCTGTTTACGACTTAATGCGTTACATTGCGTAACCACACTAATCGATTTCTTAAGTAGCCCATTACAAGCCTTTAATCTCTGTAACTTGGTTATCATCACTTCACCTCGCTTTCTTCATCTTTAACAAATATATTATCATATCTTGACCAACTAACTATTTCTTCTCTGTATCCAAGTTGCATAGCAACTTGTCTTGTTTTCTGCCACGCAACTTCTTTCTTGGCGCTTGCTGAATTTATTACCCAAATGATTACAGCAAAACATATCCAACCTATTGAAATATATATAGTTTCTATTCATGACTCTTTCCTCGCTTTCTTCTTTAGCTCTTTTAATATACCCATCTCATTACTTACTGCTAGATCAGGATAGCTCACAATACCTCTTGCTATAATTTGTATTGGGGGACCGTTAAGATACTCAGCACAGTATACCTTTATAACATTATCTTCCGCTTTTATCTTTGTCTTTACTTTACATAAAGGACAATCAGTCAATATCCCTTTGATATGACTTATCTCTTCCTTAGATAACTCTCTATCTATAACTGCATCTATCCGCATCATAACTCGCTCCTTTCTATGTTCTTTTTCAATTTACGCTTTAGTTTGGTTACTGTCATATAATATCGGTGTTGATACTTTTTATAGTGTTTACTCTTACCACTTCTACGTTGTCCTGCACATTTAGGACAAAACTGACGTTTACGTTTTGTTTGTATATATTCCCAACACATATTACATAACCCACTCATTAGCTTTTCCTTTCTTTCAATTCAATATCCTTAAATATCTTATCGTTAGTTAACCACAACAATCTTAAATCTCTTAATGCTTTCGCCTCTTGTTGTCTTACTCTTTCACGAGTAATACCAAACTGTTTGCCCGTTCGCTCAAGTGTTGCAGGTGTCATGAATCTGTATAACAATATCTTTCTCCTTCGTTCACTTAGCTTATTCACTAGTTCAAGTAAGAACCTTATATCATCAGCAAGCATTATAGAATCCCTTATATCATATGTAAGCTCATCCATCTTAATACAATCTCCTTGATGCCATCTTCTTAGCACTCTTGTAATACACCATTATCACACTCACATTCTTTGGTTGATACTTCGCTAACCACGCCAACTGACTTCTTTCCACATCAGTTAAATACCCATTCATCTTGCACGTAATCCAATATTGCTTCCCATTCTTGAACTGTACTAACACATCCACAGCACTATGTGATCCTGCACTCCTTATTGCGAAGCACACATCTGAGCGATTTTTGTATTTCCTTAACACTCGATACTCGAACGCTTCTCCATTAGCTCGATTTAACTTTCCTTGATCGCTATTCATCTTTCGTACTACTTCCCTTGCGGTCATGCTATCCTCGCTTTCTTTTCTATACTACTTATAGCTACGCACTTTGAGTCCTGAAACTTACTCTACTCAATTATAGTATATCACAACCTATCTACTTTTACAAGAGCTGTAACACCCTAGGACAACTTACTTTCTCCTTCTTGTTAATATTACGCAAAAGCTAGTTAATAGGTATACCTTTAGTTGTTCTTCTCTTGTCTCTTGCCTCGTAATGTGTGAGTCGTGGGGCGTAAATGTGTGTGGATTGTATCGAAATTTGAGTCCTTTTATGTATCGCTTTAATCACTACTGATTTAGTAGTGATTGGCGTGTCTCGTTTCTCGGGACTAGCGTTAGACTGTTCAAGTATTGAGGGTCAAAAATTACATCAAAAAAAGACGCACTATGGGTCGTCCAACACCATAGCACCGTCCTTTTGCTCTAGTTACACACCTATTCTTTCGTAACCTTACTCTCCGAGACCTTAAGACCAAGTATAGAGTTTCTTTTCTAAAGGTTTTTTAAAAAAAGGTTATATATATATTTATAGTAGGTTAGTAGGGTAAACGAAACCGTTATTTAACTAACTAAACAGTATAAATTTTACACTATTTGACACTTTCCTTGTTAAATTTGTCTTGACAAAAGAGGCGGAGTGTGATATAATAGTAATGCAGTAGCGAGTCTCGAGGATCGAGTCGTGTGTGTATTCTGGAAGTGCCCTGGGACTTCAGGTGAAGGCTGATAGTATCCTGTTCCTCTGAGGAACGGTGGTCGAACTCGTTCTTTAAGTGGGGAGGACCCGTGAAAACGGCAGCCGTTCAGGATCGCCGATATAGGTTCCGCAATATAGCGGATGGTTCCAGCCGAGTGTCGAGATACGAATCGTGAGGGCGGAACCGTGAGTGTTGAGTTTCGATACTCTAGTGGAATGGTAGTGATTCGTGAGTTGGGAGGATCCATCCTCGAGTGTCGAGTCTTGAGTGGAGAAGATAGTTACTCTGAGGAGTTGACAGAGTAGTGAATACATGATATACTATGAGTGTATAGCATAGAGCTATATGAAGTACAAGCGAAAGCGAGGATTTATGAAAGATTTCAAGATTCGTGAGCGGTTTATAGTTGAAGATTCAGAATTAGAAAAAGATGTAGGACGGTTATGTCAAGTAGAAATCAGTGAGAATGTTAAATTAGGAAAAGTAGTAGCGATACAGAGATTGTGGGATTATGATGAAAATGGAGTTTATAGAAGTGGTTGTCTAGGGTATACTGTAAAACTATTGAAAGAGGAGTATCAGATTATAGATGGGGAAAAATATAGATTTTATCATTTTCCTATAGCATTTTCACAGAGGAGTGTTAAGTTTAATATTAAAGATTAAGATATAATTCTATCGTAAGAGGGTAGAGAAAACGGCAGCCTTCGGTGTTCGCCGATATGGTTTTCCTATTTATGTGGTGTGATGCGGATGGTTCCAGCCGCCAAATACCGCTTTATGTGGATTCTACACGGAGAAGATAGTTTGTGTGAGGAGTTGACAGAGTAGTGAGTATATGATATACTATGTGTATATAGCATAGAGCTATATGAAGTACAAGAGAAAGCGAGGATTGTATGAAAGAGTTAATTATTGTGAACTGTGAGCATGAAGGAAATCAAAATGCTATCGTATTGAAAGCAAGCATAACAAGAGAAACAGGATTGTTTGCGATAGAGCAATTTGATAAGGATGCGATAGAGATAACACAGGAACAAGCGTTGAGATTAGCCGCTAGCATACTAGCTAATCATGATGAAATAGTTACAACAGAGGAATATTATAATAGTTAAGATAAAAAGCGGGTAGCTGAGATATGCTACTCGTTTTTCTTTACATGTAATGTGGACGGTTCCGTCCTAGAGACACGAGAAACGAGCGGAAATAATAGTTACTCTGAGGAGTTGACAGAGTAGTGAATATATGATATACTGTAGTTGTCAGTAGAAAACAAGCAACACAAACAGAAAGCGAGAGTGTAACATGTGGGGAATCAAGAGAAGAAAAAAGAAGAAAGTAAGTAAGTTGTTACTAGCGTGGAAGTCAGTAGTAGTGTTGTCTATGATACTTAATCTAGTATTATTAAAGACAACAATGGATGAGAACTTTGGGAAGAAGCCTGCTGTCAGAAGGTTTGCTCTTCTAGTGTTCGCAGATGGTATCAAGTATAGAGTAAACAAATATTGGAACATATCAATATAACAGAAAGCGAGAGTGCATTATGGACACAAGAAAAAAGTATATTAATCTGTATAATAATTATTGTATTGCGTATTCTTATGGACAGTCTACGTTCCAACAGTTAAAGAAACAACTTGCAATGCTTAACCGGCGTTACACTAAGTACTTATGGGTCTTTATATGTGTACTGTTATGTAATACAGTATTAGCCAGTGAAAAGATAAATATAAACAAGTTGGCTGATGCTATATACACAGCAGAGAACAGCAAGAAGTATCCTTACGGTATCAAGAGTATAGATACACACGGTGACAAGACGTATGCTAGGAAGATCTGTATTAACACTATCAAGAACAACATTAAGAGATACGAGGATAGTGACAAGAGCATAGATTATATAACGTTTTTGGGTAATCGTTACTGTCCACCAACAGCTCATAGTCTTAATAAGCATTGGGTACGTAACGTTAAATATTTTTATTATAAGAATACTGACAAGTAGCTAGGGAAGTTTCTCGCTTTCCGACTAGCTACAAGCGAGGGTCGAATCGTACGGTTCGGCTCTCGTTTTTTTTTGTTTAAAACGGCAGCCATTTGAGGTCGCCGATATTGGATTCCTTTTTCTCAGGTTCCACCCAAAGAAAAAATGGCAGCCATTTGAGGTCGCCGATATTGGATTCCTGCTTCTCAGGTTCCACCCAAAGAAAAAACGGCAGCCTTTTAAATCCGCCGATAGGATCGTCCGAAAAAAAATCCGCCTTTTGGACTTTTTAAAGACTTTTAATAAGTTTTTTTAATCACGTTGGTGGCACTTTTTAAATGTGTTTATAAAGTAGTTTATAAAGAACTTTATAAAGACTTATTAAAAAAGTTTTTTAAGAAGTGCGTCTGTGCGTCTGCTGTCTGCGTCTGCTGTCTGCGTCTGCTGTCTGCGTCTGCTGTCTGCGTCTGCGTCTGCGTCTGCGTCTGCGTCTGCGTCTGTGCGTCTGCTGTC
>Ga0207997_1001138_pt1 | contig 13789 bp, 28 predicted proteins | sample AntAceMetag02UKN_FD_184777 | JGI IMG/M metagenome (GOLD analysis project Ga0207997, IMG submission 184777) | Saline lake microbial communities from Ace Lake, Antarctica - Antarctic Ace Lake Metagenome 02UKN (SPAdes) (version 2) | ecosystem: Environmental > Aquatic > Non-marine Saline and...
TTTTTACTACTTTACATCCAGCTTTTATGAATTTGTTAATCCACCATCCTCTCTCTTCTTTAATTATATGCGTCGGATCTGCGTCGCAGTTTGGAGTTCCTTTAAATGGTACGCTTATTAGAATATATTTTTTTGTCTTTTTTAAATTTCTTATTGCTTGTGTTAAATCTTCGTATCTTAAATGTTCCAACACATCATATGCAACTATCAAATCTGATTCTCCATCTTTTATACTAGTAGATATATCTCCCTCTACCACCCAATTGGATATGGAATTATCAACAGCATATTTACTAATCTCTATTCCGAATGCACTAACACCAATTTTATTTAATGCATCAACTCTCTGTCCAAATCCACAACCAAACATCATTACTTCCTTTGGTTTAAAAAATTTCTTCCAATCAATCGCATCTTGATAATGTTGAGCTTTCATTTCTTTTCTGTTTCGAAAGTATAACTCTTCGAAGTCTATGTTAAAATTATCTAATATAACATTTGGTATGTCGACTGGATTAATTCTCGTAGTTGGATATAAGCCATATAAATGAGCATCCCTCCAATTTTTTAAGAATTGTTTTGTGTGAATAACTGAATCGTTGTTATGTTGATTGTACCTTTTTACTATGTATTTCATGTACTCGATTGGTAAATGTCCAAGGTGCCAAATAGTAGTACAATCTGTTGTTCCAATTACTTTTCCTACTAAAACTGGATGAGATTCAAGTGGATATATCATAGCTTCACTTATCTTAAAAAGCCTATTAGGAACGTAATGAATTTTATTGGTTGCGTCTTCGTGGCCTAGATCTCCTATGAAATGTCTCATCTTAGGTGAGTAAAGTCCTGGCTCTGCTGTTTGGATAAACTCTTTTATTTTATTTATGTCTTCGCATACTTCATCCTCATCAAGTACCAAACACCAGTCATCTGGATAAACTCTTTTAAGGAGTTTCAAATAAACATTTCTTGATTTTCCGTTTGTTTGCTTATCTGATTCATCCCATTCATTAAAAAAAGTAACCTCCTCTAGCCCATTATGTCTTTTTGGATTACTTGTGAAATATAAAATTTCTTCTGCACCTTTTACCGATTCCCTACACATATCTAAAAAGTTCTCATTACCCGGCCCCATTATTACTACTACAAGTTTATTATCCATATTATTATTCCTCCAGATAATATTGTTCCACATATAAAACCAGTTATAAATGCACTCCAATAATTAGGTAATTCTAAATCAACCATTGTTTACCATCCGTTTTATAAAATTTAATTAGTCTATCCAATCCTTCTTCTAATTTTATCTTAGGATTAAACCCAAATTCTCTCATTTTATCAATATCTACTTTAACTTTTTGAGGTTGTGCTATTTCTGGGTCTTTGAATATTGGTTCTTTGTGGAAAATGTACTTAGCTACGTCACTTAGTTTTCTGCAATCATCTCCACATATATCAAAAGATTGGTTTTTAGCCTTACCCCAATTATTTATTAAAAGCTCTATTCCGTCAACGAAATCATCTACATGAGTAAAGTCTAACGTTTTTTCTTCGTCTCCGTAAATTTCTAAGTCTTTACCGGTTAAAGCGTTAATTGTCCAGTTTGTTATAAGTCTCGTAGTCAAGTCGTGACCTTCTCCGTATACAGTAGATGGTCTAATTATCAAATATTCAAGTCCATAACATTGTTTATGTGCTTCACAAAGATTTTCTCCGTACATTTTAGACGCTGTGTATGGGTTTTGTTCTTTACTTAGCACTCTACTAGAACTCATATAAACGAACTTTTTTATGTCATTCTTCCGGCAGAACTCTAACGCATTATAAGTGCCGTTTGTATTATTTAAATGAGGTAGTTCTGGATTTTCTGTTCCTTCAGAAATTTTACAATGTGCTGCTAAGTGAAAAAATACATCAGTCTTTTGAGTAGCTGGAGTTAGTCTAATTGAATTCAATGAAAGTAAATTAGAGCCTTTTCGTGCATCTACCTCCATCACACATTCGTGGTTTTTGTCCAAACGCTCTTTTAGTTTACTTCCTATGAGACCAGAGCTTCCTGTTATTATGTACTTCATTAGTAAACTTGATGACCTCCAAATTGTTCTTTTACGTTTAATCCCATCTCTTGTCTTAGTACTTCAGCCATTTCGTCCTCTTTATTTGAGTCACTTAAAATATACCAACTTAACTTAGTGTGACTATACTTATACATATTTATTTTTCTCCACATTACTCTCATTCGAACATCCCCTTTCCGTATGCTCTTAACGCATCGTCAAATACTCCAAGTCCCATTCTCCAAACCAATACTCCATCTTTCCACAATTCTGCATTTGTACCAATTAGTTTTATTTCCATCATTTTAATATTGCCTCCCATTGTTTTCCTATTATTTCGAAATCGTACTTCTCCATTACAGCCTTTCTTCCATTTTCTCCTAGCATTTCTTTAGTCTTTGGATGTTTGTATAAATATTCAATTTGACTTGCTGCGTGATTTATATCACAAATACCTCTTTCGACTTCCCAAGAACCTGTCATAGTTCCGGGCAAACAAAGTTTGTCATATTCTTTAGAATCATTAGCAAATAAATCTAACTCTTTTACTCCACTTAATCTAATGCCCAAACCACTTTTATTATCCTTAATCAACTCTTGAGTTGTTGTATAGTCTGTGCAAACTACAGGAATCTTACAAGCCATTGCTTCTATTATTGGAATACCAAATCCTTCGCCACTCGTAGTTAAGAGAAATATATCCATTAGATTATACACTTTGTTCATTTGACTTTGAGGGAACCCAGAAAACGCACTCATACCTGAATAAATAACTCTGTTTTCTATTCCGTGCTTTTTTACTATTTCTGGAATTGAATAAAGAGATTGTGCTGGGTCTTGTGGGTCTAAGTGTAAATATAAAACTGCATTTGGTATTTTCTTTGCTACTAAACTCATTGTTTTAATTACTCGGTCCATGTGCTTACGAGGTTGGTTTCTTGCTACTACTCCTATTACGAACTTATCTTCGAATCCATTCATTTTTCTTAACTCTTTTTTTTCATTTTGACTTAGCGGGTAAAATGACTTAGGATCTACTCCATGTGGTATGAACTTTGTACTTAAACCATAATAATCTTTTACTTGCTTTTGACCGAACTCACTCATAGATACTGGTACGTCTATTTTTTTTAGAACGTTTTCGCAATTTTTAGGAAGTCCTCCTCCTCCATCACTTGGAAACCAAAAGAATGTCTTAGCTGGCGAAGTGTCTGCGTTAAGAAAGTTAGTTTGAAATAGCATAAATGTATCAAGTAAAATAATAAACCTGTCTGCTTTTATCTCTTTTAGAGTTTTGCTCATGGTTTGAGAGAAGTATGGATTGTTTTGACTGTGTCCGTATATTTTGTAATTAAATTCTTCTCCTCCTTCTAGTTTTAGATTTTCAAGATTAGAACCAGAATATCCATTAGCCATGTAAAATATTTCGTGTCCTTTTTTTTGTAGATGTCTTGCTAACATTGTTGCTTGGTTTCTGTATCCCATTTACGTCGGAATCGTAGGAGAGTCACTTAATATACATATTTTAAGATTCTTCCTAGATTCCGTTTTTTCTACCATTTATCACCTCCGTAGTCCTTCTAGCTTTCTGTGCAATTTTTGATGACACGAGTTACATAAAACTTGAAGATTATTTAGTTTGTTGTTGAATATATTTTGGTCAATATGATGAACGCAGAGATGTTCGGAGAGGGTTTGCATTAGGACTTCTTTCAAACATTTTGAACAGATAGTATTAAGTTGGAGAATTTCTTTTCTAATCCTTTTAAACTCTGCTGGGTAACCTTCCCCACATCTACTTCCATCAGTATAATTAACATTCTTTTCTCCTTCGACTCTCTCTTTAGTGAACCAACCTTTCTCGGCACCATCAAAATTACCATGCCCCTTTTGAAAACCTAAATTAAATCCATTTTGATAATGCCATCTATTACTACAAGAAATACTACAAAATCTATTTCTGTTAGTCTTCACTTCTTTTTCTTTACAAAATTCACAAAGCTTCATACTCTCACGTCATCAAATTTATAATCTTCTACTTGCTTGTTTGATATGCCATCTTTGGTTCCACTTGTAAAAGTAATAGAATTGCTACTTCGACTTACTCTAAAAAAAGTATCTTCAAAAAATACAGAAATATGAGCTGGAACAGATAGTCCCATGCACGGAGAACCAGATAATTGAGTTGCTATTTTACGAATTTTGTACATCACTGTCTCACCATCTTAATTTTACTAGGAAATTAATATATATAAATCTATCTATATATCTCTTTAATTGTTTCAAGCGAATTGTTTATAATTTTCTTAACTGCTACTAGATTATTCAAACTATTTTGGAGCTTTTTGTTTTTTGGTCTAAATTGTGATTTGATTAATCCGTCTTTTTTTAATCTGTCTAAGTAAGTTATTATTTTTCTTTTTTCTGAGAAAAGTTTTTTTGATATGATTTCAAAATTAGATTCGTCTACTTTTATGCTGAATATTTCTATTCTTTCTGGGTTGTGATATAATACTGCTTTTATTGTGTTTTGCATTTGAACTCCTTATATTCGATGTGAATGCGATTTTTAATTTTAATCTTTTTTGCTACTTCTATATTAAATCCTTGATTTTGTAGCCAAGTGCATTTTTCTTTTTCTGTTTTATTTAAATAGCCATTCGATTTACTCTCTACAAATTTTATCAAATATGTCTGTGGGTATGATAGGTCGTGGACTTTTATGCAAATAAAATCAGGAAAGCCAGTACCCATAGACATTGGTATGCCTGGACCTCTGAATTTATGTTTGGCTGGGATTAATCTTTGTCTAGTTATTGGAGCTCCAAACCCTAAAGCTATTCCTTCTGAGGCACTATAACTCTCAACATTATTCGACCACTTATCCACAATCCAACCTTTCTCTTCTAAATCTTTTCGAACTCGTCTTTCAAAATCAGCACCTGATTTTCTATTCTTCTTTCCTTGCTCTTTTTTGTCCATCTTTCCTCCATTTTCCACTTCTGTTACATCCATCACAGATTTGTCTGTATTTAGTTTCTGAAGTAAATGTCTCGTTACATCTATTGCATACTCTTTGGTAAGTTCTATCAAGAGTCTTACCCCATTTTCTTCTTAACCATGCTCTTGTTCTGTCACTATTTTTTCTTCCCATTTTATCTTTTGTTTTCGCCTCTTATTAAATCGACTTGTACTTTTAAATTTGTCCTACCCACATAAGGTTCTATTACTTCTCTGAACCATTGTCTTAATTCGCATGGATTTGTAAAATCGCATCTTCCTGAATCGTATTCTTTACAAATGTCAAAATATTGACACTCTAGTTTCTTTAGTGGAAAACTATCTGATACCCACGTTCTCATTTTTCCATCTGTTTTTTATTTGTCGTTTGATTGGGATTGTAAGGCCAAATTGCCTAATCTTTGTATGAAACGATTGATGCTTTGCTGAACTTGGGAATATCATTAAATTTTTTATGTTATTATTCTTTCTATTGGAATCTATATGATGTACTTGTTCCCCTGATTTTAATGCTCTTTTTATGAAATTCTCCACTACTGCACGATGTTCAATTATCCATCCTTTTTTCGTTTTAGAATATTTATGAGTTGGATTAAAAACCTTAAAATAACCGCCTTTTATTTTTTTATGCATAGTTCTTTAATTAATTTAAGATTTTGTTTTATATGTTTACATTCTCCTCTGAATATAAATCCTTCACACTCACAAGTTTGACTTATTATTTCATCTCCTATTGGATTAAGAATTAATTCACTTAAATACTTTTTCTTATCGTATAGTTTTTTGTGTGACTCTTTTTTTGATTCTGAAACGTTTGTAAAACTAAATACTATATCTCCGTCGAAATTTGTGTGGTAGTTTGGAACTATCATAAATCTCCGTACTCCTCTTCGCTTACTTCTATTCCATTTATTAGAAACTTTTTCATTCCAGATATTAGGAATATCCCTGTTGGTCCGCATACTTCTATTTTCTTTTCCATGATTATAAAATGTGGGCTCAGGTCAAGCCTGTCGTTCCCACATCCTCTCTGCCGCAATGCAGAGTGGGGATAAGACTAACAAGCCCTACCCCAAAGCACACGCCCGGATTCGAACCGGGATAGCCCCAATATATGGCTTACGTGTGTCCCTCATTTCTGAGTATAAAATGTGAGCCTCAGCAACTAGGGCTGAATTAGCACCCACATCCTAGTCTTTCCCAGTGTCAAGTCTAATGTAATGGGGCAACTACATCCCAAGGCACACGCCCGGATTCGAACCGGGGCATCACGTTAATGCGAACCATTGTCTCGTGTGCATTAATAGTTATATGATAACGTATAACTATATGGGCATTTCTACCCATCTGTATTCTATCTGTTTAAAATACAGATAACCCTCTAAATCAAAGGGTTAATTAAATTGTTTCGTCTTCTGCTACTCCAGCGTTATCTGTGTCTACTTGAGCTGGTTCAGTTGCTTCGATTGGCTTGAATACTAATCTAAGTCCGTCTACTATTTCATCTGTTCCTGGCTTTTGAACCTGTACTTTATTAAAAGTAATGATTCTTCCTATAGCTTCCTTTGGACTAAGAACACAAGCTTGTTGGACTGCGTATGTATTAGTTGCGTTACAACCAAATAGCTTTTTCAATTCTCCACGTTCTAATTCTAAGTGTAATACATCTTTAGTAACGTTGTTTCTGGTTTCTTCTTTTGAACTTACACCTACTATTGCATATTCATCTGTGTTGCTTAAGACATCTAATGCCTTAATATACTCACTACCGAACGCTGCCCAGTTATCTGTTTTTTCCATTGTTTCCTCCTGTTTTATTTAGATTATTCACTTAATCCTGAGATTAATATCCATTTTTTAGTTTTTGAACACATATTAAAAACTTGTCCTTTTTCATACTTCCACCAAATAGATCCATCTGGCCATCCTTTAGTACAAAGCCAAGTGACTCCTTTCCCCATATCAACAACAAAAGCATCAGTCTTACCACTCCATGCATCTTTCATTGCTTGTTGTAATTTTTCGTTTGTGTAATTAGATTTTATTTTCATTTGAGTTCAAGGGGCTTTCGGAGTTTCCTACTCACCCTCTTTTGTTAGTTGATTTATTAAAGGAACTTTTCTTTTTAAAATGTCGTAAACACTTTCAAGTGACAGAAATTCCTTTGAATCATTTAGTTTTCTGTGATGTTCTCCGTGGCATTTCTTTGAGCAAAATCCTATTAAAAATTGTGCATATTCTTTTAGATTAAATGGATCTATTCTAACTAGTCCTCTGTTCTTCCAGTTTCGCTTAAATAAGTAAGTAATATGATGGATTATTTTAACCGGCTCTCCGCAGGTGCATTTTGGATTTATTAATTTAAATAATTCTTCTTTGTGTTTATATACAAAACCTCGTTCATTCCATCTATCTTTATGAAGGTAATATTGTCTTAAAACATTTTCTGCTTGGTGCTTTTTGTTTTTCTTGTACCAACTTTTGATTATGTCAGATTTTTTCTTTAAATATTCTGGGTCGTTTCTTAATTTGTAATATTTTTTAGTCGATTGATGTCTTGTTTGACAAGTTCTGTTGCAATATCTTCTTTTTGAGCTTAGTCTTTTTTGTCCTGGCTTTAGTTTTAACATCTTGCCGCATTTTGGATTCTCGCATCTTATAATTTTGATTCCCATAGATTTACTCCTTTTTTATTTAAATAATAATAACATCCTTTTTTGTCTATTAAACCTGATTTTATTAACTCGGTTAGAAATCTTTTTGTTATGAATTCGTTTGACGCTGTGTATGTAACCAACTGAGTTAGATTAGCTTTTCCGTGGTCTTCAATAAACTTTTTGTATGCATTGAATCTTTGTTTATCCATACATAGTTAAGTAACTTATTCTTTTTAAAACGTTGTAAACACTTTAAAGTGACTACGTTATAGAAACATCTATGAACTCATCTAATTCTCTTTGTCTGATCTCTGGTGTTTGTATTTTTGATTTTCCATATTGTTCTTCTATAATAAAAACATCCAGATAAATCTCTGGTGTCATATTAATTTTATTAAGATTTATTACTTTATAGTTGTTTGTGTTGGTCTTTTATTAATGAATCCACACTTACAGGATATAATCAGTACTCCATCTACCCATTGCTTAATTAATTTCTTATTACAGGCTGGACATTTCATTGTATTAACACACTACAAAGTGGATTAGTATAATCTATATCACAGTAATCTTTTAATGCTGATTGATACTCATCCATTGCTAACATATAATTATCCCATCCTTCTGTTATTTTTATTATTTTTTCTTGGCATTCTTGTAATTCGTATCTTACGTTTGAACAATCATTATTAGATTCTTCGCATGTAGAATCTCCGAGTGCTATACTCAACAAAGCCAAACCTATAATACAATAAATAATAATTGCATACCATTTTGTCCAAATATTTGTTTTATTCATGATTCTATATTTACGTCAATCTCAGTAGTAGTTCCGGGTTGTACTGTTACGGTTCTGAAAAAACATGCTGTTCTTCCTGCAAATATTCCTCTTGTAATTACTGTGCAAGTGCTTATATTAATTGTAGTAACTACGAACATTCCGACTAAGAGTAGTATTAATATTATTGCTATTAATTTCATTTTTTACCTCCTGTATTTTTTATCTTTCTTTGACAGCTAGAACAGGTTATGTAAAGTAACTTAGACTTAGTATTTTGTTTGTGGCCGCACTTAGGACATTTGACTTTCATTTTAATTTCTCCTTAATAACATTAATATAATCTTCTTCTAATTCTATTCCCAACCACTTTCTCCCAATATCTTTTGCGGCTATAATAGTCGATCCTGAACCTGAAAAATAATCTAATACTACTTGTGACTCTTTTGTAGAATTACTTATTAATTCCTTTATTAATTCTACTGGCTTTTGTGTTGGGTGTTCCGAGTTTTCCGTTCTTGAAAAGTTTAATATATTCATTGGCCTCTTCTCGCTATATAGCTTTCTCTTTCCTTGTGTAGCAAAAATAATCATCTCATAACTCTCAGCATAGTTCCCATTTAAATCCCCCATTCCCCTATCTTCTTTATTCCATATTAAGCAATTCTTAATTTCAAAATGCTTTTCTACTATTGGTTTAACTTTTTCATAAACTTTCCAAGAAGTAAAAACATATATATGAGAATTCTTTTTCATCTTCGGCTTAACTTTATCTAATGAATTATCTAATAACTTAAAACTGTCATTTGTGTCATTCTTTATTTTGTCAAACTTTTCTTTCTTATAATTTGATTGGAAATCTATTCCGTATGGAGGATCTATAATTACACAATCAACTGAATTATCTTCTATTTTTGGAATCTCCTTTAAACAATCTCCATGAATTATTTTATTTAAATCTTCTTCTATTAATTCGTTAAGTTTTTCTGAAGTTAGATTTATATTCTTTTCATTCTGCATGTTTATAATTTCTTCTTTAGTTGTACCTGTTTCATATAACTCATTTATTTCATCTAACCATTCTTTGATTATTTGGCTAACTCTTCCTTCTGAAATGCTCAAATCTTTAGCTACATCAACTTGTTTTTCTCCATCCAAAAAACCTTTTATCGTCGGTACTTTAGTTTTGCTACTTCGTAGCTTTTTTAAAGATGGTGTAGAATTTACTCTTTTTGTAATTGCCTGTCTTGATAATTTAAAAACATATCCAATTTCTTTATCTGTTTTGTTATCCTCTATTAAATTATAAATAATCTTAATCTCTTCATCCTTTGTTAAACTAACCCCATGCTCCACATTCTCTTCTACAGCTCTTGAATAAATATCCTTATCTGAAACATCAATAATCTCTGCGTCAATCTTTCTCTTTCCATTTCTTTTCACTGCCTCAATTCTATGATGCCCATCTATTAGAATATAATGTTGTCTATCAATTTCTTTTACAGATATTGGTTTAGATGTTCCTGATTCATATTTCTCCATATATCTTCCAATGGCTTCTTCTGATTGAGTATTACGAATACTTACAATCTTCTCATCTGTTTCGATATATTCTATCGGTATTTCTTTTGTTTTCATTTTTCTTGATTGTTATGCCACCGACTAAAAATCATGGTGGCGAAAGTCTAATTATATTTTTAAATCTTCATCCCAGAAAATTATAAAGTAATTCGCACTACGATGATAGTTTAATACTCTATATACCTTTCTGGTAAAATCTTCAAGATTAGATAATGTACCTCCTACATAAGATTCCTGTCTTAATTCTGGTTTGGTTTCTATTCTTTTAAAACATTCTACCATTACTTCTTTTGTAAAATTGTCTTCATTGGCATTCCATATTCTAAATAATGTAAACATTACAAGATTTTTATACATCCAGTTTTTTTGTGATGGTTCACCATAGCATTCTTTGTAAAATTGGCAAAACTCTTTTGCTAATGCGTAATGACTTGCTCCAAATTCTTCCAAAAATAACGGTAAATTTTTCCTCGTTAAATTACTTCTTGAAATTGTATTTCTCAATCCATTATATATTACATTTAACATCGCATCTATTCTTATAGAATTTACTCCACCATTTAATGTAACACTAATTGGGAAGTCTTTATTTTTCATAAGTTCATCTAACCAATCGTTTTTTCCTATATAAGTTTTTATGTCATCAATTAATCTCGGCGATTTCACATCATTAAGTACTTTGTAAACTTTCATTTGCTCTTTATCATCAATATCTTCATAAATACATATATCCATATCAAATGACTTTTCTGACTTTGCTATTGCTTCAATTTTATGTTGTCCATCTAATAAAATTAATTTTCCAGTCCTCTTATCCTGTGCTACAGTTATTAAAGATCTTATAAATTCTCCATTACGAATTTTATTTATAAAATTATTAACCCTAGCTGGATAAATATTCCTTTGCCATCCAGGTCTTTCTATATTAGCATTAACCCATCCTGCGTTAATTTTTATCGTTTTATATGTTCTTTTCATTCTTTCGCCTCCTTTCAGTTAATCCCATACTATATATAACCACCACCACTTAATAAGCTTTTCGGTTTATCCATTCTTCTCCTTAATCCTCCCAATCTTTCTTAATAAATGTTTAATCTCTTCAAAATGATTTTCTATTAAATGAATTAAAAAACCTTTTCTATAAAAAGTATACCAATGATAGAACTCTAAAGCCTTAGAAGTAACGTTACTTCTTTCACCATAGCCACTGTGACCATTAATCCAATCAGCCACCTCACTCTCTACTCTTGCCTTTAATTGTAGTTCTACCCCCCCTTTTACCCTTTTTTCCATGTTTTTGTAACTGAGACAACCTTTCTCTTCTTAATAAAAAAAAGAATTAGTCGAAGCTTCCCCCCCGAGGAAGTAACGTTACTTTCATTAAGTTCTTCAGGACAGGAAGCAATCGAGACTCGCTACAAATATGCCGACTTCCCTTACCTACTGATAACTTTAGTTCTTGTTTAGTTGGATTCTGTTTACCACTCATAAAAGTATTAAATGAACCTCCTTAATAAATGTTTGTATAGTGGGGTGGTATGAGTGATATAAAAATATCCCACCCCACTACTTAATAATAAATAAATTAAATTAATAAATGTATGTATTTAGTCTACTTCGATTTCAACGTCTTCGTCTTCTTCGTAATAAGCTTCTACGTCATATACTTTCTTACAAGAACGCTCGTCGTCTTCGTCGTATTCTAATTTGATACTAAATTCTACTGTAGTGTCTTCGTCATCAATCGCGACTGAATAATCTTCATAGACTCTTGAGATTGAAATCTCGTCTAGATTATATTCATAATCTCCGCAAGTAAAAAGTTCTTCATCGTCTACGTAATCCATGAAGTCATCTACTGCTTGATCCAAATAAACTGATACATCAGCTACTGGCACTTCTATGGAGACATTAACTGGAACTTCTGTAACTACTTCAACTTCAGCACCTGGTACTTCAATCGTCTCATTTGGAGTTAATATTACTCCACCTACGGCTCCAATCAGCAAAAAGGCGACTATTAAAATTGTTGCTAGTGTGTTTTCCATGTTTATCCTCCTATAATTTAGATATAATTCTAGTGTTCGCCCTCTTTTAAAGTCTTGTATGATATGTAAAGTCTAAGATAATGGTTACAATCTCTTCGTTCGCATACTTTATGCTTATCATTTACTAATACTCCTCTATGCCAATGATAATTACAAAAAGGAATATATTTACCTTCTCCGTCTTTGATTGGATTGATTTTAAAAACCCTATCTTCTAATTTTCTTTTTTTCATTCACAATGCTCATGTAAACCGACATTAAAATCTGCGTTCATTGGTCTACCGCATTTATTTGTAACTTCAAAATAATAGCAACTTCCTGCATTTAATATAAATTGTCCAATTTGTGCAGATGTTGTAACTGTTGCACTTACAAATTTAGTTGACGTACCACTTCCACCTAAAAACATTGCATCATAAATTAAATCTCCTGCAGTTGTTACGGTTGGGCTAATCCAACAAGTAGCGTTCATTACACTTCCTGCTAATGCTGCCTGTCTATTTAAATTAACTATTGGCAAACTTGCTCCACTATTTGTTACATGAGTTCCTTCACGAAGTTTAAATATTGCGTCTCCATCTGTTCTTCCATCAAAAGCCGTATGTACATCACACGAACCACAACATAAAAGCATCGCCCCAGAAGCATCTAAAGGTATATTTTGGAAATATGAACCAGCTTGATATTGTTTACCGGTTATTACTCTATCGTGTTCTTTTGGGAATGTAATTAATCCACTTCCTCTTACTTTTACGCCCTCTAAGACATTATTAGTATAAAGTCTATTATCTGGGCTTACAGCTGCCCCATACTGAACCCCAGATGCACTTATTATCTGTTCTCCCATTGGATTTAATCTCTATTTTCGTAATAGTTCTTGCAAAAGTACGCAATCGGCGCTGCGATCCAAGCGTACTTAGTTGGTACAGATGCTAAGATAGCTAAGAAAAAAGGTATAAGAGTCCATGCTGAATTCTTACACGCCTTCCAAACACCTATCCAAGCGCTGTAGTCCGTTTTATTTACCATTATAACATAATACCTCTCGTGATTAAAATAACTATCAAAGCTAATGCAGTTGTACTAATCCAACGATTTAACTTTACCTTTCCGTTTGTGACTAAAATATGAGATTCTATTCTCTCTAATTTTTCGTATATATCTTTATTTGTTACTTTTACGAAAGTAGTCATATTATGATTAGGTATATTGATTTATATTTTTTGGTTAGTTTTGAGTATGAATATATTTTATCATTTTGAGGTTCTACATACCAAGCAAATCCTTCGTTGTCTACAAATACATTAAAAGCATGACCGTCGCTAAACACAATTCCGACTGCTAATTTTGGGTACTTGTTTTTTAAATTTGAATACAGTCTAAAAGCAAAATTATCACAATCATAATCTTTATGATATATTTTCCAATTTGTAAAGTCCTTTTTTAGTAAGCTTTTGAATTCTGCTATACTGCATGATTTATAATCTGCATCTAATAGATAATGTCTTGCTGGGTTTAATATTTTATAGTTTATCTCTGGTAAACTTCTTTTTATTTCTTGTTCGTCTAATCTAACTAAGCTTATTCTTTTCGATTTAAAGTAGTTTATTATTTGTTTAATCATAGTCTGTAGTGTAAGTTATTCTT
>Ga0207997_1001140_pt1 | contig 13778 bp, 33 predicted proteins | sample AntAceMetag02UKN_FD_184777 | JGI IMG/M metagenome (GOLD analysis project Ga0207997, IMG submission 184777) | Saline lake microbial communities from Ace Lake, Antarctica - Antarctic Ace Lake Metagenome 02UKN (SPAdes) (version 2) | ecosystem: Environmental > Aquatic > Non-marine Saline and...
ATTGATGCACCAACCACAAAGGTATAATTATCTGCCGCCCAAGTGCAATTATAGTCAGTAGAATTTCCATAACATCCATTAGCATTCCAATGATAATTACCCAAAACAAAATCATCTATATAAGTAGTATTTATAAAACTTTCATTATCTGCAAAATCTATATAAGTTTCATTAAATATCCCAGTAGTATTCCAAATGTAATAGGTTGCATTTGTCCAATTAAAAAGAGAGGTTGTTGAATCATTACCTTCTATTGTAAAATTAGAACCAATATCTGTTATAACTGAATTATCTAAAGGAGAGATTAAATTAATTTCAAATGGTACTTCCATGATGATATCTATAATATCATAAATTGTTTGCCCGGTTGTATAAGCGGTTTCTGATGTCGGGCCGGCTCTTGTTTCCCAAATTATAGTTTCATTTATTATTGGAAGTGTTACAGAATTATTATAATTTCGTGTGTACCCTGCTCCATCTGAATATACATAAACAATATATTGGCTTCCATTAATAAAGTTATAAGTAAATGTTGCATTATCTCCAATGAATGTAACATTTGTAATTGGAGTCATTGTAGTTTCATTAAATACTTCTGCAAGATAACATTTTGTTGCTGTTGTTAAAGGATGTTTTACAACTTTCCAAGATGCTGAATCTGCTGTTGCATTTATTACCATCCCTTCTCTTGCTGTTTCAGCAGAAGTTGAACCTAAAGTAATTCCATGCGCATTTGAATTTAAAATGGTAGCAGAAGATAAAGAAGAAAAACATAAAACTACCCCAACGAATACTATAGCCCATATCATTAAAGTTGCTCTGCGTCGCTCTGTGTGGCTGTTTTGTTGTTGTTTTTCTTTAGATTTAAGCATTTTGTGTTAACCCCCTTAGCTTTCCAAACAAACCATTTAATACTGGCGAAATTTGTTTTGTCTTTTCATTGAAAGCTTTTTGCATACTTTCTCTTGCCATTTCTTTCCAACAAGTTAAGTGCATATCAATTTCTCCTGTTTGATCTTCTTTATCAAAATCTCTAATATTAACCCATCTGTCTTTCTTTCTATTAATTTCTTTCTTACATCTGCAACATATTAATTTTTCTTTTGTCATATTCTCTCCCCTTGAAAAGGTTTAGCAAATATAATTATCATACTAATAACTCCAACCGCAACAATAATTGTAACAAAGTGATCCATAATAGCAACCATAAATGTTTGACTTGCAGCAATAGTTGCCAAATCTGTATTAGCAGCAAACTCATCATAAACATGATTAGCAATAGCTCCAATTACAACAGCAAATCCCAATAAGATAATATAAATTGGAATGAAGATTGGATTTGAACCTATCATAAATGAAACAATAAAGATAGATATTATTAATCCAGAAAATATAATTAAGTAAACAGGATCTAATCTATTAATTACATCATCACTTGCTGAGAACATTGCCCTTGATGCTGAACTATCATTCAATGCTGTCTTTTTTAAACCGTCTGTTACTTGAGGAATTGTATAAGCAACAACAATAATAAATAAAGCTAATCCTAAAAGTGTGACTATGAAGAAGAAAATATCTTCTATACTTGCTTTCTTATTTTTCTTTCTTAATTCCATTCTATTTATATCTTAATTTCTTAATAAACCCAATAATCTTTTTTAGATATTATTTTTCCTTTTAAACCTTTTTTCTTAAGTGCTTTTAATTTTTTTAATGCAACAGATTTTTTTCTATGTTGTGAAGCAGTTATAATCTTTCTGCCTACTCTTACATTAACAAAATGTAATGTTTTTTTCTTTACCATTTAATTATACCTCCATTTTAATATTATTCTTAATTCCATTCCTTTTTTCTTCCTCGTTTAATTGAAGGTTTTAAATTAAACCTTAGATTCTTAATTGAACACTTTAATTTTGGTGCGATTATTCCTGTGAATCTTGCCTGTGATACTTTAACACCAATCTTTTTAATATAATCCTTTCTCTGTTTTTCTATCATTTCAATTACCTCTGGTGCAAGTGGGTATGCTATTCCGTTTTTCATTTTATTTCAATCACACCTCCTTTCAGTATTGTTTAGTTTCATCTTAAACCTCTCTTGATTTGAAATAATTCAATTGCATTTCTCATTAAACATAACATTAAAAATATAAATGCAATAACTAATAAGAATCCTGCAACCCAAAAGAAAGAGGAATAACTACTTATCAAACTTTCATATCCTCCTAAGATTTGTCCTAAACTTATCATAATAAATAAGAACACAACAATGAAAAGAATTAAAGATAATCCCATAAAGATTATTTTTGAAGGAAAGGAAATAACTTTAAATGAAAATATAAAAAACAAAACAGCAATTATAAGAATTGAAATAATTGATAAAACTAAAGTCAAACCTTCTCCAGAACCAATAGCATCAAAACCGCTCGGAGTTATTTCAAAATTTCCATAACCTCCTGCACAATTTGAACCATCACAACAGAAAGCTCTCCAATCATATTCTCCAAGTTTATTAATCTCTGCTCCGGATAATGTAATATTAAAATCTCCGTTATTTAAATTAGTCATTGAATCATTCTGTTTTAAATAAGAAGAGTCAGGATAATTTATTGAAATGTTACAAACAGCAGCAGCAGAAGGAACACTGCCATTAACTTCAAAGGGAACTATTAAATTTAATTCTTTATTTATTTGATAAGTTTGAGAAGTTGCGAAAGGTATAACTATAAAAATTACCAATACAAAAAACAATAATTTTTTATAGGTTTCCATTTTAACTCTTAATCAATTACCAATCTCCTTTATTTCCAATTCCTTTTTTATATTTCTTTGCCGGTCTATTTTTAGCGTGTTGTCTTAAATCTGCTTTTCTTGACTTCTTACTCGAATAACCATGAAACTTTGCTCTTCTGGCTTTTGCTAATGCTTTTCTTCTTGCAGCAGTGAATACATATTTTTTTGCCATTATTATTTACCTCCTTCTAAATTTAGTTTTTTTAGTAAGTATCTTTGTGATGTTTTTAGATGCTTGTTTCAATTCCTTTGAAAATTTTTCCTGTGCTTTTTGAGAAGTAGTTAAGCTTTTTAATATTCCAACAGTTCCATAATTCTTAACCATTTCTTCTGCGTATTTACTCATTTCTTTTTCCCCCTTTTATGTTTAGTTTTCTTTCTCTTCTTAGATTTTTTATATCTCTTTCTTTCTTTAGTTAAGATTTTTGTTGCAACATAACCTGCTGCACAAGCACCCAATGCTCCGCCTATTGTCATTTTATTTCTTACCTCCCTTTTTTTTCTTTTTAGTTTTCTTCTTCACTTTCTTCTTTTGTTTTTTAACAATCTTTGGCCTTCCACCTAAACCACCTGCTCCAAGTTTATATGACTTCGGGATTTTAATAGAAGTAATTTCATATTCTTGAGCTGTAAGTGTCGGAACATAAATTGTTTTACGGGCTGGTTTCTTTCCTTTCTTTTTCTTCTTATATTTTCTTCCTTCAGGCATTTTTGGTAATCCCTTTATTTTCTTTTTCCGAGTTGGAAAATAAGAACTTGAATCTATAATTGATTTATAACTTGAAGGAGAAGGAAATTTATATGAAGGTTTGTAACTTGTAACAGTAGAAGGTTTGTAACTTGTAACAGTAGAAGGTTTGTAACTTGTAACAGTAGAAGGTTTGTAACTTGTAACAGTAGAAGGTTTTGAAATTCCATAACTAACAGCTAAACTTGAAGGAGAAATAATTGGATAACTTGGTAACTCAATAACACTTGAAGGAATAGAAACTTTGGTTGAAGGAGTTGGTAGTTTCCCTCCAACTTCAAACACGGCCTGTATTTCTGGTTTTGTTCCAGGAACATAAGCAGTTCCTTTTCCTTTCATTCCATGAACAGGAATCCTAACTCCTTTATATTTGAAATAAGCTGTTGTTCCTGTTGGTTCTAAACCTAAAGTTCCTGTTACTGGTTTTGTCCATTTGTATGTTCCTCTTGTAACTTCATAACCTACAACAGATTTATATCCTCCTGTTGGAGTAATTGCATAACCAGTTGGCTTTCCGGGAGTTTTAAATAAATCTTTCAAACTTGGAAGTAATTTATATTTCCCTCCTGAAATGTCTAAAAATTGTGGAGAAGGTTGTGTAGAAATATGCAATGCTCTTGTTACATCTGTTCCTTTAATTGGTTTTGCTGCCATGTGATAACCCGGAGCAACTTCTCCTGTTCCTTTAAATATATCTGCATACTCTCCTTTCTCAAATATGCTCTTATGTAATTCTGCTCTTTTAGAAGGTGCTAATCCTTTTCCTGCTTCTGGGAAAGTTGTTTTTAATTCTCCAACACTTCTTGTTAATATTTTAGATTCAGAAAGAGTTTTTGTTCTCCATAAACCTCCAATTTTTCCAAACAATTTTGCCCCTTTAGCATATCCTAATCCCATTGTTCCAACTTCTAAAGTAGTAACTCCAAGAACCCCTCCCTTCTGTTCCCAAGTTTTAGCTGATTTAATTTCTTTACTAACACCATAAGCATAAGTTCCACCTAAGAAAAGTCCTGCTCCTGTAACAGTTCCAGTTGCAATCGATCCTGCTATTGGATGTATTGCTGTTGCTGTTACTATCCCTCCACCAACTACTGTTCCAATACCTAAAGATAAACCAAATAATGTTCCATATTTTAATGGATGTTCTCTTGCTTCTCCATAAATCTTTTCACCATAACCTCTTATAAAAGAAGGGAAAGGATGTTTTGATTCTTTTTCAGCTGTTTTTGTTGCCCATTCAATATGTTCCATATATCTTTTTTTTCGTGATTCTGTCCATCTTGAATAACCAAATGGTTTAGCTTTAATTCCCAATGTTGATTCTTGTAATTCTTTAAAGGTTGGTATTCTTTCACTTACTTTTTTCTCTGCTCCTGCAATTTGTTGGAAGATTGTTTTTTGAGTTGGAGCTGCTGGAGTTGGAAGTGTTGTTGGTGTTCCATAAACTTCTGCTTCTGTTTTGACACCTTCTCTCGTAGTCATTAATCTTGTTGAAGGAGTTGATGCACCACCTCCACCCTTAAAAATTCTTGTGGTTGGAGTTCCATAAACTTCTGCTTCTGTTTTGACACCTTCTCTCGTAGTCATTAATCTTGTTGAAGGAGTTGATGGAGTTGGGGTTGGTTCTTTCTTTTTTCTCCAAGTTGAAGGTTTATACCATACCATTTTATCTTATAAAATAACTCCCTCCTTTATAATTATTAGATGAATAAGTTGGACATTGTTTAGTTGTCATTTCATCAAGTTCACATTTTAATCTCCTTTGAATTTCTTGTGAACCAACAAGGTTAATTTTTCTCTCATCATTAGTTTTAATTTTTATTGTTGGAACTCCCTGAACATTATAAGAACCTTGTGAAGTATCAAAAAAGTTTATTTTATATTGTTTTGATAATTCTAAAATTAATGGTTTAACTTGATTGCAATGTGGACAATTTATATTATAATAAAAATCAACAACCATTGCAGATACAAAACTAATCAAAAATAAACCAACAATCAAAACAACAATTAAAACTTTCCAAATCATATCGTTTTAAAATAAACACCATATAAATACTTTTTATTTTTAAAAAAGTTTATAATATTATAAAAGGTTTATTGAAATATGGATTTTAATACTCAAACAAAAACAGCTTCTGCATTTAATCCTGCTTTAAAATATGTAGAATCAATTGCCGGTTTATTAGATATTTTAGATGGATGTTTTTTAAGAAGTGATTACTTAAATGCCTATAAAATCTTAATGAGAGTTTATGGAAGGGTTGAACATAAACTTAGAGATGATGAATCTGAAATAATACAAACTTCTTTAGATGATGCTTTAAAAGAATTCAATAATAGAACATATACAAAAGTTAAGAGGTATGAAAATTTCCATAAAAAATTAATTGAATTGGAAAAACAACTAAAAAGATATATGGATAAATATGGATTAATGATGCCTTCAAAAGAAGATCCAAGATTTGCAGTTCTAAAAAGATAAAATGGTAAAAGTATGTGAAGATTTATTTCCAAAAGGATATTTTAAAGGGCAAAAGTCAGCAGGATTTAGTATGGATGAAACTTTAAAAATACAATTAGATATTCTTTTAAAAAATATTATTAATGATTGGGATTTTACAATTATAATAACTGGAGGAGGAGAGGTTCGTGTTGGTAAATCTGTTCTTGCAATGCAAATTGCTTGTTACTGGACAGAACAAGTAAGAAAACTTTATGGGAAACAAGTTTTATTTGATTTGGAAAATAACTTTATTTTTGATGGGAAGGAATTAATTAAAACAGGAAATCGATTAGGAAAACAATTTCCTTTTTCTTCTTTGATATTTGATGAAGCTGGTTCTGATTTAGAAGGAAGGAAAGCAATCACAGCTTCAACTAAAAATGTTTTAGATTATTACAGAGAATGTGGACAATATAATTTATTAAATATTTTAGTTATGCCAGAATTTTTTGAATTACCAAAAGGAATTGCATTATCAAGAAGTATTTTTTTAATTGATGTTTATTATACTGCTAATGATGAAGGATTATTTCAACGAGGATTTTTTAATTTCTATTCAAGAAGAAATAAGAAGTATCTTTACCTAAAAGGGAAAAGAGAATTAGATTATAAAGCATATGTTTATGATTTTCATGGAAAGTTTCTTAATTTTTATCCTGTTAATGAAAAAGATTACAGAAAGAGAAAACAAGATGCTATGTCAAAAAGAGAATCTAAAAGGAGAAACAAGTTTCAGGTTCAGAGAGATGCTTGTTGGTTTTTACTTAATAAAGAATCTGGATTAAGCCAAAGTGAAATCGCAAAGAGAATGGAACAACTAACAGGGATTTTTGTTGCGAGAGAAACTGTTTCAGATGGATTAAGGCATTATCTCTTAGAAAATGAGTAAATGGTATTTGGTAGTTAGTGATTATATTATTAAGTGCTTATAATCCAAATAAAATTGTTAGGGAAAGAAAAAAGAATACTAATCCAAAAAATAAACCCTCATGCCTCTTTTAATATTAGGATTATTGTAAATTTTTCTTGCTACTCTACATGATATCTTTTCACATTCAACTTCATGATACTTTAATAGCTGGTGCAACTTCTTAATCATAACAGCTTTTATAGCGATTAAATTTTCGGTTAGTTCGGCTGCTGAAAAAACTTCTCCTTTATGTTTCTCTAAAAAATTTATTAGTTGTTCTGGTAATCCTATATTATCTTTATCATTCATTTTAAAATTCTCCAAATGATTTTAACAATTATATATATTAACATAACGGTTACTCCGTTCCATGGATTGTTAGTGTAATAACTAAGAGCAATTGCTAATGCTAAAAATACAATAAACGATGTAGCTAATCCAAGCATATTTTATCCTCCTCGTATACCTGTGTATACCTGCGTATACCTGCGTATACCTATAAATCCTCGTCGGTGATTTCTTCTTTTTCTTCTTCTGCAACTTTATCCTCCTCATCTTCATCATCTGTTTCTTTTAGTTTTTTTACTTTCTTTTTTGTTTTCATCGCAGTTGAAGGTGTTGTAGATTCTCCCTGTTGATAAATAAAACTTAAAACTTCTGCTTCATTTATCTTTTCTACTGGTGTCCATTCTGTTTCTTCTGGATTGTCTGATGCAACTTTACAAACTTGGAAACCTATGATTTGATATGTAGGCCTAATTTCTCCAACTTCAAATTTTTCAATTTTTGTTTTAACCATTTTCAATAATTGTGATATTACCTCCTTTTAATAAATCATTAAAATCAATATTCTCACCATGTAATTGTTGTTCCTGAAAAGTAGAACCAGCATTTTTTAACTTTTGTATTTCTTCTGGATTAAAATATTCATAGCACCATTTATTAATAAAATAAAATTCTGAATCATTTTGAAAAGATGGGAAGTATCTATAAAATCTAATGCAATCATTCATCTCTTTTGATATCTCTCTTCTTTCCCAGATAAGTGATCCACAATTAATTAATAATAAAATTAATAATAGAACCATTAAATATTTTTCAAATCTTTCTCTATTATAATTTGGAATCCTTTCTCTTATTTTTATATATGAAATAAAAAAAACCATTGTTCCAATCCAAAGTGTAAACCAAAATATTTTTATCATTTTAAACTTCCATCTGAAAGTTTTATTTTTTTAACCTTCATATCAATCTTTGTTTCAAGAGCAACAATTTTCTTCCAGAGTTTATTTATAAAATCCATATATCTTTTTTCACGGCTATCCATTTCTTAAATAATAAATTCTTTCATTTTATTTTTAGTCATTATTTCAATTTTCATTTCTTCTTCCTCAAATTTAATCTCCGATAAGGAAACCCCTTTCTCTTCTTCTGTTTATCTTTTTTTTTGTTTCTTTTATTCATTTTTTTTGTTTCTTTGTGTCATTTTAGTTCTTTGTGAATCTTGTAAAACCATTAAAATTATAAGGGTTATAACACATAAGATTATTGAAATTTCAAAAGCAATAAAAAATTCTGATGAAGTTCTGCAATCTCCGGTCTTTTCACAAATTTCTGGAAAAAATATTCCTATTATAAAAATTATGGTAAATATTACACCCATGATATAACAAATATTCATAGAATTTTTATAATCATATTTTACCATTTTCAATTAATCTCCCCCCGTTGCCTTCCAATATTCATTTATTGATTGTTCTGGATTCGCTTTTGTATAAATTCCTGTAACTGCAATAGAACTATGACCCATATATTGTTGAACCATTGGCATTGGAAGTTTTAAAATATTAACACAATAATTTCCAAACCCATGACGGAGAATATGAAAAGAGATTCTTTTCTTTAAAACTTTTTCAGTTAATCTATAAAATCTATTTTGTAGCGTTCTTCTTTCAATCTTTAATGGAAGTAGTTTAAGATGTTCCGGCTTTAATACTGGGCTTGTTGGGGCTATTCTCCACTTACCACCCTTGGCATCATCAATTCTAATTTGGTGTTTTGCTAAATCAACTTTATCTGCTGTTAATTTAGGAATTTCAGAATCCTCAACCATCTTAATCTTTTTTACATATTTGAATTTTCTCTTATATCCAATAATTTCAGAAATCCTTAATCCAGAACCAAAACCCAAAATCATTGCTAATCTTAATTTCTTATCTTTGCATTTTTTCATTAACAAATCAAATTCTTCTGGTGTTATGAAAGTTATTCTTTTGTTCATTTTTGTTTAATTGTTTTTTTATTTAAACCGTACCGTGCCTTGCCTTGCCCAACCACACCGAACCACACCTTACCTTACCTGACCATACCTAACCTTACCCAACCAGACCTTACCATACCAAACCATACCCCACCTCACCAAACCAAACCTCACCTAACCTAACCTCACCTTACCTAACCCCACCTAACCATACCATACCATACCGTACCGAACCTGACCGTGTCTTCTTACCAAAGGGTAAGTATAATAGTGATACCGTGCCTTACCTTGCCTTGCCTCACCTTGCCTTGCCTCACCACACCCGACCCTACCATACCTAACCAAACCTAACCTCACCAAACCATACCTCACCTAACCCAACCTAACCACACCTCACCTTACCTAACCCTACCTAACCATACCATACCTGACCGAACCGAGTATGAAAAGCCCCGTTGAAACAGGGCAATAATAATTTATTTTTCTTTCCAAGAGATAACTTCAAACTTGCCAAATCTTCCTTTCTTGGCAGGTCTCCAATCTCCTATCCCGACTATTCTTCCAGCAATATCCAAAAGTTCTTTCATAATAGATGGATTCACTTCTGTTTCATCAAAAGTAATCTCAAAATCTAATTCCCATTCTCTTAACATTGGTCTATGAAGTATATTTCTCCCTTTGGTCGATGGATTAACAGCAAGAATACTGAAGGGTTCCCATTTTTGCTTTTTATGGACAATCTCAAAAGGATTAACTTCAACAGCATATCCAACTATTTTAGAATAGGTTGATTTTCCTTTTCCAACAACTTTTTTATGTTTTCCAGCTTCAATTAATGCCCCTTGTAAATGAGTTGCAGGTTGATATAACTTTCCGTCAATTTCATAAAGTTTTTTTTCTGCTTCACTTTGAGGGTCATTCTCATACGGTTTTTTATCTTTGGAAATATCTCCTATCAAAGCTGATGGTCTGTTCATAAGCAATGGTGATGTTCCTTTTATTGTTGCTTTGTATGTTTTCATTTTTATTTAACCTCCTGTTTAATTTAGATTTTATCATTTTTTGTACTTTTATGAAATATTTAAGGTATTTTTCCCTTATAAATCTTACTTTTTTTACATTTAGGTATAGATTTATGAAACATTATCAGGAAGGTTTTAAAGGGGAGGTGATCAAAACCCTATTCATTCTCACGAGATGAATTTCCTTCCCGATTATGAATCATACTTTTACCTCTGGAAAAATTTCCGCTTTGAAAACTTCATGACATACTGAACAAATTGAACGAATAAAGGCCGGTTTTGAATAAGTTCTTTGTCTGATTATTTCAATGATAAACTTATCATTTCCGCATTTTTGACAAATTATTCTTTTCATCATTCCAAATCCTCCTCTGTTAGATTAAAGAATTCAATCCAAGCTAATTCATCTAAAGAATTTATACAATCTTTTCTATATGTTTGAACCCACTTAATTGCTTCTTCTCTGAGGTCTTTAACTTCTGCAAAAACAGCATTAAGACTTAAAGCATTTCCCCCCATTTTCTCAAAATTCTTTAAAGTTTTAAGTTCTTTTTCAGTTTTCATTTTTTCTCTCCTTTTTCATTTTTCGCCAAACTTTCTCACCAATAGAACATTCGTGACATAAACCTTTATACCTAAATTTCTTATCATTCTTTATTTCATCCCCACAAAATTTAGATTTACATTTCATATTAATTTTTCCTTTTCTAATTGAATCATCATTTTATTTCTTTTAATTTAGTTATTTTAATTATTGAACATTTCGGGATTACATGAACATATTTTGCTCCACCAATTTCTAAATCTAATCCTATTTTATCCCACACTTCTTGAGCAACTATTATTCGTTCTTTGTCTTCATGAACTAAAAATCCCACTATATCACAAGGAATTGGTTTTATATCTTGAAATTCACTTTCTTGAATAACTCCTAATTCCAATCTCTGTGCATCAATCCACTTTACTTTTACAATCTCAGTTTTCATATTAATTTTTCTCCTGCAAGTTGGTTGATAAATCCTATAATTATCTTATATTCTGTTGGACTAAAGAACTGAGGATTACATAATTCCTCTTTCAATTCCTCTTTCAATTCCTTAATAAATTCTTTGACCCATTCTTCCCAATAAAAATAATTCTTTTGTCCTCCAATCCTCTCTGAAAATCTTTTATCGCTTAAATTAAATTCTTTATCAAACATTTTCTCAACTGTTTTATCTGTTACTGGCTCTGCTGATAAAATTGTTATTCCTTTCTTTTTAGGTTCTTTTTCAGTTTTCATTTAAATTTTCTCCTGCGAGTATGTCTATTTGTTTATTTATTCAATTAAGAGGTAATCTATCTAAGCTTGAATCAGTTAATGGTAATTTTCTTTCAACTGCTTCTTCAAAAAGTTTAGGGTAAACTTCTTAATAAATTCTTTTTCTTTTTCATGATAAAACTTCTTATGTTTATCACATTCATCCCCAGTCCAATCGTCAAGATCTTCTTCTGTGATATCAAAGAATTGTTTAAAATGATAAACAACACCTAGTCTCTCAGTAGCTTCCAGTTCCCTAACCCACTTGATGGCTTCGGCTTTTAATCTTTGGTAAGCTGTTGTTGAAGTTTCTAAAGGTAGTGCTTCAAAATCCTTTAAAGTTTTAAGTCCTTTTTCAGTTTTCATTTTTTCTCTCCTTTTTTGGATTTATTTATTTCCACTAATTTATTTATTTCATTTACCATTTGAACCATTAATCTTGAAAAATGATGTTGCATTAATTTCATCTTCTCATGGATTATTTCTTCTATTTTTTTACGCTGTTTTTTATTCATTTTTCATTCACACCCTTACATAAATCCTTAATTGAAATTGCTTCTATGGTTATTTGTCCTGTTGCATTAGTTAAATAAGGAATTTTCTGGGTTTGTTCTATTAATTGTATAACATAAATTTGCCCATCAAATAATCCTCTTTGATATTCTTGTTTACCTATTTTGTTGTATTGATAATATCCAAAAATAATTAAACTGCCCAAAATTAAAATTATAATTAATACAAAAAACATTTTTTTGTATTTTTCATTTTCCATTTTAAATTATAAGGGGGGATTATGGAATAACCCTAATCCCTCTTTTTTCAAGCTGTTTAATTTTTGAAATATCTAAATATCTTTTTTGCTTAAACAGCTTTGATATGATTTGTTTTAACCATCTCATTTTTTTGCCTCCTTTTTATTTTTAATTAAGTTCCATATAATATTCTCATAAGTAACTCCTTTATCACCCAGAGAATCTAATTTGGCCTTTAATTCTCTGCTTACTTTAATTGTTGGATTTTGTTTTTCCATTTTGATTAAATATATTAAGTATACTTAGTATATAAATGTTTCTAACTATTATTTTGTAACAACATTTTTAATATATTTTGTAAATATTTGATTATTAATTGAAGGGGGCTGAAAAATACCCCTTAAACGCCAAATAAACCATCCTGAGCGACTTTTTTGCTTAATCTAAGGGAATAACTGTATATTTTGTATTCATCCCTGTCCCCTGCTTAGAAACTGCAAATCTCTTTAAATCTGGTTTCTTTTCAAGAATTGCTTTTAGGTTGCCAAGAACACTCCTGGGAACTCTATAATCTTCCTTTTCTATAACAACCACTTTATACTTAAACTCATTTCCGTCTTTGTCTTTGCCTGTTCGGTCTTCAAGTTCAAGATCTGTATTAACTTCTTTCAAATCGGCTATGTTTTTTGTTATAGGTGCTTCGTATTCTTTAGCTGCTTCTGATAACTTTGCCATTTTGTTTTATACCTCCTTTCAGTTGTTGATTCTTAAATTCGGTTAATTTATTCAAATAAAGTTGCATTTTACATTTATTACAAATATGAATACGATGTTTGTTCCACATTAATTTGATATAAGGAGAAGAATTTCTAAAATGATTAAGGGTTATTTTCCCGCAAATTGAACATTTTGTTTTCATTTTGTTAATTTTTCCTTATTATTTGTATATTTTAACGCAGTAGTGAGTAATTCTACCGCTGAAATACCAAAACGATTACTTTGAATGACTGCTATCTTTTCAGCATCATCCCATCTCTTTTCATTCATGATTCTAACCAAATTACTAATAATCTGCTTTTTTTCACCTTCTTTTATCATTTTCCAATTTGTTATCATTTCTATCTCTTTTTCGACTTTTTTAATCTCTTTTCGCAAATTATACACCTTTTTATTACGTAAGGTTATTTTGAATTTTAGTGTTTCTAACCTCTTTTTTGGCGAAGAATTCTTAATCCAATCAAAAGCCAAAAACTCAATAAACTCCGTCATATTCATATTATTTATGGTAGCACCGTCGACAATTACCTTAACTGCCTCATTATCTAAGTTAAATAATTTTTTGGTGGAATTTGGTTTTTTTCGCATTTTGATTTTCTATGACGGATAGTATTATATATATAATATATATAATGATATATATAATATATACGATGTTTTTTTAACTTATTTTTTATTTTCCAATACTTTTATGAATTTCATTTCCATATA